>Ga0209233_1001156_pt1 | contig 10712 bp, 9 predicted proteins | sample AraplaCL_Cvi_mCL_FD_184269 | JGI IMG/M metagenome (GOLD analysis project Ga0209233, IMG submission 184269) | Arabidopsis root microbial communities from the University of North Carolina, USA - plate scrape CL_Cvi_mCL (SPAdes) (version 2) | ecosystem: Host-associated > Plants > Roots > Endosphere ... | reverse complement strand
TTCGAAGATCAGCGTGATCGTGGCGCCGCTGTGCTCCTCGATCTCATGGTCGAGATCGACGAAGTCGAGGCCGAGCTGCGCGGCGACGCGCCGCCCGACCGTGGTCTTGCCGGCGCCCATCGGACCGATCAGAAAGAGGCTGGGGGCGGGGTTCATGCGGAAATGGTAACAAAGTGGGCGCACGATTCAGCGCCTGTTTGCGATCCAAATCGCGTAAAATAGGGCGATGTTCCGCTTCATCGTCATCTTTCTCGTCAGTCTGCTGGTGCTGTTCGCGGTTGAACTGCTGCAGCCGGTACAGGAGCACGTGATCATCCCGTTCACGGGCTCGCTCGCGCATGTGGCGGTGTGGATCATGCAGTTCTTCGACGGCACCGTCGTCGCCCAGCTCAACAGCATCCGCAAGGGCATCGACGGCCCCGGCATCGAGATCGTCGCCGGCTGCAACGGCGTCGAGGCGGTGCTGATCCTGATTTCGGCCGTGCTCGCGTTTCCCGCGCCGTGGAAATACAAGCTCGCCGGCATCGGCATCGGCTTTGTCGCGATCCAGGCGCTCAATCTGGTGCGCATCATCAGTCTGTATTACCTGCTGCTGTGGAATCGAGTCTGGTTCGACTGGTTCCACCTCTACCTCTGGCAGGCGCTGATCATCCTCGACGCGCTCGTGTTCTGGCTGGTCTGGCTGCGCTGGCTGCCGCGCGAACCGAAGCCACCGGCAGCCTCCCCGCCCGCGCCGCCGCTTGCTGCGACCGCATAAGCCTTCCTCCCCGCCGGCGACTAGACTCGCGCGACGCACGGCGCGTCGCCGCGCGCATCCACAATGGAGGGTCAGGATCATGACCGTAGCAAAAGTGATCGAGATCAGTTCGTCCTCGTCCAAGGGCATCGAGGATGCGGTGAAAGACGGTTTGAAGCGTGCGGCGAAAACGATCAACAACATCAAGGGCGCGTGGATCAACGACATCAAAGTCGTCACCGATGACGCCGGCAAGGTCAGCGAGTGGCGCGTGAACATGCGCGTCAATTTCGTCTTGGATTAACCTCCTGCGTCGGCTCGCCGCATCCGCGGCGGGCCGCGCGCGCGGCGTGCTAGCATCTCGAGATGAACGCGCCACAGAATTCTTCCGACCCGATCTACCTCGAAGCGATCGCGCAATTCAGCGATCTGCTCGACGAAGCCGGCGCCGCCGGCGAACCCGAGCCAACCGCGATGACCTTGGCCACGGCCGATGCCACCGGACGCATCTCCGCTCGCATCGTCCTGCTCAAAGCGGCCGACGAACGCGGCTTCGTGTTCTACACCAACTACGAAAGTGCCAAGGCGCAGCAGTTGGCCGCGCATCCGAACGCGGCGCTGTGCTTCCACTGGAAGACATTGCGCGATGTCGTGCAGGTGCGCGTCGAAGGCAGGGTTGAAAAGGCCGGCGCCGCAGAATCCGACGCGTATTTCGCCTCGCGCCCGCGCGAGAGCCGCATCGGAGCCTGGGCGTCCAAACAGTCGCAGACACTGGCCGACCGCGCCGAACTCGATGCGCGCATCGCCGAGGTCGAACGGCGCTTCGCCGGTGTCGACGTGCCGCGTCCGCCGTTCTGGGGCGGCTACCGTCTCGTGCCCGAGATGATCGAGCTTTGGTTCGGACAGCGCGCGCGCCTGCACGATCGCGTGCGTTACGAACGCACCGCCAACGGCACGTGGGGCAAGCACCTGCTGTATCCCTAACCGCACCGTCGCGATGTCCGGCCCCCAACGCATCGTCTGCCTGACCGAAGAGCCGACCGAGGTGCTATATGCGATCGGCGAGCAGGATCGCATCGTCGGCATCTCCGGCTTCACCGTGCGGCCGCCGCGTGCGCGCAAAGAGAAGCCCAAGGTTTCCGCGTTCACCAGCGCGAAAATCGGCGAGATCCTCAAACTCGAACCGGATCTCGTGATCGGCTTCTCCGACATTCAAGCCGACATCGCGCGCGACTTGATCAAGGCCGGCGTCGAGGTATGGATCAGCAATCATCGATCCGTGGCCGGCATCCTCGACTACATTCGCCGCCTCGGCGCACTCGTCGGCGCAGCGGCGAAAGCCGAAGCGCTCGTGCGCGAGGCGGAAGCCAAAATTGCAAAAGTAGAAAATGCCACATCGAAACTGTCGCGGCGCCCGCGCGTTTATTTCGAGGAGTGGGACGAGCCGATGATCTCGGGCATCCGCTGGGTCGCCGAGCTGGTGCGCATTGCCGGCGGCGACGACATCTTTCCGGAACTGGCGGAGAAATCGCTCGCGCGCGATCGCATCATTGCCGATTCGGACGAAGTCGTTCGTCGCGCGCCGGACATCATCTTCGGTTCCTGGTGCGGCAAGCGTTTTCGTCCGGAGAAAGTGGCCGCGCGACCGGGATGGGATGGCATTCCCGCCGTGCGCGACGGCGAGCTGCACGAGGTAAAATCGCCGATCATCCTGCAGCCGGGCCCGGCCGCGTTGTTCGACGGACTCGATGCATTGCATCGTATCGTCGTCGAATGGGCGGACAAATTCGCCGGCGGCAATTCGCAGCCAGGGGCAACGAAATGAAAAAGTATACGAATCTGTCGATGGCTTTCATGTTGGCCTTGACGTGTGCGGCCTGCTCGCATATTCCACTCATAGGCCACGGCGACAAGGAATCCGAAGCGCCGAAGCCGGCTGCGCCTGCGGAAAAGTCGGTGGCGCAAACCACACAGGCAAAACCAGAGCCTGCGCAAGCCCCGATGCCGGCGGCGCCAACTTCTGTAACTGTTTCTGCCACTGGCACGCCACAAAGCAACGCTACGGATCGGCACATCGAATTGAAATACGCATTCAAAACAACCGCGGCGCCCAGTCGCGTCTATGCCGCGATCACCGGCCCGGCGCGCTGGTGGGATTCGAGTCACACCTATTCGGGCAACGCCTCGAACCTTTCACTCGATGCACGCGCCGGCGGCTGCTGGTGCGAGCAGCTCGCCGACGGCGGCAGCGTGCAGCACATGACCGTACTCACCGCCATGCCCGAACGCATGCTGCGCCTTTCTGGCGGCCTGGGTCCGTTGCAGTCCGGCGCGGTGAATGCGGTGATGACCTGGACGATCAAGCACGATGGCGCGGGCAGTGAGGTCAATATGAGTTATCTCGTCGACGGTTATTTTCCCGGCGGGTTGGACAAAGTGCGCGACGATGTCGATTCGGTGCTTAGTCTTCAGGTTGAGAGGTTGCGCGCGTACGTCGGGGCGAAGTAAGCGCTACTCCTAGCGCTCCGCTTGTTGCTCGTCATTCCCGCATGCTCTTGGCGGGAATCCAGCGCCTTTGCTCTTAGCTCGTCATTCCGGCGGAAGCCGGAATCCAGTGTCTTTGCTCGTGTAGCTCGTCATTCCAGCGGAAGCTGGAATCCAGCCTTTACTGTGGCTTTTGATTCGTCTCTGACCGCATCCCTTCGTTTTTCCGCTCGCATCCGTGCGAGCGGGTCACTTTTCTTTGCTTGCACAAAGAAAAGTAACCAAAAGAAATGCACCCCGGGAGCCGCGCTGCCTGCGGCAGTGCGCAAGGTCAGGCCGGGGTTCGCTCGATGGGCATCCTGCCCATTCGCGAACTCGCGCGCATCCCTGCGCGCGACCCTGCGGGCGATTCCGGCCCGCCCTCGCCGCGGCTGACGGGGCCCAGACATCAAGAGCAATGGCTTGAGAGCTCTTTTGCTCCGGCTTCTGCGCGCAGGACGCGCGCGCTTTGCTCTTCCCGGGGCCCCATGGCATTGCGGCGACGGCGGGCGATCAGGCCCCGCAGGGTGCGGCGCGAGGGATCGCGCCGATTCCGCTGTTGCACAGGATGTGCAATCAGCGGAACCCGGCCGATGACGCGGACCCTTCGCGCACGATGCGCGAAGGGCGCAATGCGCTGGGGCGTGTTTCTTTGGTTCCTTTCTTTGCACGAGCAAAGAAAGGAACCCGCTCGCCAAAGGCGAGTGGAAGCCTTTGCTCTTAAAACCCAAAACAAGCAAAGCAAGAACTGGACTCCCGCCTTCGCGGGAATGACGAGCGAGAGAGCAAAGACACTAAATTCCGGCTTTCGCTGGAATCACGAACAAGAGCCAGAACGACAAGCGAAGCCAAGCGCGGCAACGCGCCCCCTACGGTACAATGCCCGCCATGCGCATCCTCCTGCAAACCCAACCGCTGGCCGCCGAAGCGCCGCGCTACTATCAGATCCAGCTACAGCAGGATCTGCTCGGTGGCTGGACGCTGACGCGCGAGTGGGGACAGCAGGGAGGCCGCGTGAGCCTCAAGCGCGAAGTGTTTCTCGAACGCGACGATGCCCTCGCCGCCTTCGAGCATGCACGCGACGCGCAACTCAAACGCGGCTTTCGCCTGATGTTCAGTCAGGGGATCGAATCGCCCTATTCTTAATCCTTCGCCCCTGATCCCGTCGCGGCTCCGCGCCGGAGCCGCGAACCGCAAGAGAAAAACATGCCAAACGATCGCTTCCTGCGCGCGCTCGCGCGCCAACCCGTCGACGCCACGCCCGTGTGGATCATGCGCCAGGCCGGACGCTATCTGCCGGAGTACCGCGCCACACGTGCGCGCGCCGGCAGCTTCGTCACGTTGTGCAAGACGCCGGAGCTGGCTTGCGAAGTCACGCTGCAGCCGATTGCGCGCTATCCGCTCGACGCGGCGATTCTGTTCTCCGACATCCTGACGATTCCCGATGCGATGGGCTTGGGCCTGTCGGTCGACGAAGGTGTGGGTCCGCGTCTAGCGAAACCAGTGCGCACGCGCGCGGAGATCGATGCGCTCGGCGTGCCCGATCCCGAGACCGATCTGCGCTACGTGATGGACGCCGTGCGCCTGATCCGCCGCGAGCTCGACGGCAAAGTGCCGCTGATCGGTTTCGCCGGCAGCCCGTGGACGCTGGCCTGCTACATGATCGAAGGCGAGGGCTCGGCGAGTTTCGCGCGGCCGAAGGCGCTCGCGCTGGAAGAACCCGAAACGATGCATCGTCTGCTCGACGTGATCGCGCGTTCGGTCGCCGCCTATCTCGCTGCGCAAGCTGCCGCCGGTGCACAGGCGCTAATGGTGTTCGACACCTGGGGCGGCCTGCTCGCGCCGACGATGTTCCGCGAATTCAGCCTGCGCTACCTCGCGCAGATCGCGCAGTCTCTAAAGAACGACGCCGTCGCCAAAAACGTGCCGCTGATTCTTTTTTCGAAGGGCGCGAACGGCCATCTCGAAGCGCTCGCCGACACCGGTTGCACCGCGCTCGGTCTCGACTGGACGATCTCGCTCGCCGATGCGCGTGCGCGTGTCGGTGAGCGCGTTGCGCTGCAGGGCAATCTCGATCCGGCGGTGCTGCATGCCAGCGCCGACGCGATCCGCGCCGAGGTCGGCCGCGCGCTCGCGGAGTTCGGTGCGCATCCGGGCCACGTGTTCAATCTTGGCCACGGCATTACGCCCGACGTCGATCCGGCACGCCTTGGCGTGCTGATCGACGCAGTGCACGAACTGAGCGCGGGCAAGCTCCGCTAAGCCGGCACGGCCACCGGCATCGGCAGCGCCGGCGGTGTCGCGGGTTGCACGTACGGCGCGACGTCGCGCGCGATAAACCGGCGGTCGACACCGCGCAAGATGTTGCGCACGAGTGCAACCGCCGGCGACGACTCGAACACCGCAGAATGCACACTGTCGCGCGTGTCGATGTAATCGGTGACGTCGAACTCGAACACGTTGTCCCACACGTTCGCCGGATCGGCGAGACCACTGCGGCCGAGGCGGCGCGTGCCGAAATGTTTCAGCCCCGCCGACATGCCGAGCACCTGATCGAGGCCGGTGTACAGCGCGGCGATGCGATAGCACAGGTTCGCCATCAAATTGCCGTCGCTGCCGGACGGCTGGTCGCGCTCGAACAGGTCGTTGTCGACATCGGCCGCGACCATGACGAACTGGTTGATCAGACTGACCAGCTGCGGATCGTTGAGTTGCTTCGACGCGGCGACGAGTGCCTCCTGCATGACGTAGTTGCCCATGCTGTGCGCGAGCACCGACACTTTCATGCGGCAGAACTTGGTCGGATCATCGGTGCGCGCGGCGATGCGCTGGCGCAGCGTGAGGTAGTCGTTCAATTCGACCAGCAGCCCGGCGAGATCGGGGGCGCTCGCGCTCGCGCCTTCGCGATCGGCGAGGTAGCCGGCGACGTTGCCTTTCGAGGGCCACGAATACAACACGAGCTGGCCGAGCTCTGCGCCTTCGATGAGGCCGCTCTTGATCGAGAGATAGTCCTTGACCGTGTCCACCCAGTCCGAGTTGTAGCCGTGCACGAACAGACAAAGATGCTTCTGATCCTCGTGCTCGGCCTCGGGCACGATCGGGCACTCGGTGCCGATCTCTTTCAACTGCGCGATGAACGCCTGCCGCGTCACTTTCGTCCACGCGGCGAGACTGGTGAGCTTGGACGCATCCGCATCGGCGGGCGCGGTGTAGAAACCGAGGGCCGCGAGACGCGAACCCAACTGGTCGCCGTCGCGGTTGCGATTGCTGATCATCAAATACGGGCGCATGGATACACCTCGAAGAATCCGTTTCGCGAAGTCCGATTATGCACTCACGCCGGTAGCGGAACGATGACGGAATCGATGCATTCGCGCAGTACGTCGCCGGTCACCGGCTTGCGCAGGAACGCGTCCATGCCCGCCTCGAGACATTGCGCTTCCTCGTTGCCGATCGAACGTGCGCTGATGCCGATCAGCGGCAGGCGCGGCGATTGCTGCTGCGCTTCCCGCGCGCGCAGCGTGCGTGCGAGCGCGAAGCCGTCGAGGCCGGGCAGGTCGAGATCGAGCAGCGCCAGATCGGATTGCATCGACTCGATTTCCGTGAGTGCGGCCAAGCCGTGTTCGACGTGACGCACGCGATGCCCTTGCGCTTCGAGCAGGCCGACGACCACGGCGGCAACGGTCGCGTCGTCCTCGACCAAAAGGATGCGCAGATGACGCGCGGAGGGTGTGGTGGCATGCGGACTTGTTGTCGCTTGCGCGCGCGCACTGCCCTCCGCCTCTTCGCGCAGCGGCAGCGCGACGCGGAACGTGCTGCCGACGCCCTCTTCGCTGTCGAGCGCGATTTCGCCGCCCATGTGCGCGACGAGTTCGCGGCAGATCGCGAGGCCCAGACCGCTGCCGCCGAAGCGCTGCTGCGTGCCCTGCGCCTGTTCGAAACGCTGAAACAGACGTGCGCGCGTCGAGTCGGCGATGCCGGGGCCTGTATCGCGCACGTGAAACTCGACCGCGCCGTTCGCGCCGCGCGCGAGCTCGATCGCAACGCTGCCGCGCTCGGTAAACTTGATCGCGTTGTTGGCGAGATTGAGAAACACCTGCTTGATGCGCACGGCGTCGCCGAGCACGCGCCGCGACGCATCGGGCGCGATCGTGGCGCTGAACGCCAGACCTTTCTTCTCGGCCATCGGGCGTACGAGCGCGGCGACGTCGTCGACGAGTGCGTGCAAGTCGAGCGGCATGTTCTCCAATTCCAGCCGGCCCGCTTCGATGCGCGCGAGGTCGAGCGAGTCGTTGACCATGCGCAGCATCATCTGCCCCGACGCCTGGATCGCGTCGGCGTAGCCACGCTGCTTCGCGTCGAGCGGGGTGCGCAGCAGCAGTTCGGTCATGCCGAGCACGCCGGTCATCGGTGTGCGGATTTCGTGGCCCATCGTGGCAAGGAAGTCGGTCTTCGCCGCGCTCGCCGCTTCGGCGAAACTGCGCTGCTGTTCGGCAAGAGCGAGCGCGTGGCGGCGCAGCAAGCGCGCACGGTAGTTGCGCAACACCCACCACGCAAGCAGCAGCAAGACGAGCGCGTAGCCGGCGTACGCCCAACGCGTCGCCCACGGCGGCGCGGGCTGATCGAAGCTCAGTGAGGCGACCTCGCTCCACACGCCGCTCGCGTTCGCCGCGCGCAATTGTAAAAGATGGCGGCCCGTGGGCAGTTGCGAGTATTCGCGTTCGTTGCGATTGCCGGTATCGACCCAGCCGCTGTCGACACCGCTCATCTTCCACTGGTAACGATTGCCCAACGGATCGGCGTAGGAAAGCGCCGCGGCGTGGACGCGCAAATCGCGATCGTTCCAATCGAGCGCCACCGCTGGCCTAGCCTCGGGCGGCAGCGCCATGTCGCGCCCGTCGCGGCGTATCGAGAGGCCGTCGAGCACCAGCCGCGGCGGCACGGCATTGTCGGCGACTCGCTGCGGCGCGAAGCCGACCACGCCACCGAGTGTTCCGCCGAACACACTGCCGTCGCGACGCATGATGAACGGCATGCGGCTAAACTCGGCGCTGACGAAGCCGTCGTGCGCGCCGAATTGATGGACGGTGCGCGTGCGCGGATCGAAACGCCATAAGCCGCGCGGGCTGCCGATCCACACCGTCCCGCTGGCGTCGACGTGCATGCCGCCGACGGTGAGCGAAGGCCAGCCCGATTTCGCGTCGACACGTTCGATCGATTCGAGCCGGCCATCCTGTTCACGATAGTGCTCGAGCGCACCGGGAACGTGCAGCCAGAGCGTGCCGTCGGGCGCGTAGGCAAACGCCAACACGCGCGACGCAGGCGCACCTGGCACGGCGGCGAAATGCTGCACCGTCGTATCGAAGCGGTCGAGGCCCGCGCCGCTCGCTGCGAGCAGCGCACCGTCGCGGTCGAACCCGATCTGGTCGACCTCGGCGTTGCGCAAACCCGAGTTCTGTTCGTCGAAACGCTCGATCGCATGCGTCGCGGGATCGATGCGATGCATCGCGCCGCCGTAACTGCCCACCCAAATCGCGCCCGAATCCGCTTGCGCGAGCAGATACACGATGCCCGGAGCCAACGCGTCGCCGCGCTTCTTGTCGACCGGAAGATCGCTGAATTTTCCGCTCTGCAGGTCATAGACACGCAGACCGCGCGTGTGCCCGACCCAAAGCTGCCCCTGCCGATCGGCCAGCACCGACCACAGCGCTTTGTCCGGCGCCGGCAAACGCGTTTCGGCGTGCTCCACACCGCCCGTGGCCGGATCGAGCAGATCGATGCCACCGCTCGAATTGACTACCCAGACCTGTCCGGATGCGTTCTCCGCCATCCCCTGCACGCGGTTCGCGGAGAGGCTGGCCGGATTGCCCGGATCGTTGTGGTACAGACTGAAGTTGCGCCACTGCGCCGGCAGCCGCGCGATGCCGCCCTCGAACGTCGCGAACCACAACCCGCCCTCGTGATCGCGCATCGCGTCGAAAGCCGTGTTGCCGGGAAAACTGCCGGGCACCGCGGAATTTTCCTGATAGGCGTATAGACGTCCGTTTGCGTCCCAGCGGTTGACGCCGCGGCGGCTGCCGATCCACAGGTCGCCCGCGGCGTCGCGAACCATCGCGTAGGCGTAGGGGTCGCTTAGCTCGCGCTCGGCGAGGACGCTCGCCTGAAAGTCGGCACCGATGCGCAGCAAGCCGTGACGCGTTCCGGCGAGGAGAGTGCCGTCCGCGTCTTCGGCAACGCTGGTCACGTTGAAGCGCCCGTCCGCGGCGATTGCGGCGAGGTCGATGTGCCGGATCGCGCCGTCCGTCGCGATCACGTCGATGCCCACGTCCATGCCTACCCATAGCCGCCCGGCACGGTCGAAGTAGAGAGCAAGAATGTTGTCCGAAGCGAGTCCCTGCGTGCCGCCGGGCTGTTTGCGCAGATGGGTGATCTTGCCCGAGCGTGGATCGAGATGGTCGAGGCCGCCTGCATAACCGCCAGCCCAGATCGTCCCCGCGGCATCGCCCGTGACGGCCCAAACATCGCTCGGCCCGAGGCTGGCCGGATCGTTGTCGTCGTGGCGGTAATGGACAAAACGATCGCCGGCGGCCGGATCGAGCACGCTCATGCCGTTGTCGCCGCCGCACCAGATGCGATTATCGCGATCGACGTAAACGGCCTGCACTTCATTGCCGGCGAGCGAATCCGCGTCGCCCGCGTCGTGCCGCCACACGCGAAACCCGGTGCCGTCGTAGCGCGCCAAGCCGTCGCGCGTGCCGATCCAGATGTAACCCTTGCGGTCCTCGACGATTTTGTAGACGCGATTGGAAGGCAGCCCGTCGGCCACGCTGAGGGTGTGGAAATATGGTGTCGCGGCCAGAGCCGCGCTGTCTGTTTTGCTCTGCGCAATTCGATCCGCTTCTTGCGGCGACGACGACGCAAGCAGCACGGCAAGCATCAAGTTGGCGATCATCGGTCATTCCCTACCGGTTCGGGTCGATGATGCCAGAAACCGCGGCTGCTCCAGTAGAATCGGGAGAACTCGTTCTTATCTCGGACCATGCCGAGCTCAAGCCGCCCGCTGCGCCTGATCCTCCTCGCCGTGCTCGCGCTCGTTCTTGCGGCGCTGCTGTGGACGACGATCGCCGCGCTGCGCGGCGGCATCGCGCTGTGGCAGGAGTTGCACGATCTGCCCGCGTGGATGCAATACGCTATGGTGGGTTTGATCACGGTTGCGGTGCTCGGTTTTGCCTGGATCGCCTGGCGCCTGCTGCGGCCCCGGCCGCGCCGGCGCGTCGCCGCGAAAGCCCCGGAACGCGCCGACGTGCAGGCACGCATCGACGTGCTCGCGCAGCAACGCGCCGACACCGCAGCGTTGCAATCCGAGCTGGCCGAACTCGATCGGCGCGCGCGCAGCGAGCAACTTTATATCGCCGTGTTCGGCGAAATCAGCGCAGGCAAATCGAGCGTGATC
>Ga0209233_1001155_pt1 | contig 10718 bp, 7 predicted proteins | sample AraplaCL_Cvi_mCL_FD_184269 | JGI IMG/M metagenome (GOLD analysis project Ga0209233, IMG submission 184269) | Arabidopsis root microbial communities from the University of North Carolina, USA - plate scrape CL_Cvi_mCL (SPAdes) (version 2) | ecosystem: Host-associated > Plants > Roots > Endosphere ... | reverse complement strand
CGTGCGGGCGCGCGTGCATTCGCGCAAGATAGTCGACGAGTTCGGGCCACTGCGCGATATCGACGCCGGCAGAGCGAAGCAGCATCAAGGCCCAGGCGAGATGCGCGTCGGCGACCGTGAAGCGGTCGCCGACGAGATAGTCGCGACCATTGAGGCGCGCGGCGGCGACCGAAACGGTTTGCCCGATCCGTTCGCGCGCGCTGGCCTTCGATGCATCGTCCTTGTACCAGAAGGTCGGAAACAGGAAGCCTTTGTGGATCTCGGTGCCGATGAAGCTCAGCCATTCCTGCAGGCGATAGCGGTCCAGGTCGCCCGGCGGCGGCGCGAGACCGAGCTCGGGCTTCCGATCGGCGATATACTGCAGCACGGCCGCGCTTTCGGTCAGCCGCTCGCCGTTCTCAAGAACCAGTACCGGCACCGCACCCTTCTGTGACACCACGCGAAAATCGCTGTCGTCGTCCAGCACCTTCTTGGTCCAGATATGGGCCAGGTGGTAACGCGCCTCGATGCCGGCTTCCATCAACGCGATGCGGCTGGCGAGCGAGCAGGCCATGGGAAAGAAATAGAGCTGGAGCATATTGCATCCTCAGGCGAGGGCGTTGCCGCGCGCGATGATCGCGAAGCGGTCGGACAGTTCGGCGAGGGCGACGTCGTGAATGAGCTTGGCGGCGATCGTGCCACCAGTGCCGTCGGGCAGGTCGCGGGTGGCGCAGCCGTCGGCATCGATGGTGGTGCGGAAGCCGAGATCGAGCGCGGCGCGGGCGGTCGAGCTGATGCACATATGCGTCATGAAGCCGGCGAGCACGAGCTCCTTGCGGCCGGTCGCGGCAAGCTGCGCGTTGAGGTCGGTGCCGGCGAATGCGTTCGGCAATTGCTTCTCGATCACGATCTCGCCCGGCAGTGGCTTAAGCGGCGCGACGATCGCGCCACGCTCCGCGGGGCGATCGAACAGGCTTCCCGGCGCTCCCTTGTGCGCGATGTGGATGATCGCAGCGCCGCTTTCCCGCGCGCGGGAGAGCAATGCAGCTGCGCGCGCAATCGCGGGTTTGGCGTCGGGCAAGGCGAGGGGACCGGCGAGATATTCGTTCTGGATATCGATCAGCACCAGGCAGCTGTCGCCGAGGCGGGGCGGGGTGAGGTCGATACCGGCAAGCTGCATCAGCGTTTTGGCTGCGGTCATGGTCCTGAGAACTCCAGAGGATGCGTCTTGCGAAAATATAGCCGCGGACTGGCCTGCCGTTATGCAGGGATATTGCAGCCGGTGGCTGCGTTATTGCAGGTGGGCCGGACACGATGTAGCCTGAGGCCATGAACTGGGACGACCTTCGCATCATCGCGGCCGTCAGGGATGAGGGCACCTATGCCGGCGCCAGCGCGCGGCTGCGCATCGACGAGACCACGGTCGGCCGCAGGCTGGCGCGGATCGAGCGCGCGCTCGGGCTACGTTTGTTCGAGGCTGTCGACGGCGTCCGCAAGCCGACCCGGCAGTGCGACGTGGTGCTCGCGCACATCCAGGCGATGGCCGCGCATGCCGAGGAGATCGGCCGGATCGGCGAAAGCCTGCCCGGCCCGGTCGGCCGGCTGCGCATCGCCTCCACCAACGCGATCGCGGAGGAGGTGCTGGCGCCGCGCACCGGCGAATTGCTGCGCGCCCATCCGGGCCTGACGTTGCAGTTTCTGACGTCGAGCGAGAACGTCAAATTCTCGCGCTGGGAGGCCGATCTCGCGATCCGCCTGCGCAAGCCCGACAAGGGCGACTTTGCGATCTCGAAGCTCGCCGAGGTCAGGCTGTATTTCTTCGAGCCGGCCGCGACGACAGCGGGCGAAGCAGTGACGTGCGCCTATCCCGATGAGCTCGGAGGGATTCCGGAAATGCAGTTTTTGCGCGCAAGGCGGCTTCGTGCGCGCTGCGTCACCGACAATGTCCGCATCATCCACAAGCTGATCCAGTCGCATCAAGCGGTCGGCGTGCTGCCGGAGCATAGTTGCGCGGACCTGCTGACCGATCGCCGTCTGCGCGCCACGCTGCTGCCGAAGCGGCGTGACGTCTGGCTTCTGGTGCAAAGCCATCTCAAGCGCGATGCGGCAACGCGCGTCACCATCGACTGGCTGCGCGCCTGCTTTCAAGACGTCGCGCGCAGCGGATGACGCGCCGTGTAGCGATGCGCCGTGTGGCAACGCGGGTGCCGCGATGCCGTCCCGTCATGAAAAAATCACACGCCGCCTCTTGCAACCTGGGCGCGCTTCGTTTATTAGCCCGCTCCTTCGCTTCGGCCACGGGTTCGGGCTCGTTGAGATCCCGACTGGCGCGAGCCGCTCTGCGGTGTCGTGTTCCGCCGAAATGAAGATCGCGAGATGTAGCTCATGGAGAGCATCGGGGATGAAACCCCGAAGGTATCGGTTCGATTCCGGTCTCTCACAAAGGATAGCTCAGTTGGTTAGAGCAGGTGAATGATACTCATCGTGTCGCGGGTTCGATTCCCGCTCCAAGCGCTCCGTTCAGCCTGAAAAGCTGATACCTCTGAAGGGGACCGGACGCGCGCTTCAGTCGCAGTCCGGCCGTCCTGCCGCAAGGCTCTTCGTCCGAACATCGCACTGTGAGACCGGCTTTGCGCCGCGGTGGATACCGCTTGCGCTGATGCCGGGTAGCTCCGCTCGGCCGCGCGGCATTTGTCGCGCGAACGCGCGCGTGCGCCCGTCATCGCGCAGGCTCAAGCCACGGCCCGCTTGGCTGACAGGAAGCCGCGTTCGCGTCCTCACGTCCTTTGCAAATTGAAACCCGCTCTCCGGCCCACGGGCCGGATGGCAATAATGGAGGCTGCCATGACCTGGCATTTCTTGACGACCACGTTGACGGTGAAGGATGGCGAGCGCGCGTTGCTGACGCGCGACGGCCGGCTCGAGCAGGCGCTCGCGCCTGGACGTCACCGCCTGTTCGATCCCCTGCATCAGCTCAAGGCCGAGCTGTTCAGCGTCGTGCGGACGGAATTCCCTGCGGATCGTTACGCGGTGATCAAGGCTGCGCGGCCTGATCTCGCCGACGAGCTGTTCGAGGCGGTCGAGACCCGCGCGAACGAGATCGCGATCGTCAGCCTCGACGGCCGTCCCGTGCAACTGATGACGCCCTGGCAGACGCGCGTCTACTGGAAGGTCGCGACGTCGGTCGACGTCGAGCGCATCGACGTGACCAGCGATCCCCGCGTGACCGCACACCACCTCGCGATGATCCAGCCCAACCGGGCCGGCGTCATCACCGAGGCCGTGGTTGAGAACCACGAGGCCGGTCTGCTCACGGTCGAGGGCAAGCTGGTCGAGCGGCTCGCACCCGGCCGGCACGCGTTCTGGATCGCGGGCCGCAAGATCGAGGTCAAGCGCCTCGACCTGCGTCCTCAGGCGATCGAGATCACGGCGCAGGAGATGCTGACCAAGGATCGCATCGCGCTGCGCGTGACGCTGACCGCGTTCCGCCGGATCGTCGATCCCGAGCGGGTCGTGGCAACGGTGCCCGACGTGGATGCGTGGCTGTACCGCCTGGTGCAGTTCGCGATCCGCGAGGCGGTGGCCGGCCGCACGCTGGACGAGGTGCTGTCTGCGAAGACGGCGCTCGACGAGGAGCTTCGCGACTATGTCCGCGCCCGTGTCGCGGATTCCGGCGTCGAAGTCACCGAGCTCGGCGTCAAGGACGTGATCCTGCCCGGCGAGATCCGCGAGCTGGTCAACAAGGTGGTGGAGGCGGAGCGGGTGGCGAAGGCCAACTTGATCCGCCGGCAGGAGGAGACCGCGGCGACGCGTTCGCTCCTGAACACCGCCAAGCTGATGGAGGAGAACCCTCTGCTGCTGCGGCTCAAGGAGCTGGAGTCGCTCGAGCGTCTGGTCGAGAAGGTCGGCCGCATCGACCTGCATGCGGGCGAGGGCCAGGGTCTCGATGCGCTCCTGACCAAGCTGGTCCGCCTCAAGGCGCCCGAGAGCGCGTAAGACAGGAAGGGCCGCCCGCGGGCGGCCCTTCGCTTTTCCAGGAGTGATCGCGACCGCGATAGCGCGCGATCAGATCGCGGCCTTCAGATTGGCGAAGGCGTCCTGGACGTATTTGGTGAGCTGGCGCTTGCCGCCTTGCTCGAGCCAGGCGTCGACCGCGATGCGCAGTGCGCCGCTCGCGGCCATCGCGACAAGACGGAGGCGGTCGCGGCGGTCCTTGCCCGGCCATAATTCGCACAGCGTCTCGTAGACGACCTGCTCCCGGTGCAGATCGTTGCGGTGCTTGCGGGAGCTCAGCACTTCGCTCTCGCGGATCAGGCGCGAAATCGCAACCGTTCGCGACGTCTGGAAGCGGGCGGACATTTCCAGCAGAGCCTCGCGGACGACGTCGATCGGCTCGCCGGCGGAGGTGTGGTCCCGGATCGATGCCCTGAGCGCATCGTCGTAGCCGGCGATATGGGCGAGCAGGATGTCGTCCTTGCTCCTGAAATAGTAGAAAAAGGTTCTGCGCGAGATGCCGGCCGCCGCCGCGATCTCATCCAGCGTCGTCGCATCAAAGCCGTTGGCCAGAAACAGCTCCATGCCGACATCGGCGATGCGTTGCAGCGTCGCGCGGCGATTTCGCTCGCGCAGGCCTTCTGTTTTTGCAGGCTTCCGGGTTTTCCTCAGTGTCTTGGGCATCGGCCGCTTTCTCATGAACAGGCAATCAGGGCAAAGCACTCCGTGGCCTCGGGTTCGCGCGGCCGCCGGCGTCAACGCGCGGTGCGGCGCGGTTCGACATGCGTCTTCCGGTCGCAGCCGGCGGTCGCGGTCATAAAACCGCCCAACACGATAATTACACCAAGTGTAATAATTACACCAAGTGTAAGTCAGTGGGGCTCCAATGACAACCTGCTCGCGCGTAGGCCGGATCAAACCGATTCCGGAGGCAAATGGATTCGCGAACGGGCGGGGGGCGCAACTGCGGGGCTGGGCGGCGGCGACGTTGCTCGGTCTGCTGGTCTCGGGCTGCGCGACGGCGACGCTGGATCAGGCCGGTTCACTCCGCTCCTACGACAATATGGAGCAATCGGACGGGATGTTGACTCGTTCGAAGCTGCGGGTGAGCAAGGAAGAGGTGCTGGCAGCGAAGACAATCAGGATCGTGCCCACCGTGTTCTCGGATGGAACGGCAGTGCCCTTCACGGCTGCGCAGCGCAGGCTCGTCACCAACGCCGCCGACCGCGCATTGTGTGCGGGCCTGAGCGAACGCTTCTACGTGGTTGCGTCAGAGCCCGCCGACCTGACCGTTCACGCCGTCATCACGCATGTGGTGCCGACCGATCCGACGGCAGTCGGCGTCTCCAAAGGTGTGTCGGTGGCGAAGACGATTCTGTTGCCCGGCGTGCCGGTGCCCGTTCCGCGCATTCCAGTGGGGCTCGGCAGCCTGTCGCTTGAAGCCGAGGCGCGTGATCCGGCCGGACAGCAGAAGGCGGCGATGGTCTGGGGCCGCGCGGCCAATGCCTTCGACAGCGGCCGAATGTCGGAGGAGGGCGATGCGTACGGCCTTGCGGCATCGTTCGGCGGCGATTTCAGCCAGATGCTGGTCACCGGCGTGACGCCGTTCGGCGGCGTGCCATCGATGCCCTCGATGCAGCGGCTGGGCTTCCTGCTCGGCGGCGCGCCGAAATATCCGGCCTGCGAAGCGTTCGGACGCGCGCCGGGTCTCGTCGGCATGGTCGGCGACAGCGCCGGCGTGCCGCCGGATTGGACCGACAAGGGACCGGTTGCAGCGAAGGTGGAGTGAGGCGGCCGGCACGCTTACGAATGTTCGCGTGCACACGGCTGTAACGGGGCACCGCCAAGGCACAATTCGCATATCCTGCTCCGGGCGGACGACCGCAAAACAGAGTGCTACCCCGGACAGATTGCGGTAACGTCGGTCTACCGTGGTCCGGAATTCGGCCAGCCGTCAGCCCGTCGGTGGTGCCAATGCAACAGATTGCGGAATGGCTTGAGAAGCTGGGGCTTGGGCAATACGCGCTGCGTTTTGCCGAGAACGGGATCGACCTTGGCGTTCTTCCCGAATTGACGGATGAAGACCTCGACAGGCTCGGGGTCCTGCTCGGCCACCGCCGCAAGATGCTGCGTGCGATCGCCGATTTCAATCAAGCCGAACTGATCGCCGCGCCGGTTTCACCGCACGATGCCGAGCGTCGCCACCTCACTGTGATGTTCTGCGACCTGGTCGGCTCGACGGCATTGTCGGCGCGTCTCGATCCCGAGGACATGTGGGAGGTGATCCGCGCCTATCGCGCAGCCTGTGCACGGGTGATCACGACATACGACGGCGTCGTTGCCAGATTTATCGGCGATGGGATCCTCGCTTATTTCGGCTATCCCCGTGCCCACGAGGATGACGCGGAGCGCGCGGTGCGCGCCGGCCTCGATGTCATCGCCGCAATCGGCAAGCTCGAGACCCGCGCGGAAGGGGGAGTTGCGGTACGGATCGCGATCGCAAGCGGGCTTGTCGTGGTCGGCGACCTCGTCTCCGGCGGCGCATCGGAGGAGCAGGCGCTGGTCGGCGATGCGCCGAACATCGCGGCGCGGCTGCAGAGCCTGGCGGAGCCGGGCGTGGTCGTCGTGGCCTCCACGACACGCCGGCTGCTCGGCAATCTGTTCACGCTTCGCAACCTCGGTCGCCGCGAGGTCAAGGGTATCTCCGAGCCGATCGCGGTGTGGGCCGTCGAAGGCGAGCCGGCATCGGAAAGCCGTTTCGAGGCGGTGCGGACCGCGCGCTCGATCGGCTTTGTCGGCCGCAAGGCGGAGATCGAATTTGCATTGTCGCGCCAGCAACTGGCGTGGCAGGGCCAAGGCCAGGCAGTGCTGATATCGGGCGAAGCGGGCATCGGTAAATCGCGCATCGTGGCGATGCTGTCCGACAGCCTCGCGCCCGGGACACACCGCCGTGTGCGGTATCAATGCTCGCCCTATCACACCAACAGCGCGCTGCACCCTTTTGTCGCCCAGCTCGAGCGTGCCGCCGGCATCAGGTCGGAAGATGTTTCGGACCAGAAGCTGGACAAGCTCGAAGCCATGCTGGCGCTCGGTACCCAGCACGTGCCCACCGTGACACCGCTGATCGCGGCGCTGCTGTCGATTCCGACCGGTGACCGCTATCCGCCGCTCGGCCTGAGCCCGGCGCAGCAGCGGCGGCAGACATTCGCCGCGCTGCTCGACCAGCTCGAGGGCCTCGCCCGGCAGCAGCCGGTGCTTGTCGTCTGCGAAGACATGCATTGGGCCGATGCCACGTCGCTCGAACTGCTTGATCTCGCGGTCGACCGTATCAGGGGATTGCCAATCCTCATGCTGATGACGTTCAGGCCGGAGTTCGAGCCGCCATGGGCAGGGCTTGCCAATGTCAGCCTGTTGCGGCTCGATCGGCTCGACCGGCAGGATACGCGCGCGCTGATCGAGCAGGTGACCGTCGGCCGGTTGCTGCCCGGCGAAATGATGACGCAGATCATCGAGCGGACGGATGGTGTCCCGCTGTTCGTCGAGGAGCTGACCAAGATGGTCATGGAGTCGGGGCTGCTCGTCGAGAATGCCGGACGCTACCGCCTCGACAATCCGCTGCCGCCGCTGGCGATCCCCGCGACGCTGCAGGACTCGTTGATGGCCCGGCTCGACCGCCTGGCGCCGGTCAAGGAGGTGGCGCAGATCGGCGCAGCGATCGGCCGTGAGTTCTCATACGCGTTGCTGCGCAGCGTGGCCGGTCGCGATGATCTGACGCTTGCCGCGGCGCTCGCCCAGCTCGAGGAGGCGGAGTTGCTGTTGCGTCGGGGCACGCCGCCGGATGCAAGCTACAGTTTCAGGCACGCATTGGTCCAGGAAGCGGCCTACGAGAGCTTGCTCAAGAGCCGTCGGCAATTGCTCCACAAGCAGATCGGCGATGTGCTGCGCGCCAAGTTTGCCGAGATCGCCGAGATCGAGCCCGAAGTCGTTGCGTATCATTTCACCGAGGCGGGGCTCGGCCGGACTGCACTGGCGTGGTGGCGCAAAGCTGGTCAGCAGGCGCTGAAGCGTTCGGCCTATTGCGAGGCGATCGCACATCTCGGCAAGGCGGTCGCCATCGCCGATGAACTGCCCGACGAGCGGGGTCGGATGATCGGCCGGCTCCATCTGCAAATCGCCTACGGCCGCGCGCTGCGGGGCAGTCTTGGGCACAGCGCCCCCGAGACGGTGGCCGCCTGGACGCGAGCCCGGCGGTTCGCCTCTGACATTGACGATCCAATCGAACTGGCGCCGATCCAGTCGGGCCTCTTCAACGCCTGCTTGACCCACGGTGAGCTCGCGCCGATGCGGGAGTTGGCGGAGGCGATCATGGGCGCGGCGGAACGGCATCCGGAATCGCCGGTGGCGACGATCGTCGCGGGCTGGACCAGCGGAGTGACCTGCTGGTTTGCAGGCGACTATCTGAGCGCGGCCATCCATCTCGAGAAGGCGTTCGCTGCCTATGCGACCGAGCCGGATCCGGCAAAGTTCAAGGCGTCGACGCTTGATCTGCCGTTCGTCATCATGAGATTTCTGGCGCTCGTGCTCTGGCCGCGTGGCGAGATCGATCGAGCCCGGCAGCTCGCGGGCGCAGCGGTGAGCGTCTCCGGAGAACAGCGCGCGCTCGCGCGTGCCAATGCGCTGGTTCACAAGGCCGTTTTCGACGGGCTGTGCGGCAGCCGGTTGCGGCAGACCGAGACGATCCTTGCCCTCGGACTGGCGCAGGATCACACGATGCCGCTGTATGTCGCCGCCGGCACCTATCTCAATGGTTTGGCGAAGTGGCGTGCCGGCGACCTCGTGGCAGGTCTCGCGGAGATGCAGCGCGGCTGGACATTGCTTCACGAGAACGACTGCTATCTCTGTGATCCCTTCTGGGGACTGCATATCGCGGTGGCGAACGCGGAGGCAGGGCATGTCGAGGCGGGGCTCGACATCATCAACGAGCTGATCGACGCGACGGAGCAGTCCGGGCAGCACTGGCTGGATGCCGAGCTGTACCGTGTATTGGGCGAGCTGCGGTCGCGTCGCGACACCCCCGACATTTCCGGCGCCGAGGATGCCTTCCACCGCGCCCTTGAGATTGCGCGAAGGCAACAGACCAGGACGTTCGAGCTGCGCGGCGCGCTGGGACTTGCACGTCTTTACAGCCGCAGCGGCCGGGCAGAGGAGATATCTCAATTGTTGGCGCCGTTGCTCGCCGGCTTCGATGCGGCGCTCGATCTTGCCGAAATCAAGGACGCGCAGGAACTGCTGACGCAGGCGCACTGGTGGTCGGACCGCCACTCGCGCGCGTCTTGACTGGCGACGCGCCGAAGCGATCACACCGCATCCGTTTGCGGCGCCTGAAGAATTGGAACTCCTGGGTTCCCGAAGTTCTACGGTGCGACGATGCGCATTTTGCTATTGCGTCCGACGGCGCATTTGCATCTAACTTTAAGGACGCTGCCGCGGAGAATTCCACCTTGCGGTCAATCGTTTGGAATTTGTTTTTGATCCTGTGTTCGAGTGAGTAAGCTGTGCGACCATTGATGACGTTCCCGCAGGTGAGCATTTCCGGCGGAACTCGTAATCGCCTTCTCGCGACATTGTCGCCGGGGGATCTGGACCTCCTGAAACCGGAACTTGAGACTGTCGCGCTCGAACAGGATGCGGTCCTGGCGCGCGCCGGTGACGAGATCGACTACGTCTTCTTTCCTCACAGCGGCGCGATCCTGCTGATGATCGACATGGCGGATGGGCAGACGGTCGCGACCGGTGTGGTCGGATGCGAAGGGGCCGTGGGCAGTCTTTCGGTCCTTGGAGCCTCGCCGTCGGGCATTACCGCCGTCGTTCGTGCGGCTGGTACCGCCTCGCGGATCCCGGCGCCGCGCTTTCATGCCGCTTTCGGCCGCAGTCCCGGGATTCGGCAGGCGATCCAGAAGCACGTCAGATCGATGCTGATCCAGTTTCAGCTCGGCTCCGCCTGCAATGCGCTCCACCCGGTCGAGGCACGGATGGCGCGCTGGCTGCTTCAGCTTCGCGACCGCGTCGACAGCGACGTCCTCCCGCTGACCCAGCACGCGCTGTCGCAAATCCTCGGCGTACGACGAACAACGGTGACCTTGCTGATGGGCAATCTGCGCAAGCGCGGTGCGATCAGGTCGGATCAACGAGGCCGGATCGAGATCGACCAGGCGCGGCTCTTGGCGGCGGCGTGCGAATGCCATCGCGTCATGCGTATCGAGGCCGAGGAGATCTTCTCGGGCGACAAGGTTCGAACGCGCGGAATGGCGCCGGCTAACGATCCGCGCATCCCGGAAATCGAGGCGGACGACGCCGTGTGAGCGCGTTCCTGGTCGAATCAGCTTCCAGGCAGCCGATCAAGCTCCCGTGCAGGCGAGGATACCCCTTCGAGCTTCGCGATCTCGCGCAGCACCTTTGCGGTCTCGCGCAACTGATTGCGCTTCGGACCGGGCTTCAGCCGTCGTGCTTCATCGAGAAAGTCCTTGGCCTGCAGCAGCCAGGCAGACGTTTCCTCGAGACCTGCACCTGCGCCATGGTGTCCCTCCATCGCGGTCGTCAATAGCGGTGGCCATTGTCAGGCCGGTGAACCGCCGCCGCGGCGTCGCCGCACGCGGATGCTCGGCTCATCGACCCAGGCGTCCCGCGCAAACCAGGCGTGATCCGCGCGGCAAAACGGACAGGGCGTGCGGGCGAAGAACACGGTA
>Ga0209233_1001154_pt1 | contig 10721 bp, 8 predicted proteins | sample AraplaCL_Cvi_mCL_FD_184269 | JGI IMG/M metagenome (GOLD analysis project Ga0209233, IMG submission 184269) | Arabidopsis root microbial communities from the University of North Carolina, USA - plate scrape CL_Cvi_mCL (SPAdes) (version 2) | ecosystem: Host-associated > Plants > Roots > Endosphere ... | reverse complement strand
TGGGCGCCTCGCACCGGGTTCGCCTACCGTGTCAATGAGAACACTGTCGTCCGTGGTGGCGTCGGCATGGCCTATATGCCGTATGCGGATAACACCTGGCTCTATAACTATCCTGTCCGCGCGAACAACGCGTACACCTCCTGCGGTTCTGGCAGCAGCTATCTAGTGGCACAGTACACCTGCACCGGAAACACCTTCTCGCAGCCGGTGACCTTCCAGAGCGGCTTCCCGGCTCCGGTGCCGGTAGTCGTTCCCGCATCCGGTATTTATCAGATCGACCCATCCAACAGCCTGCTAAACAACCAGACATACATCTACATCCCGCAGGACTATCACAATCCGTACGTGTACTCGTACAACTTTGCCGTGCAGCAGGCCCTCCCCGCCAACTTCTCGCTGTCCATTGCGTACGTCGGCAATCATGGCGTCCGCATCGGCGCAGCGAACAATATCAACCTACCGGATCGCCTGAACTGCGGCACCAACTGCTTCCCGCTCTACCAGAAGTTCCAACGCTCGGCAGGCGTCACGCAGCAGTTCATCGGATTCTCCAGTAACTACAGCTCGCTGCAGACCACGTTAAGCCGCCGTTTCACCAACGGCTTGGCCTCTAGCTCGTCCTATACGTGGGGCAAGGGTGCCGGTTACCAGTCTGGTGATGACGGTGGACTCCTGTTCTTCCAGGACCTGCGTCGCAACTACGCCCGGAACGACTTCGACCGTACTCATAGCTTCTCGCAGTCAGTCACATACGAGCTGCCCTTGGGCAAAGGAAAGAAGTGGGCAAACACCGGCTTCCTCGCTCAGGCCATCGGCGGTTGGAAGGTTTCGGGTATCGTTTTGCTGTACAGCGGAACTCCATTCAGCGTTACAGCGAACGGTGGCACTATCAACACCTCTGGCTGGACACAGCTGGCCAATCAGGTTGCCCCGTTTAAAAAGCTCAAGGGAATTGGCAACAACGCCTACTGGTTTGACCCTGCTTCCTTCAGCCAACCCACTGGCTGCTCGGGTCTACCCACGGCAACGCCCAGCACGGTCACCTGCCCCATTGTGAACGGCGTTACGGTGGGTAATCAGGGCCGCAACCAGTTCACCGGTCCCGGCATGTTCCAGAACAATGCTTCCATCTTCAAGACCTTTGGTCTGCCGAGGGAAGGCACCACGCTGGACATTCGTATGGACGTCTTCCAACTCACCAACACGCCGCAGTTCTCTCTTACAACCAACAACCAAGTATCGATCACCAGCCAGACCTTCGGTCGTGTAACCAGCACAGCCGGTTCCGGTTCCGGCGTGAACGGGACCGGTGGCGGACGCTCACTTCAACTGGCTGCGATCTTCAAGTTCTAACTGAAGTTGCACAAAACAAATCGCCTCAGGCGGCCATCCTTCGGGATGGCCGCTTTTTTACTGGTAAGACCTATCGAAAACCAGCACCGATGGTGCAGAATCTGTGAACGGAATAGCACGCGGATACGTATCAGCGTGTGTAAGGAGAGTTTTTATGCAATCGATCACTCTGGCGCTGCTTCTATCGGGATCGTTTCTGGTCACGGCCTCTGCCCAATCGACCTGGGACAAGAGCTACAACGTGAATGGAAAACCCATGCTGCAGGTGCAGGTGGACGACGCATCCGTCCGTGTGCGCTCCTGCGGCGGCTGCCGCAATGTGAGCGTTCGAGTGGACTACCGCAACGGCGATCCATCGCAGTGGTCCGTTGCAGAACTGCAAGGCGGCAACGGCATCCATTTCGCGCTGAAGCATAAAGAGACATCTCGAAGCTTCTTCGGCGGTTGGCGTGGCAACTCGCCTGAAGTCACGATCGTGACCCCCACGGAGACAGACCTGGATCTGCGTAGCGGAGACGGCGCACTTACGCTTGCCGGTCTTCACGGAACCGTATCCGCCCACACAGGCGACGGTGCCATCTCTGCTGACGATCTGGTAGGGACACTGCGACTCACTACCGGCGACGGCAGCATCACGGTCCGCCGCGGCGAAGGCTCACTTTATGCCACCACCGGCGATGGCGCCATGAATCTGGAAGGCCGCCTGAACCAGTTTGAAGCGCGCAGTGGCGACGGCGCGATCACGCTTAACCTGATGCCAGGCTCAACACTTGGTTCTGCATCGTCTGTAACCACGGGCGATGGCCGCATCACGATGAATCTGCCCCGCGACCTGCGTGCGGAAGTGGACATCAGCACGGGCGACGGCCGCATCACCTCTTCGCTTCCGTTCTTCACCACCACGAATGGCGACCGAGGACACACGCATATGCGCGGCACCATGAATGGCGGCGGCCCCACGCTCCGCATTCATTCCGGCGACGGCAGCATCTCGCTGTCGGCTTCTTAAGCGCGGTGCGCTGTGACTTTGCGGTATTCGTTGCGCACCAGGGTATGCGATGCGGGATCGTCTGCAACGTTGTGCTCTGACCAAAGCGCAACGAGATCCGCAGCAAAAGCGGTTTGCGCTGTTTCATCCAGACGTGAGAATGCCATCTTGGTTGGCCCGAAGTAGGTGCGGAAGAGTTGTACCGCGGCTGCTGGACTACCGGGCAAATCGAAGTTGATGGACACGATCTCGGTGTGAATGTCTGTGAAGTCGTCGGCAAGACGTTCCTTCGCGGTTGCATCATCGCCCCATAGGACAGGCGGAGTGATGCCCGGCGGCGGAGGTACGTGCTTCGACCCCATGCGAAACATCTTGCCAGTGAAGCTCTCGGGATTCCAGTTCGCCATCGCCAGCAATCCACCGGGTCTGAGAACGCGCGCAAGCTCCTTCGCTACCAACTCTGGCCGAGGAGCAAACATGGCGCCGAACATTGTGACGACTGCATCAAAGCTCGCGTCAGGGTAGGGAAGTGCTTCGGCATCGCCCTCGTCGAAGGTTACAGACAGGCTCTCCGACGCGGCGCGTTGCCGCGCCTGTTCCAGCAGATTCGGAGCAATATCCACGCCGGTTACAACGCATCCGGCACGTGCGAGCGGAATGGCTACGTTGCCTGTTCCCGTGGCTACATCCAACACCTTTGCGCCCGCAGGAAGATGCAGGCTGCGTGCGAACTCCTCGGCTCCGGCAGAGATCGTTTTCGCAATGACGCCGAAATCGCCCGCCATCCACGTGTTGCGCATGCCCTGCTTGAGTTGGTCGATGTTGGGTATTGTGGCCATGGAATGCCTCCGTAGACACTACGAGACCATTTCAGTTAGGGAACCTAACAAACGTCAAGGAAGATTTTTAGTGAACAATTCTGCCGATGCGATCGAAGCGCAGATGGCCACGCGGATGTTCCGGCGTGGGCGCGGTGCTCAGGTAAATCAGGAACGGATCGCCCACCAGTGAACGTCGCGGCACAAGCCCCCAGAAGCGGCTGTCCTGGCTATTGTTGCGGTTGTCGCCCATGGCGAAGTAGCGTCCCGCCGGTATGGGTAGATCGCCCGCTCTCATGCGTTGGCGCAGCTCAATCCACCATGTCGCCTCAGCGGCTGGGTCGGCGCGTTGCAGGTTGGGAAACTCATCGCGATACGGCGAACGCCCTGATGGCGTATAGAGCGCAAACGGCTCTTTCAACGTTTCGCCGTTCAGCACCACCTGCCCTTCGTGAAGGTGCACACGGTCTCCCGGCACAGCGATCACCCGCTTCACCAGCAGTTGCGATGGATCAATGGGGTAGTGGAAGACGATGATGTCGTCGCGCCGAGGATCGCGATACGGCATCAGCCAGCGGAAGTGGCCGGGGTCCGCGTAAACCTGCTTGTTAACCAGGACGAAATCGCCAACCAGCAGTGTGGGAATCATCGATCCCGTGGGAATCTGCGACGGCTGCACCACGAACGTGATGACGAACAGCGCCACGACCGTGAGCCGCGCCAGCGATGCCGCCATCTGGCCGATCGCATCGGCAACGAAGCTGGCCGCACGGCGCATCATGCGGTGGCGATCACTCCATCCGCCGCAACCTCGGGATTCAGCAGGTCGTACGCAATGTGGGCCGCGGCCTGCTGTGCGGCTTTCTTGCTGCCACCCTCACCTTCGCCCATCACACGGTCGCCCAACAGGACTTCCACGCGGAACCGCTTATTGTGGGCGTCGCCTGTTTCTTCCAACGTGCGATACGTTGGCTGCCCCTCACCGCGCGCCTGCAACAACTCCTGCAACGCGGATTTCCAATCGCCCACGATCCCACCGAAACGCGCCCCTTGTGACGCCGCCATCTTCAGCTCCGCAAGCCGAGGTTTGAAGATTTCGCGTTCCACAAAAGCCTTCGCTGCACGAAGTCCGCTTCCGGGAGCAGAACCAGCATTCCCGGCATCGCGAAAGATCGCCGCAACGATGGCTTCTACAGCATCGGCAAGAACACTGGAACGTGTCCGGCCGCCGGTGGATTCTTCACCGCGCCCCAGGAAAAGGTCGCGCCCAATCCCCAGCCGCACAGCCGCTTCGCTCATGCTTTTGCCGCTGACCAGCATGGCGCGCATACGGGTCAAGTCGCCTTCACGGCGGTCAGGAAAATGCTGAATCAGCAGTTCGGTGACGATAAGGCCGACCACGGCATCACCCAGAAACTCAAGCTGCTCATTATCTTCCGTGGTGCGGTTCGGCGTGCCGTCCCCCTTTTCAAAGGCCAGCGAACTATGCGTCAGTGCCAGCCGCAGCAACTCTGGATTGCGAAACTGGTAACGCAGTCGGTCTTCCAGCGACTCCACTGGTTCCGCTAACTGCACCTGTTCCGTTGCTTTCGAACGCTTCGCCATCACCTGCTATGGTAGCTGCTTTGGCTCTGCCATCGCCCACAAACGCGGAATTCCCGGCCCATTCGCGTTACCATAAAGTGTCAGGCAAAAGCAGGAAATTTGCGGCGAACCAGATGGTCCGCGCGCATAGAAAAACACAGGAACGGAAATGGCAATCGCTTTGAACACGAAGTTGGCAGAAGGTGTGCAGAAGGCCGCGGCAGAAGCTGGCCTGGTGGTGGTGAACGGGCAGGAATCCGCTGGATTCAACGGCATTCCTACGGAGAAGTACACGCTGGCGTTGGTCTCCGCGCCAGAGGGCCACACCTTCACGCTGGAATTGAGTGCAGGCTTTGACATCACTGCGGCAAACATTGCGCCTGCTGTGCGTGCGTATCTGTTGGAGTCGGCAAAGCGCCTCACCAACCCGCGTCCGGACGTTTTCGTAACGCTGGGCGGCCTGCCCATCTCCCTCACCAACTGGCAGTGGCCCTTCCACCTTTCCGTCAGCGGCGCAGACACCTACGTGGTGCACGGTGGCGCAACTCTGGAAGACGGCAAGACCCCCGCTGACCAGCAGTTGAAGGCCAAGGTCAGCGCCAGCATGACCGTCACCTTTGCTGAGGTCGTCGCGGCACCCGAACAGCCCTTTGCAGAAGGCTTCATCTACAACGCTGTGCGCAAGATTTTGGACCAGGGTCAGATGGAACTGACCAAGAGCGGTGGCAACCGCCAGGTGGTTCCCGTGACCACGCGCTACTACTCCGCCAAGCAGGGCAAGTTCATCTTTAACGACACCACCGCACAGCAGCGCGCAGACTACCTGCTGAGCAAGGTCTACTGGCTGAGCGGCGTGCTGGGCAACGGCGCTCCGGTCTGGATTGCCGATCCGCGCGACGCACAGTACCTGAACACCAGCGTGGAAGAGCTGAAGAAGACCGCCGAATCGCTGGCAGGCGAGGGCATCCTCAAGCTGGATCCGAAGTTTGAATACGCCTCCAGCACAGAACCGCTGATGGCTCACCACGCAGAATACGAACACCATCTACAGGACGCGCTGGACTTCACGCGCCCCACCTTCAACGAAGAGATGCGCTCCGGGCACACCAACATGTAAGGCCACAACGCGATACAGCAAGAACCGTGCCGGATGCAGAAAATCACGCTGCATCCGGCATTTTTATTGGTACTCCCCGCTCCCCGGTAAAGGCGTACCCTATATCCGATGCCTTTGAACGCAGTCATTGTGGACGATGAAGCGCTGGCGCGGCGCGAACTCCGTTACCTGCTGGAGCGCGCTGGCGAGGTGGATGTGGTGGCCGAAGCCTCCAACGGCCTGGAAGCAGTTTCCACCGTGCTGGACCACGCGCCGGACGTCCTGTTCATGGACGTGCAGATGCCGGGGCTGGACGGCTTCGGCGTACTGAAGCGGTTGATGGAAGACCGCTCGCTACGTATGCCGGAAGTGATCTTTGCCACAGCTTTTGATCAGTACGCGGTGCGCGCATTTGAAGTAAACGCCATTGATTACCTGCTGAAACCGTTCGAGGAAAAGCGCGTTGCTCTTGCCGTCGAAAAGGCGCGTATGCGTCGTACAGGACAAACCCCAGCCGCAGCCGAGACGCAACTGGAACCCGTGCCCCAAGCCAGCGCTGAAGAGCGGTTGGAAAGCCTGTTGAAGTTGCTGGAGGTGCAGGCCCAGCAGGCCGTCACTGCGCCGAAACAGCGCTCCGGCAAGGTGGTGGTCCGTTCCGCGCAACGATTGTTATTGGTGGATCAGCGAGAGATTTGCTTCGCCTCAATTGAAGAAGGCGCCATCTCCGTTGTGACACCAACGCTGGAAGGCATGAGCAATGTCCGCACGCTGGAAGAGCTGCTGGATCAGCTTGATCCCGAGACGTTCTGGCGAGCGCATCGCAGCTTTGTGGTGAACATTCAGCACATCCGCGAAGTGGTGCCGTGGTTCAAATCCAGCTACCTGTTGCGCATGGATGACCGCAAACACACAGAGATTCCTGTAGCGCGTGCACAGGTGAAACGGCTTCGCGAACTTTTCAACCTTTAAGCATCGTTTCGTTATCGCACCGTCATGACGGGACACGAGGCTGCAGCCAGGACTTGCGGGGTCATGCCGGTTTTCAGGTATTTCAAGGCGAATGTTTCCTCTCGCGGTCCCAGGACGATGAGGTCTGCGTTCACTCGTTCGGCGACGGCCAGGATGGCTTCCGGTGCGTCCCCGTGTTCCAGGACGCACTCCGGCGTGCACCAGTCGGTAACGCCCGGAGGGACGAGTCGTTCCAGAGCTTGTTTAGCCTGTTCTTCGGAGTTCGCTTGTGCCTTTTCGCCTTCCGGAATCACGTTGCAGACGTAAACGTGCGCGCCGCTGTCCTGCGCAAAGGCGTAGGCGAAGGTGGCGGCTTTGCGCGACTCTTCGCTGTGGCTGGCGGCGTAGACGATGTTGCGGAAGTGGAAGCCGGTCGCTTCTGGTTCCTTTGCCTTGGGGCCTACGGTAAGGACGGGAACGGTGGCGCGGCGGAAGATCTGCTCGGCGGTGGAACCCAGTACCAGTTTTCCCAGGCCGTGTTTTGAGGCAGTGGCCGTTACGATGAGTTGCGGCTTGGTTTCATTCACGCGGGTCAGGATGGCGTCGATTACGGAGAAGGACATCAGCAGGGCTTCTTCTGTGCGAACGCCCTCGAGTTGATGGGCCTGACGCTTCAGTTCTTCTGCGTTGCCGCGCGCAATGCGATCGATGGGCATGGCTCCGCCACCGATATCAGAACCGTTGGTGCCGAGGTCAAGCACGTTGACCAGATCGAGCGTTGCGTCGAACCGTCGAGCCAGTGCGGCAGCGTATCTCACCGCGCGGTCGGCTGCGGGAGAAAAATCTGTGGTCACCATGATGCGTTCCAGGTTGATGCGGTAGCGTTCGCCGATGACGGGCATGCTTCACCTCCACACACTGCGATACCACATCCGGCGGCAGAAAAATGCCGGGAGAATTGTCAGGTGCGCCGTTATTCGCCGGGGTGATAAGTGCGTTCGATGTGGCCTCGTAGCTGGTCGGGGTAGAACATGACTTCGCGGAAGTCGCCGCTGGCGTAGCGATCCTGCTGGTCGTTGAAGTGTTTGGAATCGGGGTGGCCGCTTTCGCCGCCGCAGGTGACGGCGCGTGCGCGAACGCGGTCCGGGCCGAATTCGACGACGGCGACGAAGCTGTTGCCGCTGGTGCCGTACCGCTTTTTGGTGTTGGGATAGCTGCGCGCTGCGAAGGCGGCGAGCGATCCCCATGTGGATGCGGTGAAGGGAATGGCGATGCTGGGTTGTGCGTCGTCAAAGTGTGGGACGACGCTGTCGTCGAGGCGTTGATAGCGGTTCACTTCGCCCCACGGTTTCTGCCATGTGCCGAAGTCTTCGGTGAGTTTGTCCGTGGCCTTTTGCAGACTGGCGAGCAGGTCGGCGGGCGGCACCTTGGCGACGACGTAGTCTTCCCACAACATGCCGGAGCGGCGTGCGGTTGTAGCAACGGGTGTGCCGCTGGCTTCGCCCCAGTAGACGGCGAGCGTGGTGGCAATGGAGTCGGCGCCCCACTTGTCATCCCACTTGCGAAGGACTTCGATCTGCGGCGCGAGTTTGGTGCGTTGTGCGTCGTTCTCCGGGAGTGCGTCGTATGCCTTCAGCAGTGCCGGGATGGTTTTTGCGAAGTAGGGGAGATACGGGTCGAAGGCGGTGGTGAGTAGTGAGTCCAGCGTGAAGTCTTTGCGATCGTTAAGCACCTTAACCATGTGGATGCCGCGTGCAGTTTCCGTGCCTTGCTCCACGTAGGGTGGGTAATCCTTCTTCTTCAGCGAGCTTTCGCCTGAGCCGCTCCACGGAGCGTTGTTCACATTTTCCAGCCAGCCGCTGTGCGGATTGCGGAGTTGTGGAATCTGTTCGAGCGCGGTGAGTCCCTGCCAGTCGGTTGCGGGGTTCGTGCCGTCGACGGGTTTGGTGTAGTCGAAACGCGTGTCGCGTTCGGGAATAAAGTTGCCGTGCCAGTAGGCGATGTCGCCGTCGGCACTGGCGAAGATGGTGTTGTTGGAGGAGTTCGCCATCAATTCCATCGTCTTCTTGTATTCGCCGTAGGTGCGTGCCTTGGTGCGAAGGAAGCTCTGCTCCAGAGCTTTCACTGGGATGTTCATCAGTTCGACGGACACCCATTGATCGCCGTCTTTGCGCACGATGGGGCCGCGATGATCGGCGATGCCTTCAAAGGTGCGCGACTTCATGGATCCATCGGCTGCTTTGTATTTCAGCGTGATGCTGCGGCGTATGAAAGGCTTTGTCTCTGCGCCGTACTTGTAGCCGATGACGTTATCGCCAATCTTCACGATGGTGTCTTTGAATTCGTCGACGGCGTCGACGTTCGATGAGGTGTGCATCCATCCGGCGCGGTCGTTGAAGCCCTGGTAGATGAAGATCTGTCCCCATGTGACCGCGCCGTAAGCGTTCAGGCCTTCTTCGCTTTGCATCTGTAGTTCGCTCCGGAAGAAGAACGATGTGTGCGGATTAATGAGCAATAGCGCGTGGTGGTTCGCGGTGTTGGAGGGGGCGATCGCTGCGCCGTTGGAGCCGCCGGGTTCCACATCGCGATTCACCTGCGCGAGTTGTGCAACGACAGCGTTGTGCGTGTCGATGCGGCCCTGCTTGCTTGCGGAAGGAGCGCCGTAGAAGTCTTCGAGTGACTTCAGGTTGACGCGTTCAATGTCACCGCCGATGGAGCCTTCGGTGAAGCTGAGGGCCATCCACGGTTCGAAGTGGGTGAGTGCGCGTGGTTTTACGTTGGGATGTTTTGCAAGGTAGAAGTTTGCGCCGTCGGCCCATGCTTCCATCAAGGCTTTCAGCCAGCCGGGGCTTTCGTTGAAGTCGCGCTTGAGAACGACAGGATCGATGAAGAGTTGTTGACGCAGGTCCTGCCAGAGCTTCGATTCGCCGTCGGCTTCACTCAGGCGGCCCAGTGATACGAGATAGTTCGTCTCGACGCGATTGAAGTCGTCTTCGCACTGTGTGTAGATCATGCCGAACACAGCGTCCGCGTCCGTCTTGCCTTTGACGTGTGCAATGCCCCAGGTGTCGCGCGTGATGGTGATGGCGTGCGCGTGCGCGGCCCATCGCTGCTGTTCGGGAAGGCGGTAGTCGACGGCGCCTTTCTGTGCGATGGCGAGTGAGGCAGTGAGGGCAAAGACGGCAAGGACGAGACGCTTCACGACGGACCTCTGATTTAGCGGTGCTATGACTTTAGCATCGCCCTCGGCGGTCATTCTGAGCGTAGCGAAGAATCCCGACACGTTTGATCGTGCCCCGATATTGGAAAGTTCCGTGCAAGAAAGCCCGCAGCGTCCTCGTTGGTCGCAAATGTGCTGGGATTCTTCGCTCCGCTCAGAATGACGGACGTTGTCCGTATTGATCGCGCTCAATGCGCGATGATCCCACGTCTCAGAATCGAGACGTGGGGCACCCCACCCGATTGCTACGCGCCGAGTGTGCGTTGCGTGACGATCTTTGTGGAATCAAGTTGGACGTTGAAGCCGGGGCCGGTGGGGAGTGCGATGTGTGCGTTCTCTACCGTCATGGGGTTCTTCTCGAAGTGATAGTAGTGCTGCATCTTGATGGCGAGGTATTCGCCCAGCGGGAAGGTCATAGGGTTTTGGCTGAAGATGATGTGGGCTGCGGCGCGTAGGCTGTGGCCGTGCGGGATGCAGGGCACATCGTAGAGCGAGCAGACGGTGCCGATCTTAATAAGTTCGGTGATGCCGCCGCACCATTCGGGGTCGGCCTGTACGACGGAGAGCGCGTTCTCTTTGAGGTATCGTTGCACTTCCCAGCGGCCATAGAAATGCTCGCCTGCTGCGACGGGGATGGTGGTGCTGCGATGCATCTCTGCGAAGCTACCGATCTTTTCCGGGTGCGTGACCTCTTCCATCCAGCGCACACGATAG
>Ga0209233_1001152_pt1 | contig 10754 bp, 10 predicted proteins | sample AraplaCL_Cvi_mCL_FD_184269 | JGI IMG/M metagenome (GOLD analysis project Ga0209233, IMG submission 184269) | Arabidopsis root microbial communities from the University of North Carolina, USA - plate scrape CL_Cvi_mCL (SPAdes) (version 2) | ecosystem: Host-associated > Plants > Roots > Endosphere... | reverse complement strand
TTCCGGCTCTACCGATTCGCTTTCTGCGGGCGTGTAAGGATCCACCTGCGACGAAGGTGCTGCCTTCAGCGTGGCCTGTTCCGCGTGATGCTCACTGTGAAGCAGACGGTCGGAGCCTTCGCTGTCGGTGTCATCGTCGGTGTCCGGCTCGTCGTCGATGTCATCTTCCTCATCGTCCAACGTGCGGTCGTCATCGTCCGAGGTGGTGGTCACTTCGTCTTCTTCGTCCTCGTCGTCGTCGAAGTCTTCGTCCTCTTCTTCTTCGTCGTCGAGCTCAGGCTCGTAGTCGTCGTGCGCCGCCGCATAGTACTTCAGATCATCATCAGACATCATGGTCCACAAACCTCCGCTACCGATGCTGGTTAGGATGCAACATCTTCTTTATGCGTGTTGCAGGTGGCCAATGAAAACACATCGGATGCGAACACAGCAATATGGTGCACCGTGGCTGGTGCAATAGCAAGAAGAACTTTTCATCCATGAGCAGATTTTGATACTGCTCTCGCCGTCATGCTCTCTTCTTTATCGACACAAAGCCACACATGGCTTACGGAAACAGTCGATGACTCCTGCGAAATCGCGCAGTGCAGGCTCCGATAAACTAAATGAATATGGCTTCTATCGTGAAAGCAATCCGCGGCACACGCGATCTGCTTCCCCCTGAAACTGCTTTGTGGAACCGCGTGGAAAGCACCGTTCGCGCCGTCTTTGCCCGCTACAACTTTGGTGAAATACGCACGCCGGTGCTGGAAGCAACAGAACTGTTTGCGCGCGGCGTGGGTGAAGAAACCGACATCGTCAGCAAAGAGATGTACACATGGGTAGACCGCGCACGCGCTGCCAGCGAGAAGGCACAGTCGCTAACGCTGCGCCCGGAAAACACCGCAGGCGTGGTCCGCGCCTACATTGAACACAAGCTCGGTGACACCGGTCAGCTGCAGAAGCTCTACTACATTGGCCCCATGTTCCGCCGCGAACGTCCACAGAAGGGACGCTATCGCCAGTTCTTCCAGATCGGCGCTGAAGTTATTGGCCCCGCATCGTCCGGCAGCGAATCTGCTTTGCGCGATGCGGAAGTGCTGGAGATGCTGGCAACGCTGCTGGATGAGCTTGGCATTCCGCGCGCCTCTGCTGCGAACGAATACAAGGGATGGAAGCTGCATCTGAACTCGGTCGGCTCATCCACGGATCGTCCCCGCTACATCGCAGCATTGCGCGAAGCCCTTGCGCCAGTAAAGGACAAGATGTGTCCGGACAATCAGCGTCGCGCAGAGACGAATCCGCTGCGCGTGTTGGACAGCAAGGACGAGGCTGATCAGGAAATCATCAACGCGCTGCCGAAGATCGCCGACTACCTCGACGAGGCCTCCACAGAACACTTCGCTCAGGTGAAGGCCGCACTGGATGCCTGCGGCGTTCCTTACGAAGTGAATCCGCGACTGGTACGTGGACTGGACTACTACACGCGCACCACGTTTGAGTTCACCGTCGATCTTGGTCTTGGAACGCAAAACGCGCTGCTGGGCGGCGGACGTTATGACGGCCTGAGCGAAATGCTTGGTGGCCCGAAGGCTCCGGGCATCGGCTTTGCAATTGGTGAAGATCGCCTCATCCTGACGCTGCAGGCGCTGGAAGAATCGCGCGCTGTTGCAGAAGGCGAACCCGCTGCGACAAAAATCGACGCGTACATTGCACCGCTCTCCACGGCACAGAATCCTGCGGCACTAGCGCTGGCACGTTCGCTGCGCGCCGCTGGACTGGAAGTGGAAGTGGGCGACGGCAACTTCCGTCTGAAGAAGAGCTTCGAGAATGCTGACCGCGTTGCCCGCAGCATCGTCATCCTGGGTGAAGATGAAGTGGCTACAAGCGTCGCCACGATGAAGCAATTTGCCGATGGTGCACAAAGCAAAGTTGCCTTCGCAGAACTGGCGGCTGCGCTCAAAGCCTAAGCCATCATGTGAGAACGACGAAGGGCACGGATGCATCCGTGCCCTTTGCTTTTGCGGCTAGTTATCCGTCGGCGGCTCGATGTGATCCACCACAAGAATCGGGATCTCCATCTTCGCTGGTTGCAACTTCAGTCCAAGCTGCTCCTGCAATGCCGTGAAGAAATCCGGATCGTTGTTGTTGGCGTCGCCGGTGTTAGAGCTCAGGTTGGACGAAGAGAAGTGCAGATCCATGTCGTACGATCCGGTTAATCCGGTCTTGTCTACGATCTTGCGGTCTGCCGGCATCTCCAAAATGGACGCGAAGAACACCACTGGCACCGCCTTGCCCGTGATGTGACCCGATGAAAAAGAAATGCTTCCATGATTCGGATCAGACTCCGTGGGCTTCAGGCGAGCGCCGCCTTTGGCCGCAGTCAGCATGTAGACATTGCGTTCGCCCTTCTCCCAATGCACCTTCAGGTGAAAGCGTTCGGTCAGCAACGCCTGTTGCATCAACATCTCACCTGTATAAGTGCGGGTTGAGAACGCGGCAATCGTATCGGCAGTCGACAACCCGGACAGCTTCTTAAAAGCCGGTACGTCCTCGGGAGCCACACGCGCATCCACGTCGTAGCGTGCGGACTTCGCCCATCCGGGCAAGCCCTGAATCTCATCATCGCGCATGGGCATGATGCCGAAGTTATAAGCCTGCGAGATCAGTGAAGCGAGCGGCGCACCACGCTCTGAAATACCGTTCGGCTGATCGTTAGCGGAGGCATTGTTCTCATGCGCCGGGTCCATCTGATGAATGGATACCGCCATCCATTGCAGCGGCTCACCACCCGGTGGTGTTGGTTTCGCGGATTGCGCGAACGCCGAACCACACAAGACGGATAACGCAATCGTGACTACGGTACGAAACTTCATCTTCGCGTCTTCCTCCGAAAGCAAAAAGGCTGCGCGATATGCGCAGCCCTCTCGATGTCTCTCTTCTGCCGTGCTTACGCGCGGCTCATGTATGCGCCTTCAGCAGTGTCGATGCGAATCTTCTCGCCCTCGTTGATGAACGGCGGCACCTGAACGATCAGGCCAGTTTCCGTCTTCGCAGGCTTGGTTACGGACGAAGCGGTTGCGGACTTGATGCCCGGCTCCGTCTCCACAACGGTCATCTCAACCACATTTGGCAGTTCCACGCCCACCGGCTTGCCGTCGATGAAGCTAATGTCCACCTTGATGTTCGGCAGCATATAGTCCACGGCATCGCCCAGGATGTCGCGGCCCAGTGACGTCTGCTCGAAGTCCGACATGTTCATGAAGACGTACTCTTCGCCGTCCTGGTAGAGAAATTCCATCGCAACGTCGTCGACGATGACGCGATCAATCGCGTCGCCGGAGCGGAAGCGGTGCTCAAACATGGCGCCCGATTCCAGGTTGCGCAGCTTTGCCTGGATGAAGGCGCGGAGGTTGCCGGGGGTGCGGTGCTCAACGGAAAAAACTGAGTGCAGCTTGTCGTTGTGCTTGATGACCATGCCGGGGCGCATCTGTGTGGCGGGAATCGCCATGGTGAAAACTCCTAACGTCTTACCTTGAACTGGTGGGAATATGCGCGCAGAAGGCTTTCAAAGTCCCGTCGTTCATTGTATCCCGGCGAGCCATTGGGTCTGAACAGCCGCATATCGCGGTCACTGGGAAGACTTTATTTCCCGGAGGCGATCATCGCCGCCAACAACAGCGTGCGCGGTAACAGATGATCCAGCAGCAACGATTCATGCGCGGCATGCGCGCCTTCTCCGACAGCACCCATGCCATCCAAAGTTGGCACACCAATGCCCGCTGTGAAGTTGCCATCCGATCCGCCGCCCGTAGACGCTTCCTTCAACTCCATGCCCAGGCGCGAAGCCAGCGAACGTGCATGCTCAAATAAACGCACCGTACCCTCACCACGTTCCATCGGCGGACGATTGATGCCTCCACTCACCTGCAACGAACATGCAGAATCGTCCACGGTTAGCCCATGAAAAAACCGGTCAACGCGCTCCGCATCGGCAGCACGCGCAATGCGAACATCCACCTCCGCCCACGCATGAGCGGCAATCACGTTCGACCGCGTACCGCCGCCAATGACACCGGGATTCACTGTCAGCCCCGTCTCCAAATCTGTGAACTGTTCCACCTTCAACAGCAATCGCGCCAGTTCCAGCACCGCCGAACGTCCGCGTGTGAAGTCCACCCCGGAATGCGAAGCGACACCGGTCACATCCAGCCTGTAATGCCCAACGCCCTTTCGCGCCGTCTTATATGCCGCATCCTCGGCGGTGCCGGGCAATCCCTGCGCCGGTTCCAGCACAAAAACCGCTTCACAATCCCGCGCAATCCTCTCCGTGTGCGGACGCGAAACCTCTGATCCGGTCTCCTCATCGGGATTCAGCAGGAGAACCACAGGCTGTGAAAGGCCGCCATTGCGCTGCACCGCCTCCACCGCAGCCAGCGCCATAATGACCCCGGCCTTCATGTCCAGAACGCCCGGCCCCCACAACCGCATGCGCCCTTGTGCATCGGCTTCCTGCCGCCACGGCATCCTAGCTAACGTTCCCGTGGGCCAAACCGTGTCCAGATGCCCCAATAGCATCAATGGTTTACGCGTTGATGCCTGCTCTCCGAACCACAGCTCGACAACGTCGCCATACCCCGTCTGCGGATGACGCACCACACGTCCGACAAGCTCCTCCGCCCAGCCAATCGTCATGTCCATGGCGCGGTTCACTGCCGCCGCATCTTCGGTGGGCGACTCGCACTCCACCAATGCGCGCAAACGGGCGAGCCATCGGCCGTTTGTCTCAGTCAGGGTATTTTGCAGCAGATGCAGGTCAGTGGACATGGCCCGATTCTACTTCCGAGGCCATGTAGGTATCGGGTAACTGTGTCCATTTAGACACAGCTGCGCGCTCCCAAAATGGGTGTACGCTGTCCTTCGCCGGACTTTGCGACGCGCCCCACGTTGCATTCTCCAAGTTGGATCAGGAGCGCAGATTTGGGTCAATCGCCACACAGAGAATGCACGTTGCAGGAGGCAGTCTGCTTTAGCGGCGTGGGTCTGCATTCCGGCGCGCCTGTGACCATGCGGCTGGTACCCGCCGCTGCCGGTTCTGGCATCGTCTTCCGCCGCACCGATCTGGACAACTTTGAAATACCCGCCAACGGCCGCAATGTAGCTAAGGTGTCTTACGCAACGTCGCTGATGCGGCAAGGCGTTCTGATTTCGACCACGGAGCATCTGCTGAGCGCCTTCATCGGCTGCGGCGTGGACAACGTTATCGTCGAAATCGACAACCTGGAAGTGCCCATTCTGGATGGTTCCTCCCTGCCCTATGTCGAGGCGTTTGAACGTGTGGGTATCCAGCAGCAGCGCCGCCGCCGCGAATATCTGCGCATTCTGAAGCCCGTGGAAGTCACAGAAAAGAGCAAGGATGGCCTGAAGTTCATCGGCGTCTACCCGGGCAAGGGCTACCAGATCGATTACACCATCGACTTCCCGGCACCGATTGGCACATCGCGTTTTCTGGGCGACCTGCAAACCGGCGCCTATGCCGATCTGATTGCACCGGCCCGCACCTTCGGCTTCCGCGAAGACGAACCCATGTTGCGTAACATGGGCCTGATTCGCGGCGCGGATGAGACCTGCGCCATCATCATCGGCGAAAAGAAAGTCCAGAATGGCCCGCTCCGCTTCTCCGACGAATTCGTCCGCCACAAAGTGCTGGACCTGATCGGCGACCTTGCTCTTGCAGGGCGTCGCATTCAGGGTCGCGTTGTTGCAGAACGCGCAGGCCACGCCATGCACACCGCGCTGGTCAGCAAGCTGCTGAAAGACCGCTCCGCATGGGAGTTGGCTCCGGAATTTGATGAAGAGCCCGCCATGGAATCACCTCTCAAAGCCGCGTTCGCCACGCCGGTCCACGCCTGATTCGCCGTGCATTTAGCCGCCATCGCATTGGGATCAAACCTGGGTGACCGTAAGGCCACTCTTGCGGGCGCGGTTCGGTCGCTGGCCTCTGTTGGCCGAGTGATCGCTGTATCCCCGTGGATTGAAACGGAGCCTGTCGGATACACCGATCAACCCGAGTTTGTGAACGGCGCAGTACTCATTGAAACAGCGCTGACACCTGAACTTCTGCTGCAAAATCTGCTGCAAATTGAGCGCGACCACGGACGCGATCGTTCGCACGGCATTGAGAAGGGTCCACGCACGCTGGATCTGGATTTGTTGCTGTACTCAGACACAATCACGGAAACGCCGGAGCTCACTCTGCCGCATCCGGAGATGCATCGCCGTCGATTTGTCTTAGAACCGCTGGCAGCCATTGCACCGGACATGATTCATCCCGTACTGCAGCGCACAGTCCGCCAGCTTCTGCAGGAACTGGACGCGCCCGCGTATACTGCCTGAATTGCAGGCGGTTCCCCTCATGGCAAAGAAAGACAAGACAGAACGGGAAGAAACACAAGACAACACAGAAGAGCGCAGCATGATTGCCATTACGCGGGCGCTTGCTGACCCCACTCGTCTTTCAGTCTTCCGTCGCATTGCGAACAAGGAAAACTCCACATGTATGGATCTGCGCGGATGCCTTGAGATGAATCCGGCAACGCTGTCCCATCACATGCGCCAATTGGAATCCGCTGGTCTGATTGAGACACACCGCGACGGCAAGTTCGTCCGTGCGGAAGTGCGACGCAAAGTCTGGAAGAATTACCTTTCCTACTTGAAAGAGCTCGCTTGAGTTTTCGCTTCCTTCATCACATTTTCACAACCATAAAAATGTTTCCTGAATCTTTTTACGCTTGAACGCAATCATTTCGATAGTCATTGAAATGTCGAAGCGAGATGCTTCGGGAGGATCTAAGGATCATGGGTAAGCTCAGCGGAAAAGTTGCAGTGGTAACCGGCGCATCCAAGGGAATTGGCGCGGCCATCGCAGAAGATTTGGCGGCGAATGGTGCATCCGTCGTTGTGAATTATGCTTCGTCGAAGGCTGGCGCGGACGCCGTAGTGGAACGCATCACGAAAGCTGGCGGCAAGGCGATTGCCGTAGGCGCGAACGTTGCGAAGCCGGAAGAGATCACCAAGCTGATCGACGAAACGGTGAAGGCATACGGCAAGATTGACGTACTGGTGAACAACGCGGGTATCTTCGACCCTGCGCCCCTGGAAGCCATTACGGTCGAACACTATCGCAGCCATTTTGACCTGAATGTGCTGGGTCTTTTGCTGACCACGCAGGCCGCCGTGCCGCACTTCCCGGCAGAGGGCGGATCGATCATCAACATCAGCTCAGTTGTGGCCACACTGGCACCCGCCGCACTGTCTGTCTACAGCGCAACGAAGGGCGCAGTGGACACCATCACCCTGTCGCTCTCGAAGGAACTGGGACCGAAGAAGATTCGCGTGAATAGTGTCAGCCCGGGCATGGTGGTGACTGAAGGCGCAATCAGCAAGGGCTTCATCGGCAGTCCGTTTGAAGCAAAAGCAGTGGAAGAGACGCCGCTGGGACGCGTCGGCCAGCCGGACGACATCGCCGCAGCCACCACCTTCTTCGCCACAGACGACTCTCGCTGGGTGACCGGCCAGATCGTGAAGGTCTCCGGCGGCGCTCGCTAAAACGGCAAGTTTCTCTGCGCTTAATCCTCCGAGCTGGTGCAGAGATTGAGATGGGCAACACCGCTATCTGCGCGGTGTTGCCCATCGTTTTCTACAATCAGAATTGATGTCTCTTCGTTTTGAAATCCATCGCACGGAAAACTCCATGCGCCGCGCCACGCTGCACCTTCCCCACGGCAGCGTGGAAACGCCCGTCTTCATGCCCGTGGGCACAGCCGCATCAGTAAAAGCCGTGCCACAGGACACGCTGGAAATACTGGGCGACGATGGCCGCGGTGCCGAGATTATTCTGGCCAACACCTATCACCTGTACCTGCGCCCAGGCCATGAGTTGATTCGCCGCGCTGGTGGCGTGCACAAATTCATGAGCTGGAATCGGCCCATGCTGACAGACAGTGGCGGCTTCCAGGTCTTCTCACTCGCGGCGCTGCGCAAGATCACTGCAGGAGGCGTGGAGTTCCGCTCGCATCTGGATGGCTCCAAGCATTTCTTCTCGCCGGAACATTCCATTGACGTGCAGATAGCGCTGGGTGCGGACATCATCATGGCATTCGACGAATGCACGGAACATCCCGCCACCTACGAACGCACGCGCGACAGCATGGCGCTGACCCACGCCTGGGCACAGCGTTCGCTGGATTACTTCCACTCGCACTGCCGGGACGTGCCGTGGTTTAACGAGCTTGGCCAGCGGCAAAACCTGTACGGCATTGTGCAGGGTGGCATGTACAAAGACCTGCGTACGGAGAGCGCGAACCGATTGCTTGAGATGCGCGCGCCAAACGGCGAAGGCTTCGATGGCTATGCGATAGGCGGTCTTGCCGTTGGCGAACCCCGCGAAGTCACGCGCGAAATCATTGCACACACGCTGGAGCTGCTGCCCAAGGACAAGCCGCGCTACGTGATGGGTGTTGGCTATCCCGACGAGATCGTGGAATACGCGCAGATGGGCGTTGACCAGATGGATTGCGTGCTGCCCACACGCGCCGCGCGCCACGCACTGCTGTTCACCAGCGAAGGCCGTCTAAACATTCGTGGCAAGAAATTCAGCGAAGATCACGGTCCTGCAGACCCCGAATGTCACTGCCCGGTATGCCGCCGTTATTCGCGTGCCTACCTTCGCCACCTGTTCCACACGGGCGAACCGCTGGCCGCAACGCTGGCTTCCGTCCACAACCTGTCGTTTTATTTAGACACCATGAGAAAACTCCGCGGAGAACGGATTGCCGGGTAAATCACAGCGACGATTCCTCCGTCTTACACAGTTACAAAGTGGACACATTCCTGAGGTATGCTTTTTCGGAAACCTTTCCGAAAAAGCGCACTTCGGGTATTGTTTGTCCGTGGCGCCTCCGGGGAATTTGCGCCGACTCAAAAACTAAAGACAGGAAGTCGCCGGTTTGCGAAGCCCTATTTCGCCCGGCACACGTGATTGATAGTGAAGAACGGAAACCCGGTATCAGGCGGCGTGACTCTGCAGGCGGTGGCAGAGGCTGCAGGTGTCACTATTGCAACCGCATCGCGATCCCTGAACGATGCCTACGGCGTGCATCCGGAGACCAAGGCGCGCGTGCAACGCATTGCAGAGCAACTGCACTACAAGCCCAATCGTTTTGCGCGTGGCCTGGTGACCGGCCGATCCGATATGGTGGGCCTCATCGTCAGCGATATTCGCAACTCCTACTTCGCGGAAGTGGCGCGCGGCGTGGAAGATGCCGCACTTGAGTCCGGTCGCGATGTGATGTTGTGCAACAGCGATCTGAACGCCGAACGCCAGATGAAGTCTGTAAATTCGTTACTGGATAAGCGTGCCGAAGCCATCATCATGAACTCCGTCGCGACTCTTTCGCGCGAGGATCAACAGAAAATTGCAGCAGCAGGCGTGCCCATTGTGCTGCTGAATCGCCCCGGTCGCGACACCACGTTCTCCACCGTAAACGCAGACAACGATAAGGGCGGACGACTGGCCGCAGAATGTCTCCTGCGGAACGGCCATCGCAAGGTCATCAACCTCACCGGCCCCAAGAAACATGCAAACCTTTCGCGCCGTTCGAGCGCATTCATAAAGACGATGGAAGCGCAGCGCGGAGCCCGCGTCAACACCATCCATACCCTCAACACCATGCAGGGCGGTTACGAAGCGGCGATTGAAATCTTCCGCAGTCTCAACGGTGAAACCGCTATTGCCACCGGCAACGATGCCATGGCATTCGGCGTAATGCGCGCTGCGATTGAAGCAGGCGTAAGAATCCCGCGCGATATCTCACTGATCGGCTTTGACGATGTGGAGTTGTCCGCCATGACCTTCCCGCCACTCACCACGGTTCGCCAGCCGAAATATGAAGTCGGTCGCGCAGCGGTTGAGATCGTGCAGCAGTTGCTCAGCAGTGGCTCAAAGACGCCTATCCATCGCGTGGTGGATGTGGAACTGGTGGAACGCTCATCGGTGGCGAAACTTTCCGCCCGCTAACGATTCGAAGACCGTCATTCTGAGCGAAGCGAAGAATCTCTACGATGTAGGCCGCGAGAAAGATGCTGAGAAGTTTCGGCCGAAAATGCCAGTCGGATTCGCAGATTCAAATGCGTTGGCATTCTTCGTCACTCCCTTCCTCAGAATGACGAATTGAAGAGAATCATCAAGCCTGCGAAGGTACCATCAGCAGCTCCGTAATGGTGACGTGAGCAGGTGTCTTCATCACGTGAACAATCGTCTCCGCCACATCCTGCGGCTGGAGCGCTTTGTCCAGCGTGTCAGCGGATAGCTTCTCCGGGCGCTTCTCTACCAGCTCCGTATTCGTCAGGCCCGGCATGACGCAGCAGGTGCGGATGCCGTTCATGCGCTCCTCCAGACGAATAGCATGTGCCAACCCCAGCACGCCGCGCTTGGAAGCCTGATACGCCGCGCCTGAGAGATCGGCAATCGCACCAGCCGTCGAAGAGACAAACACGATATGCCCTGCGCCTGCCGAGCGCATACCCGGCAGTACAGCATGCGCCAGGTGAAACCCGCCGGTCAGATTCACTTCCAGCACTTCGTTCCATACCGCAGGCGACATCACTTTCATGGCACGCTGCGGCGTGTTGGTACCGCTGGCGTACACCGCAATCTCGATGCTCCCGATGGTCTTCTCAACGTCCGCGACCATGACCTGCATCTCTTCCAGCCG
>Ga0209233_1001151_pt1 | contig 10773 bp, 7 predicted proteins | sample AraplaCL_Cvi_mCL_FD_184269 | JGI IMG/M metagenome (GOLD analysis project Ga0209233, IMG submission 184269) | Arabidopsis root microbial communities from the University of North Carolina, USA - plate scrape CL_Cvi_mCL (SPAdes) (version 2) | ecosystem: Host-associated > Plants > Roots > Endosphere ... | reverse complement strand
TTGGTCTCTGCTTCCATCTCTTCGCCGCAGAGCTCGCAGGCCTTACCGAGGCCAACGATGCCGGGGACGTTGAGCGTGCCGGAACGCATGCCGCGCTCGTGGCCGCCACCGTCAATCTGCGAGACGAGCTGGACACGCGGGTTGCGGCGACGAACATACAGAGCGCCTACACCCTTGGGGCCGTAAATCTTGTGGCCGGAGATGGAGAGCAGATCGATGTTGTCCTTCTGCACGTCTACCGGAATCTTGCCCACAGCCTGCACACCGTCCACGTGGAAGAGCACACCCTTCTCATGGCACAGCTTGCCGATTTCTGCGATGGGATTGATGACGCCGATCTCGTTGTTGGCGTACATGATGGAGACGAGGATGGTCTCCGGCGTGATGGCTTCCGCGATCTTCTTCACGTCAACCAGGCCGTCTGCCTCAACCGGCAGGTAGGTGACCTTGTAGCCGCGCTTCTCAAGGTGCTTACAGGTGTCGAGAACAGCCTTGTGCTCGGTCACCTGGGTGATGATGTGGTTGCCCTTTTCGCGGTACATCTCCGCAACGCCCTTGATGGCAAGGTTGTTGCCTTCGGTAGCGCCGCTGGTGAAGATGATTTCCTTCGGGGTAGCGTTGATCAGCTTGGCGATCTGTTCGCGTGCCTTGTCGACGCCCTGCTCAGCTTCCCAGCCAAACTGGTGGTTGCGGCTGGCAGCGTTGCCGTAAATCTTGGTCATGTACGGCAGCATGGCTTCCAGCACGCGCGGATCGAGCGCCGTGGTGGCATGGTTGTCCATGTAGATGGGCAACTGAACGCCCTTGTGGACCGGTGTGGTTTCCAGCAGTTCAATTTCCGTGGCGAGGCTCATGCTTGTTTCTTCTCCTGATCCGTTTCCGAGCAAGTGGTGCAAGTTTGCTGCGCGTGCCTATTGTTTATGGGTTCTAAAGAGCAATGGAGACAAGGCCCCCGCCCAGCGTGTTGGCTGGTTCGGCGGTGTCCTGCGGTTCTGCCAGATCGGCGATAGTAATGCCGCTGAGCAGTTCCTTGATGCTGTCATTCACCTTGCGCAGCGGTTCTTTGATGGTGCAGTGACCGGCCAGGTCGCAGGTGCCGTGAATGGTAATGCAAGAGGTGATGAACAGCGGGCCATCAATGGCGCGGATCACCTCAAACGCGCTGATTTCAGCAGCTGTGCGCGCCAGCGCGTAGCCGCCATTGGTTCCAGCGTGCGAAACGAGAATGCCTTGCCGGGTCAACGTCTGAAGAATCTTGGCAAGGAGTTGCGGCGGGATATGGTACGCCTCCGCAATATCCTTGGCGGACTGGGCACTAGCCGACCCCGTCTTGCCCGTCAGGACAGCCTGCTCGGCAAGATATTTCAGGGCCATCAGGCCGTAATCCGCTTTTTTGGTCAACCGCAGCATAAAGGTCAAAAGCCAGCGGGTAGATACACCACGGGCATGTTTCCAGTGTAGGCCTGTGGAAACCGGGTGGCAATGGCAAAACCGTGTTCTTTAAGAATAATTATTAAACTTTAGCCATAGAGGCATCAGGCGAGGCTCTCCAGCGGGTCTGTCGCGATGCGGTGGAAGACCATCCAGGCATATTGCGCGGCCGAAAGTGGTGCCAGCCAGGCGATGCCCACCAGTAGCCAGTGCCGTAGTTCGGTCAATGTCGCTGTGGTTTTTACAGCCGTCAGCAGGACCAGCAGCATGGTGAAGATCTGCACTAGGGTGTTCAGCTTGCCGATCGCCGAGGGGCGGAAGTCCCGCATCGTACCGGTGAAAAAGAGCAGGATGCTGATACAAAGAATGCCGATATCGCGTGCAAACACCAGCACTGTGACATATTTCGGCACTAATCCAACCCACGTGACGGTCAGGAACAGCGTGGAAAGCATCAATTTGTCGGCGATGGGATCCAGATACTGTCCGAGGCGCGTGGTCTGGTTCAGTCTGCGGGCCAGGCGACCGTCTACCGCGTCGGTGGCACCTGCCACGACGAAGATCAGCAGTGCAATCTCCTCGTGCTGTGCCAAAATCGCTTCCACCAGAAACGGCACCGCCAGCAAACGCAGGAGCGTAAGCAGGTTTGGCGCGGCGCGGAGTTGTCGAAGAAGCGAGTTCATGCTGTCCCGGTAGACGAATCACTTCAATCATATGCGGCGAAGACCGCGACGCCGAGACTGTCTTGGAGATACCGGTCTTATGACTTCTGTAAAACTCCTGTTGTCCTTTCCGGGCAGAGAGCCGATATAGTCCGGTGAAAGGACTCTGGACGATGCGTGTTGTTTACCAGTGGACACAGAAAGAATGGGATGAGGCGATGCGGCTGGCCACGGAACGCAGGCGGCGGCGCGATGGCATTCCCGGCACAACTTACGCCGTAATTCTTGTTCCACTGGTGGGGGCATTTGTCAGCGGTTTGCTAAACCTGCGGCATGAAGGTGCATTGAGCAGCGCAGGCATGGTGATACAGCTTCTGCTGGGGTTAGCTGTCCTCTGTTCCATTCTTTGGATCGCGGGAGTGGTCTGGAAACGGCAGAGACGTAAAGCGGCAGCGGCTCCTATGCCGATGGGTAAATGCGAAGCCATTCTGCAGGAAAACGGCTGGTGCTTTCGCGTTGCCGAACACGAAAATGCCACGGACGATGCGACATCAGATATACACCTCAACGCACGGGCAGAGTCTTCACTGTCACCATGGACGAACCTCACCGGAACGCGGCGAGGTAATCGTGTGGTCGTGTTTCTGCATGAGGACGGCTTTTCCGCGCTGCCGATCCGTTGCCTGACAGATGATCAAGCTGGGCACATGCAGCGGCTCGTCACCCGCAAATTACGCCCACAAACAGGACGCGCATCTTCCGCACAGTAAGCCATGAATACACGGCAACCGTTTGCCACAAGGGATAACGGGAGTTACACTGAAAGGAGTCGGCAGCCCGCCCGGGCAGCCGGGGAGCAATCCCCTTTCAAACGCAGGCGCGTAGCTCAGTTGGTTAGAGCGCTACCTTGACACGGTAGAGGTCGATGGTTCGAATCCATTCGTGCCTACCATTCCTTCCATATCTTTCGTTGCAAGCAATTGGCCTGTCCATTCGCGGCTGCGGAGCCAGTCCGCTCTTCTTTACCGACAATCGTACTCAGGGCGCGAGACTGTAATGCTTTGCCTGCGCCAGGACATGTTTCAGAGCTGCGACACATTCGGCGTCCAGCTGATGCGGCGTCAGGGTTTCCATAATCTGCAACACAGTCTCCGGCTCCAGGTTGTTGCGATAGGGACGTGGTGAACAGATGGCGTCATATACATCTGCCACGCTGAGAATGCGCGTGGGCAGATCAATATTTTCTGCTGTAAGTCCCTGCGGATACCCGGAGCCATCCAGGCGCTCATGATGATCCCTTGCGATGCGCGCAATATCCTCAAAGCCGCGCACTTTGGACAGAAGCTTATAGCTGTCTTGGGCATGTTCGCGAACCGAAGCCCATTGTTGCAGTGTGAGTGGACCTTCTTTATCCATAATGGAGTTCGAGATTCCTAACATGCCAATATCGTGCAGCAGTGCCGCGCGGCGCAGAGAGGTGATCTGACCTTCATCGAGATGCATCTGCCGTGCAATCGCTTCTGCCAACACAGCAACGTTCTGCGAATGCATAAAGGTGTAGTGTGACTTGGCATCAATCATGTCTGCAAAGGCGGAGCAGATGTTGTCAAATGCATCGTAGTCACAGGCCATTCTTTCCGGAGCTGGGTCGCGCGAAAGTACTTCCTGCATGAGGTCAGGAGTATCCGCTCCGTTCCAAAGCGTGCCTTCGTTGTGCATGAGAATGACGACGGCCACGAGTCCTGGATCAAACCATGTGCGAGAGCGGTCTTCAATGATACGGACCGCTTCATCGCGCCCCAGAATGGTATCCAGAGATTCAAGTGTCTGCGCAATAGCACAGGTCTGTGCCATCAACGGGATCTCATATTGCTTCAGCCCCGCGGGGCCTCCTGAGCCGTCCCATCGCTCATCGACACAACGTATGGCGTCGATCGTCGCTTCTGAGCGGCCAAACTTACGTGCAATGAGCTCACTGGTGACAGCACGCTGGCGAGCGGACTGCCACACGAGGCGTCGGTTCCGCAGAAGGCGCAGTATGGGCTTCAACCTTGAGAGCAACGGCTTATCGCGGAAGGCATGCCGAAAGACGAAGCAAACCTGTGGCCATGTGAGCTTTGTCCAATCGAAAACGCGAAGCGCAAGGCGACAGAGTTGTTCCTCCATTCCCATTCGTTCGCAGATGTCGACGGTGCTACTCGTCGTCCCTACATCCTTGAGCAGCAGTGCGTAATAGAGTTCGCTCATCCACTCCTGCGAAGGGCAGATAGATCGCCCTAGATTCATACCCAACACGCAAGCGCGCAGGGTATGTCCGGAGTGTTCGCTTGAGCCCAGATCAAAGGCATAAGTAAGTGCTGCAACAAGCTCGCTAAAGACCACGGGCTTGGAAGGAAATTTGAGCACAGCAGTATGCCGCTGCGCTTCATCCAAGGCGGAATTGGGCGCGTCGATGTACATATTCAAAAGAAGACAGAGAGCCGCGTCGCAGCTCTCTCAGGTCTTCATCCTTTCCAGGCTGGAATCGATAGGGTTCAACTCTCTGCCTTTCGTTGGAACAAATGCAATACTCCAAAAACATCAATTATTCATCGAGTGTGATTCTCTAGAGAGGCGCGACGATTCTTTTGGAAACACGCCTCGTTCTCTTCACTGCACAATGGTTTTTCTTTGCCATAGCTGACAACATCTAACTTGGCGGCCGATACACCATCTGCGATGAGTTGGTCGCGCACAGCCTGTGCACGCTTTTGCCCCAGCGCAACGTTGTACTCAGCTGTACCGCGCTCGTCCGCATATCCCGCCACCACAATCTCCAGGTCGGGATGTGCCTTGAGGTAGGTCGCATTCTTCAGCACTGCAGCCAGTGCATCGGGACGAAGTTCATAGCTGTCGTAATCGAAATATGCACTATCTACGCTGTGTTCGAAATCACTATCTGTCGCCGCGGGGGCCTTGATAGTAGTGGAAGTTGGAGGTGGTGGCGGAGGAGGCGGAGCCGCAGCGACAACCGGCGCCTCTGGCTTCGCATCATGCGCCTGCTTCTCCATGTCGCGCTGTACCTTGTACGCCTGATTGCGCTCGGAATCGTCTCGGCTACCGGCGTGACCAAACCGAAGAAGAAGCCCAGCACTAAAAACCGTATGGTTCTGCTGATTGTTTCCGGCGTTGGGAAAACTTGTTCTCAGATACTCGACCTGGGCTGCGCGAACGCCAATATGACGCGTGAGACCGATATCGAGACCGCCTCCTGTACTGATCGCAAAGCTGGTGGCAGAACTGCTGACTGTATTACCCGACGGGAAATAGGAATCACTACCGTGCGCAGCACCAAAGAGTCCATGCCCAAAGAACTCAAGGCGGCCTGCGGGGACAACAATCTGAGGCCCTACGGTATAGGTCATCAGTGTCAGATCCTGGCCAAGTGGTCCGATGTGATTTGCGTGACTGCCTGTAACTTCACCGGCAATGCGAAACCACGGAAGAAGAGAGTATGCAGCGGAGATGTATCCGCCATCAGCGCCAAAACAGTTGCATTGGCCCGGCGGCGCATTGGAACGGACTTTTGCATAGCCAACGGAGAGTGTAGTGCGAGGGGCAGACCAGTCAGCACCGCTGGGGCTGGCCTGTGCAAGAGCCAGAGGAGATGCAACGGAAGCAACGAGAAGCACGGACATGATGCGAATCATAGAAATCCTTTTCTGAACGAAAACTGGGGACCTCCGGAATGGAGTGAGGTCGCTCAGGACCTCATTCCACTCCGGCGCGTTAGTAGAGGATTGCCGTGTACGGAGCGGTGCTAAGTAAGCCACCCTTCAGTACCACGAACCGGCCTGGCGACAGAGCGTAGATGATGGTTCCGTCGTTCAGCAGATAGCGTCCTCCGGTGGCATCCGTAACGCTGTAGTTTGCGTTACCGCCGACACCCAGTTGCAGGATGTTCAGGTTGCCTACGCCGACATTGGTGTCCGTCGTATAGGTGAGGTTTCCTGCACCGTCCGCTGTGAAGGTACCATCACTGTTGATGGTGGCCAGGCTGGATGCCGGGACCGTGCCATAGGTGTAAGTACCATTCAGGTTGGCCAGGGTGAACGGACCGGCTGCCTGTGCTTCCAGGTGACCGAGACCTGCGTAGCCCGTCTCCAGGAAGTAACCAGCGTTGTTGCCCGTGAGGTAGACCACGCGTGGCGCCGGCGGGTTACCCGTCAGCCCCAACCACTGAAGAATCGGTGTCAGGAGTGATGGATCAGGAGCGGGGTAGTTGAAGACAACACGTCCGTTGCTGGTGACAGCGCAGGAGCTATTGCCTAACGACTGGTAGTTGCCAAGGACGTATTTCAGGAGGTCGATGTTGCCGCCGAGACCAGTCAGTGTGTTGACCAAGCCCGTAAGACCAGCTGAATCCGCGTTTGTGGTGGTGCAAGTGCCGTTGTTATTGCCCGTGCCACGGATGACGTTCGCAGAGGACAAATTGAGTACGCTATCGAGCGCTTTGCCGATGATGCCCGGATTGATCGCAGCATTCTCATAGCCGACGAACGGACCGTTCAACGATGCATTGCTGAAGGTGGACGTTGACTGTGCCGTAGCTGTACCAGCCTGGAGCACGTAGGACGAATGCTTGTCCGTGGACATGAGGAATGCGTGAGTCGCGTCCACCAGGTACACGGCGTAGTGAGTTGGGTAAGCCAGTCCAGCAAGCTTCGCACTGTTCAGTGTCAGACCGATGCGACCGTTGGTATCCGCAGCGGAAGATGAACCGGTGAGCGTGGAGCTGGCGTAGTTGGTGCTGGCGATGTTGGCGTCGCTGACACCGGTGATGGTTCCACCGCTGACATTGAACTGACCGACAGTAGCCACAGGACCGGCGATGAGGCCGATGGTGCAGGTTGGGATGCAAGGTGTGTCACCGGATACACCGAAGGCATAGTTGCCAGTCAGCCCGTTGCTATACGCAGTTGTGTTCTGCGCCAGCAGCGTTCCGGATCCCTTGCTTGCAACGAGGATGTTGCCATCCGACTCAATCATGCTGCCGCTGGATGCAGCCGTAGCCGGGGCCGTAGGCAGCTTCAGAGCGAGAGCATAGAGTGCGGTGTTGCCTGCCGTGCCATCGGCATTCATGGTGGTTACGGCAAGTGTGCCGCGCCCATCCTGACCGATGGTGTAAGTGCCCAACAGGTTGCTGGTAGCAATCGTGTTGCCGGTTGGGTTTGAGGATTGATGATTGCTGTCGAGCTCACCATCTGTCAGCAAGCCATTTCCATCTGCGGTGATGCTGCCGACAGTTGCTGTCTGGTAAGCAAGCACACCCGCCACCACATCGTCATAGCCCTGGAAGAGGAACGCGTACGGTCCCTTCAGCAGAGCGTCATATGGCGTAGTGGGATAGACCACCTGCATGGTGATCGCGTCACTGGCCTGCTGCGGTGTTGTCTGACTGTCAGTTGCGGTGATGGTGAAGCTGCTTGCGCCCACCGCGGTTGGTGTTCCGCTGACCACACCGCTGCTGGAGAGCGAGAGACCCGCAGGCAGCGATCCGGAGGTAAGAGTGTAGGTGTACGGCGGCAGGCCACCTGTTGCGTGCAGTGTCTGCGTGTAAGCCACGCCGAGTATTGCGTTCGGCAGGCCACCGGTCAGCGACAGAGGACTGATCGGGTTGACGGTCATGACAATGTTGGCGGTGCCGGTTTTGGCCGGGTTAGCCGAATCGGTTGCCGTGACATTGAAGGTGGACGTGCCAACCGCGGTGGGTGTGCCTGTGATGGCGCAGTTTGCAGCCATCGTCAGACCTGCGGGCAGGCTACCGCTGTTTTTCACGCAGGTGTACGGAGCCGTTCCGCCCGTGACACCGATGGCCCCGCTATACGGCGTGTTAACCGTAGCGTCTGCTGGGCCGGTAAGAGTGAGAGATGACGTTGCGCCAAGGATTGTGATTGGCACAGGTGCGACATTTGAGTTAACCGGGCTGGCGGAATCATGGACAGCGACGTCGACCGAGAACGCGCCTGCCGAGGTCGGCGTGCCCGTAAGGGTGCAGTCGCTGTGCAACGTAATGCCTGGAGGCAACGTGCCCGAATGGACGGAGCAGGTGTACGGCGGCGTTCCACCCAGTACGGCGATGACGCCGATGTACGGCACGTTCACCACACCCACAGGAGGTGCCGTGAGCGTGAGGGTAATCAACGTTCCCTGCACTGTGATCGTGATCGGTGCGGTCTTGGTGTTTGGGGGGTTGGCAGAATCGGTTACGGTGACGCTGACCGATGTGGTGCCAGTCGCCAGCGGTGTTCCGCTGATCACGCAGTTTGCACCGAGCGTGAGGCCTGCAGGCATGGTGCCTGCGACAAGCACGCAGTGATACGGTGCGGTACCACCCGTTACCGGAATAGCACCACTGTAAGGCACACCCAGGGTCGCAGTCGGAGGCGACGCTACAACAAGTACCGCCGAAGCCGGATGAATCACAATGGTGATCAAGCCTGTTCCAGAGACGGACGGGTTGCTGGCATCCGTTGCATGCACCGTGAACGTGCTGGTACCTGCTGTTGTTGGAATGCCGGTAACAGCGCAGTTGCTGCCTAACGTAAGGCCCACGGGAAGCGAACCGGAATCGACTGAGCAGGTGTAGGGTGTTGTACCACCAGTGATGGCAATGCTGGCAGAATAAGGGACCTGCACAGTTCCATCAGGCAACGTGGACGTGGCGATGGTAAGTGATCCACCCGACGATGCAGAGTTGATCTTGAGCGTGAGGTTCAACGTTGCAGTTGCATTCGCAGCATCCTTCACCTGTACGGTGAACGTGGATATGCCTGCAGCCGTCGGAGTACCCGAAAGAACACCCGCACCGGAAAGGCTAAGTCCTGCCGGAAGCGTGCCACTTGTAACGCTCCAGGTGTAGGGGCTGGTACCGCCGCTGGCCTGTAACACAGAGACATAAGGCACATTCACGGTGCCATCAGGAGTGGTTCCTGTCGCCTTCAGTGCAGAATTGCCGGCGCCTGCGTTCACCTTCAAGGTAACGACAGAGGTCACCGTAAAAGGTACATCGCTGGAATCGACGGCTTGGAGCGTAAACGAGCTGCTGCCGGCTGTTGTCGGAGTACCGGAGAGAATCCCGGTGGTTGTATTGAAGCTGAGACCCGCGGGCAGAGTTCCCTTCACCGCAAGCCACTTCACGGTGGGCGTGCCTCCTGTAAGAGCAAATGTCGCGCTGTATGCTGTGCCTACCGTCGCATCTGGTGCGCTGCCGCTAATTTGCGGAGCCGGATTGACTACGATAGTCGTAGTGCTGGAAGCCTGAGTTCCTGTGACCGTGCTTGTAAGCGTTACCGTAACCTGCTGCGTCACAGAGGGAGCAACATACGTTGCTCCCAAAGCAGAAGTATCGCTCAACGTGCCGCATGTCTGGCCTGAACATGCTGCACCGGAAAGTGACCATGTAAGGGGGAGATTAGAAGGATTGGTGGCCACTGCCATAAAGCTTTGGCCGCTATCAATGGTGACCTTTGAAGTTGTCAGGCTGGGAACAACGCCACCGGCATAACCACCACCGCAGCCTGCCATGACAAGACACATAAGAAATACGACGAGATGAGCTAAGAGCAGCTTTCGATAGAAAACCCCTATTGGTTTCCTATTACTGGGCAGAAGATCAAGCATGGTACCTCCAACGACGGTCCTGGGAGATTTGCGCAGGGGGATGGCGTGGCATCGCCAACGCTCATGCTCCTATCGTCGAAGCAACCATAACTTGAGAAAAACCCTAAAAAACGGACTTCAAATCATATTCCAAAGTTTTGATATCACTGGAGATATCAGGGGTTTACGTCTTTAGTAAGAGATGATGCATAGTTCTAACCAAGCGGCAACTTTGCAAGGAACCGAGCGAAAAACTTTGTAAGCCAGTGGATGAGTAGTTCCTTTTTGGAACTACTCGATTTGATCTACAGGAAAGTTTTTCTCGTCATTTGCATTCTTGCTGGCGCGCAAGCCGATAACGGCGCAATGTTGTTCACTGAAAGGATTCCCGGAGATGAAGTTAAGATTCCTACCGATATCTCCTTTAATGGAACATCCCAAATCCGATCGCAATGCTATGTCGGGTACTGGATAATGCGTGGCAAATCGTCCGTGCAATCATGGAGCCCGTTCCCGCCAACATTCGCTGTACCTACCGGTGGAATTGCTTCAAAACGAATCGTCATCGTCATGTCTTAACGGACGCGACGATGTAAAAACGCACACCAACCGGACTGAATTTGACGGTGAGTGTGCAAAGTGAAAAGGGTTTATGGAACAGAAGAAAGTACTCAGTTTCCCCCTGCGTCTGAGTCCGTCGGTACGCATGCAAGCTACAGATCTCGCGCGTCTGGAAGGCATCTCACTTAACCATTTCATTAGCCTGGCTGTGGCAGAAAAGATAAGCCGCATGGAACACGAAAGCTGGCTGCGACAGCAAGGAAAGACTGCCTCCTCTAGCTTGTCGATGCAGACACCACTCTCGCGTCGCTTCTGACTTAATTGCACTTCTTGAAGTCGCGGCTTCCAACTATCTGAAGATAAGCATCTGGCCTCGCTCCGTCACTTACTAAGTAAGCGGTAGCTTTGCGCAAGAACACTGACCTTGATCCAAGCTTTAACTCATTGGGAAATCACTGTGGAACGGCTTGTGAGAAAG
>Ga0209233_1001149_pt1 | contig 10786 bp, 12 predicted proteins | sample AraplaCL_Cvi_mCL_FD_184269 | JGI IMG/M metagenome (GOLD analysis project Ga0209233, IMG submission 184269) | Arabidopsis root microbial communities from the University of North Carolina, USA - plate scrape CL_Cvi_mCL (SPAdes) (version 2) | ecosystem: Host-associated > Plants > Roots > Endosphere... | reverse complement strand
GGAGATCAACCAGAGCGAGCCCGCGCGTCAGGCCTGAGACAGAGCGATCCGGCCTGCCACGGTCGGCTAGGCCGGCATCGGCAGCAATGGCCGAAAGAACGACCGCTCATAGCGGACGAAGCAGCGTGTCTCCCTCGCGAAGGCGATCGCCTTCTGAACGTCCGGATCGAGCGCTGAATCCTTGCGGTACTGTTCGTAGGCTGCAAGGCTCGGAAAGCTGAAAATTGCCAACGCGACGTCGCTTGCTCCCTCGGAAGGCAGGAAATAGCCGTGATGAGTGCCGCCAAACCGCGGCACCAGTTCCAGCCACATCGCACCATAGGCCTCGAATTCGGCGAGCTTGTCCGCGCGGACTTCGTATCGCAGATAACAGGTGATCATGCCGTGGTGCTCCTGCGCCAGGTGATGTGCCAAGTGATGCGACAAGTGAACTGCCGCCTCTCCATAGCCGGAAATCCGAGGCGGAAGTCCGGGGCATACACCGAAATTGCGCTGGCGGAGGTGAAATCAGCCCGCCATCTTGCCCATCCGTGCCAGCGCGGCGCCGGCCAGCGCGCGGGTCAGCTCGGCGGCCGGCATCTCCTTGCCCATCCGCACCGCCTGCCCGGCCCAGAGGTTGGTGAAATCGACCTTGCCCTGTTTTTCGGCAGCCACCTTCAGCGGCCCGAGGGCGGTCGCCGCGTGCGGAAACGCCGGCGCGTCCGGTGAGATCGGGCCGACCTCGCGCATCACGCGGTTGGCGACACCCCGCGCCGGGCGGCCGGTCATCACATTGGTGATCACGGTCGATTCATCGCTCGCCTGCGCCAGCGCCACGCGGCCCGCCGCGCTGACCTTGGATTCCGGGCAGCGCAAGAACGCCGTGCCGATCTGCACAGCGGATGCGCCGAGCGCAAAGGCCGCGGCGATCCCGCGTCCGTCGGCGATGCCGCCGGCCGCGACGACCGGCACCTTCACCGCATCCACCACCTGCGGCAGCAGCGAGAACGTGCCGGGCTGCTCGGCGATATCATCGGTCAGGAACATGGCGCGATGGCCGCCGGCGTCGGCGCCTTGCGCGATGACGACGTCGGCACCGTTCTCCTCGAGCCAGATCGCCTCCTTCACTGTTGTCGCCGACGACATCACGATCGCGCCCGCGGCCTTCACCCGCTGCAACAGTTTTGGCTCCGGCAGGCCGAAATGGAAGCTGACGACCTCGGGCTTCAGCTCCTCGACCACGGCGCAGAATGCCGCGTCGAATGGCGCGCGGTTCGCCGCGTTGATCGGCGCATCCGGATCGAGGCCGTGTTCGCGATAGTAAGGCCCCAGCCGCTGCCGCCATTGCGCCTCGCGTGCCGGATCGGCGTCGACTGCCTCGTGGCAGAAGAAGTTGAGGTTGACCGGCGCAGACACGCGCTGGCGGATGATGTTGACCTGCTCACGCGCCTTCTCGGCCGAGAGCATCGCACATGGCAGCGAGCCAAGCCCGCCGCCCTGCGCCACCGCGATCACCAGCTCCGCATCCATCACGCCGGCCATCGGCGCCAGCACGATCGGGAATTCGGTTTTGAAACGATCGATCAATCGACGGTCCGGCCACATGGTCTGTCTCGCGCTTGTTCAGGACAAAGAGGAAAGCGAATTGCGTCGGCCCTGCAAGGTCCGCTCGGCCTCGGCGACGATACGGCCGACGATCTCGGCCGCGGGAACGATATCATGGATCAGCCCGACGGACTCGCCGGCGAACACCGCGGCAACATCGAAATTGGCCGCAGCCCGCGCGGCGGCGTATTCCACCGCGATCTCGTCCGCGCGCTGCATCAGCTCGATCTCGCGGCCGCTCCAGCGCCGCAGGTGATCGTTGGAGAGCGAGCGCGCGGTGAACGGCGCCGGCCACATCAGCTTGCGCGACCAGTCCATCACCACGCCGCGCACCGTCTCGCCGCTCTTGGCGGCGCAGATCAGCTGCTTCGCCCGCTCGGGCGCATCGGCCTCGACGCTGGCATAGAAGCGCGTTCCCATCAGCACGCCGGATGCACCGAGCATCATCATCGCCGCGAGGCCGCGGCCGTCCGCGATGCCGCCGGCTGCGACGACGGGGACGCGCCCTGCCGCGAAATCGGCGATCGCAGGCACGATGTCGAGCGTGGTGCGCGAGGCGCCGTGACCGCCCGCCTCCGTGCCCTGCGCAATCAGGATGTCGGCGCCGCAATCGAGGGCTTGCTGCGCCATGTCCTCACTTTGCACCTGGCAGATCAGCAGCGCGCCCGCGGCTTTGATCCTGGGCGCGAACGGCGCGGGATCACCGAATGACAGCATCACCGCGCGCGGCCGCGCCTCCAGTGCGATCTCGATCAGCTCGGGCTGCCGGGCGAGGCTCCAGGTGATGAAACCGATTCCGAACGGGCGGTGATATCGCCTGAGCACCGCAGTCTCCGCCTCGAGCCAGGCCCGATCTCCATAGCCGCCGCCCAGAATGCCGAGGCCGCCCGCGTCGCTCACCGCCATGACGAGCCGGCTTCCCGTGATCATCGCCATCGGCGCCGCCAGGATCGGATGCGCGATGCCCAGACGTGCCGTCAATTCGGTGCCGATCGGCATGCGTTGCTCCCTGTTCTGGACTGCTGTTCTGGACTCGCAGCCTAAGCGGGCCTAGCATTCTCGGAAAATGAATACTAGAGAACGCTACCATCTCTAAAATGAAACGGTGGTCCCAGATGGAATTGACCGACCTGCTCACCTTTTCCACGGTCGCCCGGCTCGGCGGCATCACCCGGGCCGCCGACGAGTTGAACACCGTGCAGTCCAACGTCACCCAGCGTATCAAGGCGCTGGAGGCCGAGATCGGCACGCCACTGTTCGAGCGGCACAGCCGCGGCATGTCGTTGACCGGCGCCGGCCGCCGCCTGTTGCCCTATGCGCAGCGCATGGCGGCGCTGTCGCGCGAAGCGGTGCTCGCCGCGCGCGACGATGGCGAGCCGAAGGGGCCGCTGTCGATCGGATCGATGGAGACCACCGCCGCGGTGCGGCTGCCAACACTGCTTGCCGAGTTTCATCGCCGCTATCCGGCGGTGCGCCTGACCTTGCGCACCGCGCCGACCGCCGATCTCGTCGCCGCCGTGCTCGACGGCTCGCTCGATGGCGCCTTTGTCGCCGGTCCGATCGAGCACGCCGAACTGTCAGCGACATCAGCCTTTACCGAAGAACTGGTGCTCGTCACCGCGCAGCGCTGGAAATCGCTCGCGGCCTTGCGCGCCGGCACGCCGGAGTCGGGCCCGACCGCGCTCGTGTTCCGCACCGGCTGCACCTACCGGCAACGCCTCGAACAGGTGTTCACCGAGTTCGGCTGGCCGTCCGCCGCCCGCTTCGAGCTCGGCACGCTCGACGGCATGGTCGGCTGCGTCGCCGCCGACATGGGCGTCACTTTGCTGCCGCGCGCGGTGGTCGAGCGCGACCACGTCCAGCGCGACGTCAAGATCCACAAGCTTAGTCCGCAGCACGCGCATGTCGAGACGCTGTTCATCCAGCGCCGCGCCACGCACCAATCCAGCGCGTTGCAGGGACTTGCCGCATGCCTTGGCGGCGACGATCGGGTCATCGCCGCGTGAGGCGACTTCAATCTTACCTCTCCCATCGGGAGAGGTCGGCGCATCGCGCCGGGTGAGGGGTTACGGTCCCTCGATGGAGCGCAGTCCCTCACCCGAATTGCTTCGCAATTCGACCTCTCCCCAATGGGGAGAGGTGAAGCAAGAGCTTTGCCTCGGCGCGCGGGTGCGTGCTAAGCGCTAGCGCCATGCCCGCCCCCATCCTCCCCCTGATCGAAGCCGCGCCGCACTGGCCTGACCGCGGCGCGCTGGTCGGCCTCGACCTCGGCACCAAGACCATCGGGGTTGCCGTCTCCGATCCGGACCGGCGGCTCGCGACCGGCGTCGAGACCATCCATCGCAAGCAGTTCAAGGCCGACGCCGCACGGCTGTTCGCGATCGCGGCCGAGCGCAATGCCGTCGGCTTCGTGCTGGGCCTGCCGATCAACATGGACGGCAGCGAGGGCCCGCGCGCGCAATCGACCCGGGCCTTTGCCCGCAACCTCGCAGGCCTCACTGCGCTTGCGATCGGGCTGTGGGACGAACGGCTGTCGACTGCGGCCGTCGAACGCGAGCTGATCGGGATGGACGTCAGCCGCGCCCGGCGCGCCGAGGTGATCGACGAGCACGCCGCGATCTTCATCCTGCAGGGCGCGCTGGACCGGCTGGCGAAGCTGCGCGGAGACCGCTGACGATGGCCGTGGTGATCGCGGCGCTGCTGCCGGTGTTTTTGCTGATCGTGCTCGGCTTCATCCTGAGACGCACGCTGATGCGGCTCGACACGCAATGGCATGGGCTGGAACAGCTCACTTACTACGTGCTGTTCCCGGTGCTTTTGGTACAGACGCTGGTGAAGGCCGATCTGACCAAGGTGCCGGTCGCGGGCGTCGGCGGCGCGTTGCTGCTCGCCGCGCTCGTGATGTGCCTGCTGTGTCTTGCGCTGCGCGGCCCGCTCGCCCGCGCCGGGGTCGACGGCCCTGCCTTCTCCTCGATCTTCCAGGGCGCCACCCGCTGGCAGACCTATGTCGCGCTGTCGGTGTCGGGCAATCTCTATGGCAAGGTCGGACTGGCGCTGGCCTCGGTGGCGATGGTCGCGATCATTCCGCTGGTCAACGTCTTCAGCGTCGCCGTGCTGGCGAAATATGCCTCATCCGGGAAGCGGTCCGCGGGCGCCATCGCGATGACCGTCGTGAAGAACCCGCTGATCTGGGCCTGCGTCATCGGGCTCGCCATCAACGTCGCGCACATCCCGCTGCCGAAGATCTGGCACGACGTCGCCGACGCGCTCGGCGGCTCGTCGCTGGCGATCGGGCTGCTCGTGACCGGCGCCGGACTGCATCTCGAAGGCATCTTCCGCCCCAGCCTCGCCGCCAGTATCGCGCTGGTCCTGAAGCTGATCGCAATGCCCGTCCTGACCGTCGCGCTCGCCGTGTGGTTCGGAGTCACCGGCGCCAACCTCGCCATCGTCGCGGCCTGCGCCGCGGTGCCGACCTCGCCGTCAGCCTATGTGCTGGCGCGCCAGATGGGCGGCGACGCGCCGCTGCTCGCCCAGATCATCACACTGCAGACGATTTTGGCCGCGATCACGATGCCGATCGTGATCGCCGCCGTTGGGCCGTAGCGTGCGGCATGCGCTTGCGCTGGCCGGCTCGTTGCGCTGATCGTCGCTATTTTCCGGACGAACCGGTGAATGCTGTATCGAGCACATCGCCGATCGGCTGCCAGCTGCGGCCATCAAACTGCAGCAACCGCAGCTGCTCCACCGGTCGGAACTGCGCGGTGTTGATCTTGATGCCGGGGAGCAAGGCGGATGCCTGATAATCCCTGAGCGCCGCAGCCTGCTTCATGACGTTTTCGCGTGACAGATCGTTGCCGCATTGCCTGAGCACCTGGACCATCGTTTCGGCGGCGGCATAGCCGTAGACTGCGGCAGCGTCGTCCTTGCCGCCGGCTTTCGTAAACTTGTCGAGGAAGCTGCGCCAGGCGCCCTGATCTTCCCTCCAGGCCGGATCGCTCGCATCCTTCAGGAAGGCGGCGGTGATGACGCCGGTCGCATTCTCCGTGCCGGCCGGCTTGAGCACCGTCTCGATCGATGACGCCATCTGGTTCACGACGAACACCGGCCGCCAGCCGTGCTCGGCCGCGGCCCGGATCACCTTCGAGGCATTTTCCGGCACCCCGGCAAACACAAAGACCTCGGCCCCCGATTGCTTCAGGATCGATATGTGGCCGTCCAGATGCTGATCGTCGACATCATAGGCGATGTCGACCCTGATGTTGTGGGCGACGTCACCCAGCCCTTGCACCAATCCCTTGAACAATTCCCGGCCGAACTGGTCATTCTCCCATAGCGCCACGATTTTCTTTCCGGGATAGAAAGCCTGGATGTAATTGGCGTAGATGCGCCCCTCCTCGCGGTATGACGGCTGCCAGCCCATGGTCCACGGATAGACCGCGGGCTCGCTGAGGTCCTGATCGCCGGAGGCAACAAAAAGCTGGGGGACCTGCCGTTCGTTGAGATACTTCCGCACGGCGAGATTCTCCGGCGTGCCGAACGAACCGAACATCAAGAGCACATTGTCGGTCTCGACGAGAATGCGCGTGAGGTCCATGGCGTTGGAAACATCCGACAGATCGTCATAGGACATGAAACGGATCTTGCGGCCGCCGATGCCGCCGCGTTCGTTGATCATCTCGAAATAGGCGGCTTCCGCCTTGCCGATCTGGCCAAAAATCTCGAGCGCGCCGCTGTACGGCATCAGATTGCCGATGCGGATTTCGGTGTCCGTGGCGCCCTGGTCGCGCACCTGCTGCGTGATGGCACCGAGCGACGCCAGCGCGACGACGCTGGCCAACAGAGTTCGGATCAACGTAGCCATGAGAAGAGCTCGCACGACGGCAGCCGCCGCTGCCTGGTTTCGGTCCGGCCCGCGCTCGTTCATTGATCTAGATCATAGCACTCGAAGGGGGCACTGGCATCCCCTCTGTCAGCCTCCTGAGCGGACCGCGACGCGCCGCTACCGGGTTCCGGACCATCATGCTGCAGACGATTCCGGCGGCCATCACGATGCCGATCGTGATTGACGCGGTTGGGCTTTTGGCGAGCGTTCACGAGATCATCACGCTGCTCTGCCCACTCGTGGCAGCGTCAGGCCGGGCGTGAGCACACGTCGGCTTCGCGCCAGAATGCGACGTTCGCGGTAAATGCGCAAATCTACTTTTTGCCTTTACCGTCGCTTCAAGCCCGGCTTGCTAAGCTCATACGCGCTTTCTCATGCAACCAGCGGGCCGCACGCATGAACAACACTTCGAGTTCGTCCGCCTTCGACAACCGTCAGCTTTGCCTCTGGCTCGCGACTCTTTCGCCCGGCGATCTGTCCGTAAATGAAGGCGCGGCGGCACGCCCCGGTAGCGCGATGATCACATCGGTGGGGAGCCACAATGATGTGTTGTGGTCGCAGATGGAACGCGCAGACTGGACACAACGGATCGCGGTCGACGACTTGCCCATGGCGCACCTGGCAAGCGGTTACACCTTCACTGAGACGGGTGCGCGCGCCGTGAAGACGGCGCTTGCCGAGCTTGTCAGCCGAAAAGTGCAGCTTATGAGGAACGTCAAGGGCTTCGACGGTAGTACGCCCGAACGCGTAAGGCAGCTGTGCGGCATCTTCAGTTGGTTGGGCCTGAGAGTAATTTCCCAACTAACGCTTGCGCAGGAAGCGAAGCCCACGACCAGTGAAGCCCGCGCTCGGCAGCGTGACTGCATCCTGGCACTGGAAGAGATCCGCAAGGGTGTTTCAATGGCTGGATTGTACATAGCCGAGGCCATTTCGCGTGGTCCCGACAGCGATGTTGGGCAGGACTGCCTCGAGCGGACCACCAAAGGCCTGCGCTATGCGGAGCAGTGTCTGATGGAATGGACGGCCGAGTTGTACGCTGAGCGCCCCGGCAAACCGTCACTGCTATCCTGACTGATCACCCCGCCAGCCACCAGGTCTGAAGCGTCGCCGCAAGATTGTTCAGCCCGTGCAGCAGGATGGTGAGCCAAGTCGAGCCGGTGCGGAAGCGCAGGTAACCGAACAAGAACCCGATCGACAGCACCTCACAGAGGAAGAACCAGTCGTACTGCAGGTGCATGATGGTCCAGACGATCGACGACAGCAGGATCGCGCCATAGGGGCCGAGCCTGGATTCCGACCAGCCGCGATAGAGCCAGCCGCGCGCGAACAGCTCCTCCCAGAGCGGCGCAGCCACGGCAAAGGCGATCACCAGAAGCCACAGCGCGCTGTGCTCCTGCGCCGATTTCAGCACGTCGCCCATGAAGCCCGGCGTCACCTCGCGGCCGGCGGCGCGGGACACCATGTCCCAGGCGCCGACCAGCACGATCAGCGCGACGACGCCGATGATCACGTTCTTCCACGACGTCCCGCGCAGCCCGAGGTAATCGGCAAACGGGATCCCGGTGCGGCGGATCGCGAACCACAGCACCAGGAGCACCATCGGCAGGCCCGCGAGGACCGAGAGCGAGATCGTCAGACCGTCGGCGACCACGTGGGTGATGCCGGCCGCCGACAGTTCGCCGCCCTGCGCAATGATGCGGTAGACGATCACGGCAACCTGGCCGAGGAACATCGCGGCGAAGATCAGAAGGCCCCACAGCGAGGTGCCCCAGAACCTCCACACCCGAGGGGGACGTGGCGGCGGTTCGATGGTGGTCGGCGGAGTATCGGGATTGAGTGCGTCCATCAGATAACCTTCATGGCAGCGCCCGCGCCAGCAGCGCGCGCTGATCGGCATCGGAGAGGTCCACAGCGCCGTACATGCCGGCGTGGCGTTCGGCAAGCCGTGTCGCCGCGAACAGTTCGGCATTTTTCGGCGAGACCTGGTTGAGCGCCGCGGTGGCAGCCAAGAGCGCCAGCTTCTCGACTGCAAGCCGTGCGATGCGCTCGCTGTCCGGCCGGCGGAACGATTGTCCGATCGACGCAATAGCCTCGGCGGTGCCCGGCAGGCCCCTGGTCTCGTCGGCGAGCACACGCAGGACGGCGAGCGCGGCATCGGCCTCGCGGCCGAGCGCGCGCAACACGTCGAGGCACATCACGTTGCCTGAGCCTTCCCAGATCGCGTTGACCGGCGACTCCCGGTAATGGCGCGCCAGAATGCCCTCCTCGACATAGCCATTGCCGCCGAGGCACTCCATCGCCTCATAGAGGAAGCCGGGTGCGCTCTTGCAGGTCCAGTATTTGATCGCCGGCGTCAGCAGCCGCATGTAGGCGGCCTCGCCTGCATCGATCGGCGCGCGATCGAAGGCGCGGCAGAGCCGCATCACCAGCGCGATCGACGCCTCGACATGCAATGCCATGTCCGAGAGCACCGCCTGCATCAGCGGCTGGTCGGCGAGATGTTTCTGGAACACGCTGCGATGCCGCGCGTGATTGAGCGCGTGCGCCAGCCCCGAGCGCATCAGGCCGGTGGAGGCGATCGCGCAATCCTGCCGCGTCAACTGCACCATCTGGATGATGGTGCGGATGCCCTTGCCTTCCTCACCGATCAATTCGGCATGGGCGCCGTGGAATTCCACCTCCGAGGAGGCATTGGAGCGGTTGCCGAGCTTGTCCTTCAGCCGCTGGAAGTGGATCGCATTGACCGTGCCGTCGGGCGCAAAGCGCGGCATGAAGAAGCAGCTTAGGTCACCGCTCGTCTGCGCCAACACCAGGAAGGCGTCGCACATCGGCGCCGACATGAACCATTTGTGCCCGGTGATGCGCCAGGCGCCGCCGTCGCGCTCGGCCCGCGTCATGTTGGCGCGCACATCGGTGCCGCCCTGCTTTTCCGTCATGCCCATGCCGAGCGTCATGCCGCGCTTGGTCCACCATGGCGCAAAGCTCGGGTCGTAGGCGCGCGTGGCGATCACAGGCATCGTCTTCGCCAGAATGTCCGGCTGCGAGGCCAGCGCCGCGACCGAGGCGCGCGTCATCGTGATCGGGCAGAGATGACCGGTCTCGACCTGGGACGCGATATAGAACCTCGCCGCGCGCACCACCTCGGCCGCCCCGCCAGCCGGCTTGCCGTCGGCGGTCCAGGTCGAGTTGTGCATGCCGGCATGGGCCGAGTGCGCCATCAGCTCGTGATAGGCCGGATGAAACTCGACCTCGTCGCGGCGATTGCCCCTGGCATCGAACGTTCGCAGTTTCGGCGTGTTCTCGTTGGCGACCCGGCCGCGCTCCGCCATGACGGCCGATCCCCAATGCTTGCCGAAATCCGACAGCTCTGCGCTGGCTGCCGCGCCGCCATTGGCGGCCACGGCCGCGACGAGTGGCGCGTCCGCCGTGAAGAGGTCGATGTCCTCAAAGGGCGGCGACTGGTTGAGGACGTCGTGGGTGGCGAACGGAGCCTGCGTCATGGTCTCCCCGGCGATTGGTCGCTCTGCGCGCGATGCCCGGACAACGGTCTTTGGCGGCAGCAGCGCCGTAACTGGAATCGGCGGATCATAAGCCTGCGAGCCGGCGCGGGGCAGCGAAAAGTACACGTCCGCTAGATGCTTCCATGCTTCGGCGCATGGCGGCCGAGCCACCGGTCGACCCAGTCACTGGCGCGGGTCCGGTTCGCCTCCCTCCTGGACGCCTGGACCGGAAAGATGTCGCCGCTGTTCAGGTGCCGGTTATCGGGATATTCAGCCAATTGCAGGTTCGATTCATGCGCGGCACCGTCCACCGGAGAGATGTAGGCAAACCGGATCTCGATCTTGTGCTTGATGTCTGCGCCCTGCCATTTCGGATGGTGACGCGCCAGAAGCTCGACAAGCTCGCACGGCAACAGATCGGAGGTCGAGCTCCGATTACCCTCGGTCTTCTCCATGTAGCATTGCTCCTTGACGCTGCTGACGCGCGCGTCGATCGGCCGGAAGTTCACCCGCTTGTCGAGCTCGCCGTAGATATAGAACCCCGCAACGCCGATCGCGATGATGCCGTAGAGCCCCAGACGCATGGTCGAACTCCCATCCTTCCGAACCGCGGTGACGGTCAGATCGAACGTGTCGTCTCCGCCTTGGTCTTGGAGGCCAGCACCGGCAACACGTCGCCGGCGCGCAGCGGCTTGCCGTTGGGGAAGTAGGACATCTGCAGGCTCGACTGGTGCGTGGCGCCGTCGACCGGCGAGACATAGACGACCTTCACCTCGATCTTGTGCTTCAGGTCATAGCCCTGCCACTTCGGATGCTCCTT
>Ga0209233_1001148_pt1 | contig 10790 bp, 12 predicted proteins | sample AraplaCL_Cvi_mCL_FD_184269 | JGI IMG/M metagenome (GOLD analysis project Ga0209233, IMG submission 184269) | Arabidopsis root microbial communities from the University of North Carolina, USA - plate scrape CL_Cvi_mCL (SPAdes) (version 2) | ecosystem: Host-associated > Plants > Roots > Endosphere... | reverse complement strand
CCCCACTTCTTCGGCGGCGTCGCCACCGTGGTCGGCAAGCTGTTCACGCAATGCCGGCCAGATTTTGCGATCTTTGGCGAAAAAGACTTTCAGCAGCTGCGGGTGGTCTCGCAGATGGCGCGGGATCTCGATCTCGGCGTCAAGGTGATCGGCTCCCGCACCGTGCGCGAGCGCGACGGGCTCGCGATGTCCTCGCGCAACGTCTACCTTTCGCCCGAGGAGCGGCAGACCGCGACCGTGCTCTACCGCGCCATGAAGGACAGCGCCGGACGGATCAAGGCCGGCGAAGCCCTCGCGCCCGCAATGGCACGCGGCGCCGAGACGATCACAGCGGCCGGTTTTGCGCTCGACTATTTCGAGGCCCGCCATGCCGAAACACTGGCCCCGGTCACCTCACGCAAGGACGGCCCGTTGCGGATCCTGGTCGCGGCCAAGCTCGGCACGACGCGGCTGATCGACAATATTGCGGTTTGATCGCCAAGGTTGGCCTTAAGGTGGCCTTGCACCGCGCATCAACCATAGGGATGATCGTGGTGAGGAAACGAGCCGAACGGCAGCGCCATGGCATCCATCCGCACGATCATCGTCAGCGGCGCGCTGGCGCTGTTCGCCGTAACCGCGGCACAGGCACAGCAGCAACGGCCGCCGATCGGCACCTTCGGCTCGTCCCCCGATGCCATGATCTTCTACGTCGCCCATGGCGCAGCCGATTCCTGCGGGCCGGGCTGCTCGGACTGGATTGCGGCCGAAGGGGCCGTGCAGTGGGACAGCTACAAGCGGCTGATCGCGATCCTCGACCGGGAGGCCGGACGCAAGCTGCCGGTCGTGATCCATAGCTGGGGCACATCCAACCTCAAGGTCGCGAGCAGCCTCGGCCGCATCCTGCGCGACCACGGCCTCGACGCCACGGCCGGGACCACCGAGGTCGCGGCCTGTGCCGGGAAACCGGAGGCCGAATGCTTCACCCTGAAGCGCCCGGGTGGACCGCTTGATGCAAAATTGTCGGTGTCGGATCTGATTTGCGATTTCGCCTGCGTGCTGACGCTCGCGGGCGGCGTGCATCGCAGCCTGCCGCAAGGCGCGAAAGTGGTGCTGGCCGGCCGCTCCATCCGGAACCGGCTCGCACCCAATGTGTCCGCCGAGCAGCGCGAGAGCCTGACGGAGTATTTTGGCGAACAGCACCGGAAATATCTGACCGAGATGGGCATCGCGCCCGAGCTCGTCGATATCGTGGATCGCATCGGCGAAGGCGGCCGTCCGGTCGTGATACCGCCGGCCGATTGGGCGCGGCTGCACATCGTGACGCCTGCGCAGTAGCGGCTACAGCAGCCCGAGATCGCGCAGCTCGCGGCGCATCGGCTCGGGCATGGCGGCGATCGAGCCGGCGGCGTATTTGCCGAGATCGGACGGCACGGAATCGTCGGTGAGATAGCGCCAGCCCTGGAACGGGCGCATCGGTCGCGGCGACACCATGATCACCTTCGGCTGCATCACGATCCGGCAGCGGCCGATGCCGTCCTTGTCGCGGAACGGCTCGATCCCGATGATCTTTTCGCGCGCGGCGATCTCGCCCTTGATCACCCAGTACAGCGACCCGCCGGCCAGGATCTCGGCATCGCGCTTGGGCACCATGCGGGTGATATGGATGTGGTGTTGCGGCAGACCCTTCTTCTTGGCGGTCTGCATCCGTTCGGCCACCCACTCCTTCAATTCCTTGACGGAGTCGCAGCCGACGGCAAGCTTGATCAAATGAAGTGGCATGGCCCAGCATTAGCCGGGCAGCCACCCATTTGGAATGCCGAACTACTCGTTATCCGCAGCCGGAGCTGCCGGCGCGGACGCCGGGGGCGCGAGCGGAACCGGCGCGGCGGCGCGCGCGGCCTTCGGCGCCGGCGGCTTCTTGGCGGCCGGGGCCGCGGGAGCTGCAGCCTGCGCCGAGGTCGCGGCCGGGGCGCGCGGCGCCGCGGGCGCCCCCTGACGCGCGGCCGGCTCCGGATTCATGATGCTCACCGGCGGCGTCGACGACGCACTCGGGAACTCGGCACTGGTCGGCTTGCCTGTCGGCATCGACGGTGGCAGCCCGGCAAGCGCGCCTGTGGCCGGCATCGCCGCCATCGGCCCGGGAGGCGCTGCGGGCGCGTTCCAGCCCGGCGCGTAGCGCGCGACCAGCTGATCGTAGAGGTGGGAATCCATGTTGGCGGCGACCTGCTGCTGATCGGTCAGCGAGCGGAACGCGGCGCAATCGAACTGCGTGCAGCCGTCGCGGGCGACCAGCACCTGCGCGACGAGGCCATAGCGATCATGCTCCAGCGACTTGCGCAGCACCTTCATGTCCGGCGTCAGGCTCTTCTCGGCGGTCGCGACATCGCCAAGCGCGGTCAGCCGGTCGATCCTGGCGGCGGTGTAGACAATGGCGGCGGCCGCCGTGTCAGGCGCGCCGAACAGCGCTTTCTCGCAGCCCATGGCCACGGCATCGCCGGCGAGGTCATCGAGGCAGGACAGCGCCGGCAGGCTTGCGGTGACGGCAGCTTGCGCGCGTGCCTCGGCTGGCGCGGCCTGCCCTGCCGGCCCGTAGAGGCGCATGGTGGCGGCCACGGCGATGCCGATGGCAAGCAGCGTGATGACGGTCAGCGCGCCGTTGGCGACCGATCTCTCGGCGCGCAGCAGCGTGATCAGCAGGATCAATCCGAAGAAGCCGGCAGCCGCCAGCGTCATCCACATCGGGAAGGCCGGCGAGCGCCAGATTTGGTCGAGCGAAGTGGCCCATGCCCAGTTCATGCGCGACGTCCCTTCACGCGAGCTGAGAGCGAATGGTCAAGCGAGCACCGTGAGTCGGCAACTGCCCCCGGTCCACCTTGTGAAGGTGAAGCGGGCCTTTTGACGGCGAGCGGATCGTCCATCCGCAACGTCAATGCGCAGTGGTCAGCGCGTCAGGATTGGGCGAGCTGGCTTTCCTTGGCGACCCGTTCGAAGGCTTCGGTCGAGCTCTTGATCCGGTACTGGCAATCGTCGCCTTCCGTCGGCAGCAGGCGGATGATCTCATACGCGCCGCTGGCAGCCGGGCGCGCGACGTTGCTGGCCGTGAACAATACGCGCGTTCCAACGGGGAATTTGTGCTTCAACACCCTCTCCATCACTCAAACAACGCCTGCCTCGCCCATGGTCCCACTGCGAGGCCGGCTGGAAACTTAGCCGCTGTATAGCACGCACGCGGCGTTTTTGGCCAGCCTCATGCGAGCATGGCAAATGCGCGAATTTTGAAGTCTTTTCAGGGCGATAGCGGGAACATCCGACGACCTTAATACCGCTGGGAACCGGCCCTTTCAGGCGGTATGCGGCAGCTTGCCGTCGGGGCTCGCGTGATCGACGGCCTTGGGCAGCTCCTGGGCCAGGATCTGGCCGAGCTGGTCGACCGGGATGTTGTAGCGCGCGGCCAGCTGGCGGACGGTGTCGTTGCCGAGCACGGCGCGGAGCTGGTCGGCCGAGATCGGCAGATTCTGACCCTGGCCGAGCCAGGATTTGACCTGATCGCCGAAGCCCGCCTGCTGGAGCTTTGCGACGATCGCGCTGAGGCCGCCCTGATTGTTGCTGCCGAGCACTTCGCTCAGCACGGCCGGCAGCACGGCGGCGCCGAGCTGGCCGAGTGCGCTGCGCAGCGCGGGGTTGTTTTCCAGCGAGTCCAGAATTCCCATGGCCGTGCCCTCTCCTGAGCCGTCGTTGCGCCGTGATTGAGCGCCGTCCTGCGGCGCATCGTCAAGCCGCGCCCAATCACATTCGCGGGTCAGGCGTCCTCGAACTTCGCGATGCGAAGCGTTTCGGCAAGCCCCTCGCGGGTCCATTCCTGGAACGCCGCCAGCGCCATCATCGTCTCCATGTAGGCTTTCGTGTCGGGCGCGACGTCGATCGCATAGGTGCGGAAACGGTGCACGACCGGTGCATACATGGCATCCGCAGCGCCGAAGCGGCCGAACAGGAACGGCCCCTTGGCGCCGTAACGCGCCCGGCACTCGCGCCAGATCTCCTCGATGCGCGCGACGTTGGCCTTCGCATCCGCCGACAGCGTCACGGGGCGGATCGGCCGGTGCAGGTTCATGCCGCATTCGCTGCGCAGGGCTACGAAGCCGGAATGCATCTCGGCGCAGACCGAACGGGCATGAGCGCGGGCCGCGGCATCATCGGGCCACAGCTTCTTCTCCGGGTAGCGCTCGGCGATGTATTCGATGATGGCGAGCGAATCCCACACGACAGTCTCGCCGTCCACCAGCACCGGCACCTTGCCGGCGCGGCTGAAAGACAGGATCTGCTCCTTGTCGGCGGGGTCGTCGGTGTAGAGCGGGATCAGCGTCTCCGCGAACGGGATGTCATTGGCGCGCAGCGCGAGCCAGGGTCGCATCGACCATGACGAATAATTCTTGTTGCCGATGGCAAGTTTGAGAGCAGCCATGTCACTGGTCCTTCCCGAGGCTTCCGGATGCGGCTGCTTTTAGCGCCATCCCCTGCCGCCAATCAATCGTTGCCGCCATGGGGCATGCGTGGCAATCGTTGCGATCCTCGAGGGAGCAGGACATGAGCAGGCACTGGGTCGACATCACCGCCGTCGGCTTCTTCATCATCGAATGGCTGGTCTATGCCATGACGCTGGAGCACTCGGCCTATGGCCGCGACAGCCTGTCGGCGCGCATGAACCGCTATCGCGAGGTCTGGGTCCGCCGCCTGCTCGACCGCGAGGCGCGCATGGTCGACATGCAGATCATGGCCTCGCTCCAGAACGGCACCGCCTTCTTCGCCTCCACCAGCCTGATCGCGCTCGGCGGCGCGCTGGCGCTGCTGCATGCGACCAACGACGCGATCACGATTCTGAGCAAGCTGCCGATCGATCTCAGCACCTCGCCCGCGATGTGGGAATTGAAATGCGTCGGCCTGGTGCTGATCTGCGTCTACGCCTTCTTCAAGTTCGCCTGGTCCTACCGTCTGTTCAACTATGTCGCGATCCTCTACGGCGGTATGCCGCCGGCCTCGCAGCGCGACACGCCCGAAGCCGAAGCCCATGTCGTCCGCACCACGCGCCTGTTCGAATCCGCCGGCCGTCATTTCAACCGCGGCCAGCGCGCCTTCTTCTTCGCGCTCGGCTATCTCGGCTGGTTCGTCAGCCCCTGGGTGCTGTTCGTGAGCACCGCAGCCGTGGTGATCGTGACATGGCGCCGGCAGTTCGCGTCGAGTGCATGGGCGGCGATGGCGCCGGAGGTCGATGCTGGGGTTGAGGTCAAGCGCGGTCGTTGATGCGTCCGGAGCACGAGAACGGAGTGTGACGCACACTCTCTCCACGCGGTCATTGCGAGGAGCCCTTGCGACTAAGCAATCCAGAATCTTTTCCGCGGAGGGATTCTGGATTGCTTCGCTGCGCTCGCAATGACGGCGTATGATGCAGGAGCGCAGCTCTTCCAATTCGCACTTCAATTTTCAGACTGGCCTTCGCGTCCTCGCATGCCGCGCGGGCGGCCCCGGATTACGCTCCGCTCCATCCGGGCTACCGACGAGAACTACCCGCCAAAATCTCCGGGCGTGAATGGCAGGTCCAACACCTTCCATTCCCCGTACAGGTCGGGCGGCAGCATCCTGTAGGGCTGGCAGGCCTGGAGCGCGGCCGTTGCGGACTTCACGATGGCCACCCCCTTCACGGACGGCGGGGCTTCGATCAGGATCGGTTCGCGCGCGAGCGTGCCATCGGTGGCGAACACCGCGCGCAGCTTGATGCGCACCGGGTCGGTCGGCGCGACACCGGCCGGCAATTTTGCGCAGATCCTGATGCGCCGGCGAAGCTCGGCGATGATTGCGGGCGGCAGCTTGGCTCCGATCGAATCCTTGGCGTCGCCGCCGTCGTCCTTCGGCGCGTCTTTCGGCAGCTCCGTCGGCAATTCAGGCGGCAGGCCCAGCATGACACCGTATTTGACAGTGACGTCGGGTTCGGGAGCCCGATAGACCGGCAGAGCCGCCTGCGGCTCTGACATCGCTTGCTGCGGAGGCTGAGGCGGCGGCTGTTGCGGGGGCAGCTGCGGTTGCGGCGGTTGTTGCTGCTGTTGAGGTTGTGGCTGCTGAGGTTGTTGCTGCTCTTGGGATTGCGGCGGCGGCTGTTGAGCCTGCGGCTGCGCGTTGGACTCGCGCTGCTTTGGCGCCTGGGAAGGTGGAGGCTGTTTCTGTGGTCCGGGCGATGGGCGGGAGGCCGTCTTCTCGGCCGAAGGCTTCGGGGCCGCCTCCGCCTTGTCCTTGTCGGTGACATCCAGCTTCGGCAGCCGCAGCTCAGGTGTCGGGGTCGGCTCCGGCGCCTTCTCCTTTGCGGCCTCCTCCGCCTTGATCTCCTGCTCCTTCACCTGCTCCGGCGTGACGATGTCGACCGCAACAGTCTCCTGCGGCGCGGCGTGAAACGGATGGACCTCGCTGATCAGGATGATCAGCCCCACCAGCGTCAGATGGGCGATCGCCGACGCTGCAAGGTCCGTCCGTATGATCTTCCGCAGTTCCATCGCCTGACTTTGGGTTTCCGCGCTGGTCCTAGCATAACGGAGGCCCCCCTCAATCCCATTTTGGCGCGAAACCGAAATCGGTCAGGCGGCCCTTGGGACTGGCGAGCGCAGCGACCTCGGCCATCTCGTTGTCGGAGAGCTCGAAATCGAAGATATCGATGTTTTCCGACAGACGTTCGACGCGCGAGGTGCGCGGAATCGCAGCAACGTTCTGTTGCACGAGCCAGCGCAGGCAGATTTGCGCCGGGCTCTTGTGATGGGCCCGGCCGATCGCCGCAAGCGTCTGGTCGGACCTGATGCGACCCTTGGCGATCGGGCTGTAGGCAACCAGGGCGAGGCCGTGCTGGTCGCACGCCGCCCTCACCTTCGTCTGGTCGAGATAAGGATGATATTCGACCTGGTTGCAGACCAGCGGCTCGGCCGACAGCGCGACCGCCTGCTCGATCAGCGCCACCGTGAAGTTGGAGACGCCGATATGGCGGGTCAGGCCCATGCGCTTGGCATGCGACAGCGCGCCCAGCGTCTCCTCCAGCGGCACGTGCGAATTCAGCCAGTGCAGCAGCAGGAGATCGACGGAGGGCAGCCGCATGCGCGCCAGGCTTTCCTTGACCGAGCGCTCGAGATCGTGGGGCGCGAAATGGTTGGTCCAGACTTTTGTGGTGAGGAAAATGTCGTCGCGGCGCACACCGGCGGCGCGCCGACCTCGCGCTCATTGTCATAGACCTGCGCGGTGTCGATGTGGCGATAGCCGAGCCGCAGCGCCTGCTCAACCACGCGGGCGCAGATGCGCCCGCTCAGCTCCCAGGTCCCGAGCCCGATCGCCGGTATCCTTGCGCCATTGGCCTCGACGAACAGCATGAGGAATCCTCCCTGTTGCGGCAGCCCCAAGTGTGCAGCCCAAGAGTCACGAGCCGGGGGTATTATGGACCTCGGCCGTGATGGTGCCAACGGACGTTGGCCGCCTTGGGCCGGATCTTCGAGCCAACGCTAACGGAAGGTTCGTTTCAGGCTTTGGCGAGCGCCTGGAACACGGTGTCGGGCGCATGCGCGATCACCGCGAGCAGCGCACGGGCCGGTCCCCGCGGGGCACGCTTGCCCTGCTCCCAGTTGCGGATGGTCTCGACGGGAACGCCGAGCTTGGCGGCGAACTCCATCTGGGTCAGGCAGGCGCGCCGGCGCAGGTCGCGCACGGCGAGCGAACCGGTGTCGGCCGGCGCAGCATTGGCCGTGGGCTGGACTGGAAACTCCTGCCCGTCCCGCAACTCGACGATCCGCCCGTCCGCCTTCAGCCGCAACCGCATGTCCATTTCCCCAAGCACGGGCGATGATGCGGCAGTTCGCTTAAGGTCGGATTAAAGATGATGGCGGCGAACACGCTCCCGTGCCCCGGACGCAGCGCAGCGCTTCTTCAGCGGTGCGCTGCAGAGCCGGGGCCCACCTCGCGGCGACGCACCGAGTCGCTTTCCGGGTCCCGGTTCTGCGCAGCAGCGCTACGCGCCGCAGCGCGCCCGGGACACGAGCGTGAGGCGGCCCTTTGCCTATCCCCGTCATTGCGAGGAGCTCTTGCGACGAAGCAATCCAGGATCTTTCCGCGGAGAGATTCTGGATTGCTTCGCTACGCTCGCAATGACGGGGAGAGAGCAGCGCCTCGAATAGCAGAACAGAGGTTCGCGCTACCTCAACCCGAACCAGAGCGTCGCGATTCCAAGGAACGAGAAGAATCCGACGACGTCGGTCACCGTCGTCACGAACGTGCCTGACGCCACCGCCGGATCGGCCCTGACACGTTCCAGCGCCATCGGGATCAAGATGCCGCCGAGCGCGCCGGCGACGAGGTTGCAAATGATGGCGAGCCCGATGACGATGCCGAGGCCCGGGATCCTGAACCAGGCCACCGCCGCGATGCCCGTGATCACGGCGAAGGCGAGCCCGTTGACGAGACCGACCAGGCCTTCGCGCATCACCACGCGCCAGGCGTTCGAAGCGCCGAGCTCGCGCGTCGCCAGCGCCCGCACCGCGACCGTCATGGTCTGGGTCGCGGCGTTGCCGCCCTGGCTCGCCACGATCGGCGCCAGCACAGCGAGAGCCACCATCTTCTCGAGCTGGCCCTCGAACAGGCCGAGCACGGAGGACGCCAGGAACGCGGTGGCGAGATTGACGAGCAGCCAGTTGAATCGCGCTCGCGCGATGGTGAACACGGTGTCGGACAGCTCTTCGTCGCTGGTGACGCCGCCGAGCGCCTTGAGGTCCTCGTCCGCCTCCTCCTCGATGACGTCCACGACGTCGTCGACCGTGATGACGCCGACCAGCCGGTCCTGGGTGTCGAGCACCGGTGCTGCGACGAGATTGTACTTGCCGAACATGCGCGCCACCTCCTCCTGGTCCTCCAGGACGGAGACGCGACGGCGGTCCTCGTCGGTCAGCTCGGCAAGCGCCACCGGGCGACGGGCGCGGAGCAGGACGTCGAGCGCGACCGCGCCATGCCAGTGCTGCTCCTTGTCGACGACATAGATCTCGTAGAAGCGGTCGGGTAGATCCGGCGTCTCGCGCATGTAGTCGATCGCCTGCCCGACGGTGAAATCCTGCGGCACCGCGATGAACTCGGTCTGCATCCGGCGGCCGGCGGAATTTTCCGGATACAACAGGCTGCGCTCGAGCGCGACGCGCTCCTTGAGCGGCAGCTTCTCGAGGATCTCCTCCTGCTCCGCCTCGTCGAGGGTCTCCAGCAACTCGACCGCGTCGTCGGATTCGAGCTCGCGAACGCCCTCGGCGACCGTCTCCGGCGGCAACTCCTCGAGGATGTCGTCGCGGACGGCCTCGTCGACCTCGTTCAGCGCCGAGAAGTCGAAGTCGCGCCCCGTGAGCTCGACCAGGCGGACGCGGTCGTCGGGCTCCAGCGCTCCGATCAAATCGCCGAGATCGGCCTCGTGCAGCTCGGCGACACAGGCGCGCAGCGCCGCGCTTTCGCCCGCCTCGATGGCGCGGGCGATTTCCTCGACGAATTCGTGCCTGATATCGCCGTCTTCATTGCGCATCGGCACGTGGTCGAGTACCGAATCCGCAGCGGCCGGGGCACCGTCCATATGTTCATCCATGGTGGGCCTCGCCGTTTGACAGGTTGGTGGTCTGGGCTGATGGTTCAGGCAATACCCACAAGGCAACTCCAAGCGCAATGGCAAAGATAGCTCAGCGGAAATGGATCTCGATGTCGGTGGCTGCGCTGATCGCGACCCTCGCCTGCATCGCCGCGACGGAGGCCGCCGAGTGTCCGCGCAAGGACGCGCTCGGCACCTCGCGCGTCCTCAGCGTCGATGCCAAGACCACGCCGCGCGTCGGCCTGAAGAGCTTTCCGCAGACGCTGGCGCTGGCCGATCACGAGGTCGTGCTGACCTTCGACGACGGCCCGCATCCGCCGACCACGTCGAAAGTCCTGGCGGCGCTGGCGCAGGAATGCGTGCGCGCGACCTTTTTCCTGATCGGCCTGCACGCCTCCGAGCACCCCGAGATGGTCAAGCGCATCGCGCGCGAGGGCCACACCATCGGCCACCACACCTTCTCGCATCCGTTCATGGCGCGGATCCCGTTCGACAAGGCCAGGAGCGAGATCGACCGGGGCATTGCGGCCAACGAGATGGCGCTGCACGGGACGTCGACGACGACACCCTCGACGCCGTTCTTCCGCTTCCCCTATTTCGAGGCGACGCAGGCCGAGCTCGACCTGCTCCAGTCGCGCGGCATCGTCGTGTTCGGGGCCGACCTCTGGGCCAGCGACTGGAACGAGATGACGCCGGAGCAGGAATTGAAGCTTGTGACCGAGCGCCTCGCAGCCGCGGGCAAGGGTATCATCCTCTTCCACGATCCCAAGGCGCGCACGGCCGCGATCATGCCGGCCTTCCTGCGCTATCTGAAGGAGAACGGCTTTCGCGTGGTTCACGTGGTTCCGGCGGGCCCATCACAGAAGAACGCCGACACGCGCTGATGCCGGAATGTCACGCCGGCGCAAAATGGGGTGATCCGGGCCCTATTAACAATCTGTTCATGATACGCCATGCAAAGATGAAGGGACATTGCGCCTGAACCGTTTCTGGGCGTCTCCGACCTACTATGGCGGCAACCGCATAAGAGGGCAGACGAGGTTCATGATCGGAAGTAGCGTTGTTTGTCGGACGCGATCGTGGATCGTCCTCTGCCTTGGCGGATTCCTTGGGCTGACCGGCGCTGCACCGGCAGCCTTCGCTGCGGACTGCCCCGGCCACCCGGACGCGCTCG
>Ga0209233_1001147_pt1 | contig 10800 bp, 7 predicted proteins | sample AraplaCL_Cvi_mCL_FD_184269 | JGI IMG/M metagenome (GOLD analysis project Ga0209233, IMG submission 184269) | Arabidopsis root microbial communities from the University of North Carolina, USA - plate scrape CL_Cvi_mCL (SPAdes) (version 2) | ecosystem: Host-associated > Plants > Roots > Endosphere ... | reverse complement strand
CGGATCGCTTCGCAAAGTCGATTCGGGGGCCGCAGTACCGCTTACCAGGGCCGCTCCAAAGCGAGTGTGCTTGCGCAGCAACCGTCCACCGGCTCGCAGCGCCATGCTGTCCGCATCTGCCGGTATTGTGCGTCCCGGTACACCACCAGCATCTTGCGCAGCGCCGTCGCTGCTAGTGGGGAGGCCGTTTGCGCTGGTGAAAGCCATGCGGCCAGCATCAACATCATCAGGGCAGGGGGATCGCCCGGCGTAAACCGGTTCTAACGGACATGGTGCCTCGCTGTTCAGGATCAAAATGCTGTGCGTGGAGAAGCCAGTGCCGTTCCACATTGCGACACTGGCCCTTATCGGCCAACAATTTCCACGGTTGAGCGCGTGTCGCCCAACCGCAGTACAATCAACAGGGAACGTTGTGCCTCGCGCCGGCGATCCGCTGATTCCAGCAGGTAAGGATGGCAGGCCGGAAAGCGATGGCAACACGCGCGAACGCACCACAGAAGACTTCACAGAGCACCCTCGGATCGCTCTCGCCGGAAAAGCTTATTCATTTCTTCCGCCTGATGTACCTCTCGCGGAAGACAGACGATCGAGAGATCCTGCTCAAGCGCCAGCAGAAGATCTTCTTCCAGATCTCCTGCGCAGGCCATGAAGCGCTCCTCGTCGCTGCGGGACTCTCGCTGAAACCGGGCTACGACTGGTTCTTCCCCTACTACCGTGATCGTGCCTTCGCCCTTGCCGTCGGCCAGACGGTGAAGGATCAACTTCTGCAGGCAGTTGGAGCAGACGATCCCGGCAGCGGCGGACGTCAGATGCCTTCGCACTGGACCTCCAGATCGTTGCGACTTATGTCGCCTTCTTCCGCGACGGCCACGCAGCTTCTCCATGCCGTCGGTTGCGCGGAAGCAGGCCGCTACTTCACTCACCATCCGGAAGCTGCAAAAGGGAACTACGGTTCCGGCGACTATCGCGCCTTCAAGGACGTTGATTTTCACGCCGACGAGGTGGTGTACACCTCAGTAGGTGAAGGCTCCACCTCACAAGGCGAGTTCTGGGAAGCGCTCAACACAGCCTCCAACGCCAAGCTCCCCGTGCTCTTCGTCGTGGAAGACAATGGCTACGCTATCTCCACGCCAGTGGAAGCGAACACGCCCGGCGGCAACATCTCGCGCCTCGTCGCAAACTTTCCCAACTTCCATTTCGCTGAAGTCGATGGCACCGACCCCATCGCGAGCTATGAAGCGATGCAGGAAGCAGTCGCATATTGCCGCAGCGGCAAAGGTCCGGCCTTCGTCCACGGCCATGTGATCCGTCCGTATTCGCATGCGCTTTCGGACGATGAGCGTTGGTATCGCCATCCTTCGGAGCTGGAAGCCGACGCTCTTCGTGATCCCATCCTCAAGACAGAAGCTCTGCTGTTGCGCGAAGGCATCCTTACGGAAGAACAGCTTCAGAAACTGAAGACAGAGGTGGACGACGAAGTCCGTCATGCCGCAGACGAAGCACTTGCGGCCGCGCTTCCCACCATCGCCAGTATTACGAAGCATGTGTATTCAGAAGACCTGAGTCCCACAAACAGCGTCTTCTCCACAGAGCTGAAGCCGGTTGATAACGTCGACCACACGATTGCCGATCTCATTAACTGCACCCTGCGCGACGAGATGGCTCGTGACGAACGCATCGTCATCTTCGGTGAAGATGTTGCGGATGCTACACGTGACAAGCACCTGAAATCCGGCGCGCTCAAAGGTAAGGGCGGCGTCTTCAAAATCACCGCTGGCCTGCAGACTGAGTTCGGTTCCGATCGCGTCTTCAACTCACCGCTTGCAGAAGCGAACATCGTTGGGCGCGCCATCGGCATGGCGTCACGCGGCCTGAAGCCGGTCGTTGAAATTCAGTTCTTCGACTACATCTGGCCCGCCGTACACCAGATGCGGAATGAACTTTCGAACTTCCGGTGGCGCTCCAACGGCAATCATTCCGCGCCGCTTGTCATCCGCGTTCCCATCGGCGGCTATCTCACTGGTGGTTCCATTTATCACTCGCAATCGGGTGAAAGCATCTTCACGCATACGCCGGGCATTCGAGTGGTCATGCCTTCATCCGCTCAGGATTTTGCAGGCTTGTTGCGTACCGCCATCCGCTGCGATGACCCGGTGCTGTTTCTGGAACACAAGCGTCTCTACCGCGAGTCTTATGGTCGCGGCCCGAACCCCGGCCCGGAATACATGATTCCGTTTGGCGAGGCGAAGACTGTGAAGTCTGGTTCTGATCTCACTGTTATCACCTACGGCGCAGTGGTACCGCGTGCCTTGCAGGCTGCGCAAAAGCTGGAACGCGAGAAGGGAATCTCTGCAGAGATTATCGACCTCCGTTCGCTCTCACCGTATGACTTTGAGGCCATCGCGGAAAGCGTCCGCAAAACGAACCGCGTGATCGTTGCGCATGAAGACATGCGTAGCTGGGGCTTCGGTGCAGAACTCGCGGCGCGGATCAGCGACGAACTCTTCCACGATCTCGACGCACCCGTACGCCGCGTGGCAGGCATGGACACCTTCGTGGCGTACCAGCCGATCCTGGAAGATGCGATCCTGCCGCAGCCGGAACACATCTACGCAGCGATGGTCGACCTGGCCGCTTTCTAACTCTTAAAAAAAGACAGACACAGCCGTCCCGAGCAGAAGCTCAGGGGCGGCTTGTTTTTTTGCTTGGCGAAGATTTTTTCGGGGAAGCCGACTTCTTTGTAACCGTTGCTGTCGTCTTGACGGTGGCCTTCTTCGCAACTGACTTGCCCTCAGCCTGCATCGGGCGATTCTTTCGTGTTCGCTTTGTCTCTGCAGCAGCAGGCACAGAGTCAGGCCACGGCAGCGCTGCCAGTTCCATCAAACGTTCCTGCGCGTTCACAGGACGAGGGCCCAGCGGAGGCCGAGTGTAGCTTCCATCTTCCTGCAGAAAGCGCGACTTGACCGTGTCCGCAAGATACGTTTCCAAAATTTCGTGCCGTAGACGTTTCTTCAGATCTGGCTGCGTTACGGGGTACACCGCTTCGCATCGCTCAAACAGATTGCGGGGCATCCAATCTGCCGAACCGCAGAAGACTTCGGTGTGGTCATTCACATCACCGTTGTCGCTTGTGCTGCCATTCTGGAACCAGTAGATGCGGCTGTGCTCCAGAAAGCGCCCCACGATGGAACGCACACGAATGCGTTCGCTTAACTTGCGCACGCCAGGACGCAGGGCGCACATGCCGCGCACAATCAGGTCAATCTCCACGCCAGCTTGCGATGCAGCATACAGCGCGCGCACAGTATTGCCATCCAGCAGGGCGTTCATCTTCGCGATGATGCGGGCAGGTCTACCCGCACGCGCATGCTGTGCCTCACGTTCGATCAGGTGCAGAATGTCGGTGGCCAACGTAACGGGCGCCACCAGCAAGGGGCGGAAGTTCTCATTCTGCGCATCAGCAGTCAGGTAGTTGAATACCTTCTGCACCGCAGAAGTCACTGCTTCATTCGCCGTCAGCAAACTCACGTCTGTATAAAAACGTGCGGTGACCGAGTTGTAGTTTCCCGTACCTAAATGCGCGTAGCGACGCGTAATGCCATCGGGATCACGACGCACCAGCAACGCAAGCTTCGCGTGTGTCTTCAATCCAACGATGCCATGAAACACCTGCACACCGGCGTCTTCCAACGTCCGCGCCCAGCGGATATTGGAATCTTCATCGAAACGTGCCATCAGCTCTACCACCACAGTGACATCGGTGGTTTCGGCAGCATCCAGTAACGCCTGAAAGAGCGGTGAATCACGCGAGGTGCGATACAGCGTCTGCTTGATCGACATGACGCGCTCGTCTTCTGTACCGGCTTCGATAAATTTCTCGACGGTGCGGAACGAGTCGAATGGATGATGCAGCAGAATGTCATGATTGCGAATGGTGTCAAACAGGCAACCAGGGCGACCGTCCGATAGCGGAGAAGGCGCGAACTCTCGCCCAGAAAAACGCGAGAATTTGAGGTCAGTGCGGTCAACCGCGCTGTAGAGTTCCATCAGTCGGGTGAGGTTGATGGGATCATCCACACGGAAGACCTGCCAGCGGTCAAGCTCGAAATTCACGCGAAGCTGATCGATCAACTCCTCATCGGCGCCTGACGATATTTCCAGCCGCACCACGTCGCCTTTACGACGATTGTGAAGCTCCGCGCGCACACTCTCCAGCAGCGACCGCGACTCTTCTTCCTGCATATAGAGATTGCTGTTGCGGGTTACGCGGAAAGGCGAGCGCGCAAGAATTTCGTATCCGGGAAAAAGTCGCTGCGTACGTTCTTCGATCAATTCATGTAGGAAGAGAAAGCGATATGTGCCTTCAGCGGAAGGCAGACGAATGAGCCGTGGCAGCGTTCGCGGTACCGTCACCACGCCCAGAGTACTGCCACCCAGTGGGCGTTTGTCGCGTTTATTGCCTTTGCGCCGCAGCAACAGGCCAATACAAAGCGCCTTGTTCAACACACGCGGAAACGGATGTGAAGGATCAATCGTGACTGGCGTCAGCAGGGGATCCACTTCGCGTTCGTAAAACTCCGCAGCGTGGCGTAAGCCCCCGTCATCCAATTGTTTCCAGGAAACAAGGTCGATGCCAGCCTTACGCAGCAAGGGCAATAGATCGCGTGTCCAGCACGAAAATTGTTCCCGGCTGAAACGGTGTAGATGATCGGCAAGCTGATCCAGCCGTTCCTGTTCTGTCAGACCGTCGTCATCATCGCCAGAAGGCTGCTGATAGCCGTCTTCAATGCGCTGCAGAATACCGGCTACGCGTACTTCAATAAACTCATCCAGGTTGGAAGCTGTGATCGCAAGAAATTTCACCCGCTCCAACAGCGGATTCGTGCTGTCCTGCGCTTCTTCCAGAACACGGCTATTAAACCGCAGCCAGGATTCGTCGCGATTAAAGAACAGATGGCGCGGCTGACTGCTATTGCTGGATGTTGCGCTTGCGCTGCGAGTGGTGGCGGGTTTTCCTTTGCGTGCAGATATCGGCATGTTTCTCTTGTTTTGGATGCAGTTATGCTGCGCAAGGCTATCAGAGTTATGTGAACGGACCCGGAATATCACGCAACGTCCAACCGGAATCCGTGTTTCAGAGTCTATAGAAAGAAACGCTAAGACGTTTCTTTCAGATAAGGGAGAGGGAAGATGATGCGACAGACAGGATTTGCAGTGCTGGCTTTGGGTGTGATTGTTTCCGCAGGGAGCCTGATGGCGCAGACCGCCAAGCAGGATCTGAAGGACGCCGGTCACGATACGGTGAAGGCAACCAAGAACACCGGCCACGCCATTGCCAAGGGGACCGAAACGGGCTACGACAAGACGAAGGAAGGTACCGTAAAGGCAGCTCATGCCACAGAGCACGGCACCAAGGTTGCCGCGCACAAGACCAAAGAAGGCACGGTGAAGGCTGCTGATGCCACCGCTCACGGCACCAAGGTCGCCGCACATAAGACCAAGGAAGGCACCGAGAAGATGGCCAACAAGGTAGACGGTAAGTAGACCTATCGAGACACAGAAAAAGCGGGGACGTCGAGCATCCCCGCTTTTCTATGTGCGTTCATTATGTTGTCGAAGGCTTGGCAAGAAACAGCGGAACGCTGATGCCAATAAGCGAAATCCAGAATAGGTCCGCACCGAAGAGATGCAGCACTTGGATCCACGTCGGCGCCAGCATCAACACATCGGCAACGCCAATCAACATCTGCAACGCGAGATTTGCAAACAGAAGGTTTGCCGCATGGCTAGCATTGTTCTGCTTCAGCCGTTTTGCTAACAACAACGTTGCGGCAATGATCAGCAGAGACGCTGCTGGATGTATCCAACGCATACGGATCAACAGTGGCGAATCCGATGCAAAATCAGCCGCAATCGCAGCATGAAGCGAATGGGACGGAAAGATCGTGTCGGCAAGAGCAGCTACCGAACCAGCAGCACCCGTAATGAGAACGGCGACTATCGTAAACAAAGCCGCCTGTCGTAGTGGCTTGTTATAGGCAGAAGCCTTTATGTTCCCTAGCAAGACAGCCACGGCAGTCGTCGCTGCCAGCAGGATCATCGTGTTGGTGAAGTGTACGGACTGGACGAACACGCGCATGTTCGATGTGTTGTTTTCAACGTAGTGGCCCAATACCAGAACTGCGCCCAGCAGTGCTTCCAGGATCAGAAAAACGAGCGACCACACTGCTGCTTTACGTGCCGGATGCTTTTTCGGCGTTGCGTAAAACGTCCATCCTGCCAACACAAAGAACATGGTGCCAGAAATTCCGGTCAGCGATCGGTGCATGAACTCAATCACCGTGGCCAAGCGACGAAAGTGGGGAAGCACTTCACCATTGCACAGCGGCCAATGAGCGCCGCAACCCGCACCGGAAGAAGTCGCGCGCACCACGGCTCCCTGCAAAACCACCACAACGAAGAGCGCAAGCGTTGCCCACGCCCACAGGCGCACTCCTTTCAGAGAGTGTGTCTGGCTGGGCGTGGCAACGGCGGTATACATGTTTCGTTTTCCTAACTAACTTCTGGTTATCCGGCGGCGAGTTCTTTTGCGCGCTGCGTGGCACGCTTCACTGCTTTGATCAGCGTCACGCGAAGTCCGCCTTCTTCCAGTTCAAGAATGCCGTCCACCGTGCAGCCTGCCGGAGTGGTTACTGCGTCTTTCAGCAGAGCGGGGTGATAGCCAGTTTCCAGCACCATGCGAGCAGAACCAAAGGTGGTCTGTGCTGCAAGCTGGGTCGCGATATCGCGCGGCAGACCCACGTTCACACCTGCTTCGGCCAAAGCCTCAATGATGATGTAAATGAACGCCGGGCCAGAGCCCGAGAGTCCGGTGACGGCATCCATGTGCTTCTCATCCACCACCACGGTACGGCCCACCGTACCGAAGATGCGTTGCGCAATGCCAAGCTGATCTTCTGAAACAAAACGTCCACGGCAAAGCGCCGTGATACCGGCACCCAGCATCGCCGGTGTATTCGGCATGGAACGTACTACCGGGATCTCGAAACCGGCAGCGTCTTCAATGGCGGATGTCTTCACCGAAGCGGCGAATGACACAAGCATCTTCTGCGGTGTAAGCACAGGTCGAATCTGTTCAATCAGCGCAGGCACCTGAATCGGCTTCACGCCAAGCAGGATCACGTCTGCTTGCTTCGCTGCTTCCACGTTATCCGTGGTCACTTCCACACTGTACTGCGCGGAGAGCGCATGGGCGCGTTCCGGGTGCGCAACGGTCGCAATGATCTGCTCCGCGTGCAACAGGTTGTTTTTCAGGAAGGCCTGCAGAAGAATGCCGCCCATTTTGCCGGTTCCCAGGATGGCCACCTTGATACCGGGCATCGCTGCGGGGGGCAGTGTATTTTCGTATTCCAGTTCTGTGCTCATGCTCTTCTTATCGCTGCTTTGAGTGTCGTTTAGAAATATCTGTTCTCTTAAGAGTAACGCCAGCCGATGAAAGCCGGCTGGCGTTTGTGTGCGTTGATCGTTGCCGGTTTATTTTTGATCTGCAAAAGAGCTTTCCGGGTACCATTCCGGTCGCGGCCCGTTGGCAACACGCGTCGTCAACTGTCCAAGCACCACGGTGAACTGTGCGGCAGCAACCTTATCCACGGGCTGATTCAGGTCATCGCTGGGCTTGTGATAGCGATTCTTGACCCAATCCATGAAAATCTTCTGCTCAGGCGAATCGGGCGTCCAGCCAAATTTGAAGGCCAGCGCCGGGATGCCCTGCTTGACGAAATTCACCTGGTCCGAGCGGACAAAGCGGTTTTCGTCAGGCTGTTTATCGAATTGAACTTCAACATCGTTCAACTGGAACGCAGCGCGTGCATCGTTCCCCAGCGTGCTCTCGCCCAGCCCCTGTACCTCGATGAAGCGCAGCGGGAAGAGCGGCAGATACATGTCCATGTTCAGGTCCGCCACGACATCCTTCTTGGGAACGGTGGGTTTGTTGGCGAAGTAAGCCGAACCAAGCTCGCCCAACTCTTCACCCGCAAGCGTAATGAACAGAATCGACCGCTTCGGATGCGGATACTTCGACATCAGCTTGGCGCATTCAATCACGGACGCTGAACCCGAAGCATTGTCCATAGCGCCGTTGTACAGACTATCCCCGTTCACCGGACGACCAATGCCCAGGTGATCCAGATGTGCGCTGACAACAACGTACTCCTTCTTCAGCTTCGCGTCAGATCCTTCCAGCAGACCAATCACGTTGGACATGTGGACCGCTGCGGCCTTGCTAATCGTTGTCTTAGCATCCAGCGTGCCCGGCAGGGCGAAGTGCGGCAGCGTTTCGCCAGCATTGGCCAGCTTGCGAAGTTCTTCGTAAGTATGTGCGCTGCCTTCAAACAGCTTTTCGCCTGCGCTGTAGGCAATGGTCGCGCTCACCTGCAAACCCTTCATGGTGTTCAGTGCAGGATCTTCAAACAGAAGACGAGCGCCACCCGCGCGGGCAGGACCGTTCGCGTTGTTCTGCGGTGGTGCGAGCGCCAGTGAAATCATACCCACAGCACCGGCGGCCGTAAGCTGTTTCCAACGCTGATCGTTGCTGCGAGCATATGCACGCTGCGGCCCCTGCAGGTTGATTGGCGGGGCATTGAAGAAGACAACAACCTTACCCTTCAGGTCAGTACCGGCGAAGTCGTCGATGTGCTTCTTCGGAATGCGCAGACCATAGCCAATAAATACCAGTGGCGCATTCGTTATCGACGTGTTCTCCGTACCTGGGTTCAACGTCGCATCTGAGCCTACGGGGAAGTCCACTGTCTTACCGTTGACATTTACGCGGAAGAAAGAAGCCGCTGTATCAATCGACGTAGGCAGCAGCGCGAATGACTGCTGATAGCCACTCGTTCCGGCAGGCTTCAGGCCAATCGTCTTGAACTGCTCCTCAACATACGCCACGGCCTTTTCATAACCTGGAGTCCCAGCGCGACGGCCTTCCAGTTTGTCATCTGCCAGATACGAAACGTGCGCCCACCACGCATCTGCGGGACCGGACCAATCTTTGCGCTCATTCAGCAAGGGGATCTGTGCGGAGGCCGCAAGCGAACCAAATGAAAAGCAGAGCAGCGTGGCGGCAAGCCGCGATAGACAACGCATGGAGAACTCCTGCGGAAATGGGGTGTTGTGGCTTCCATACTAAATAGAAAGGCCCGACAATGTCGGGCCTTTCGAAGTTTATTGCGTTCACTATTTTTTGCCGAAGACTTCGCCCATGCGGCGAATCTGCGCGCCCACGCCGCGGAGCTTCTCTTCAATACGCTCATAGCCACGGTCAATGTGGTACACGCGATCCAGAATTGTTTCGCCATCCGCAATGAGCGCAGCCAGCACCAGCGAAGCCGAAGCGCGAAGATCGCTGCACATCACGGCTGCCGACTGCAGCGGAGTACGTCCGCGAACCGTAGCTGTGCGGCCTTCTACGCGGATGTTCGCACCCATGCGCGACAGTTCCGGCACGTGCATGAAGCGGTTTTCGAAGATGTTTTCCGTAATGATGCTGGTGCCTTCCGCCTGCGTCGCCAGCGCCATGTATTGTGCCTGCATATCGGTCGGAAAACCCGGATACTCCACGGTGGTAATGTCCGCGGCCTTCAGTGATCCGCTGCCTTCGCTGCGAACACGGATGTTTTCCTTACCCACATCCATGCGCACGCCGCACTCTTCCAGCTTGGCAATTACTGCACCCAGATGTGTTGGATTCAGGCAATCAACATTCAGATCACCGCCGGAGATCGCTCCGGCAATGAGAAACGTGCCAGCCTCAATGCGATCCGGGTTAATGCGATGGCGTACGCCATGCAGCTTCGAAACACCCTTCACGCGGATGGTGGAGGTGCCGGCACCCTCAATGTGCGCACCCATGCCGATCAGCATCTCGGCCAGATCGGTCACTTCCGGTTCCTGCGCGCAGTTTTCCATCACGGTTTCGCCGTCGGCCAGCGTCGCGGCCATCAGCAGGTCTTCCGTACCCGTAACGGTGATCTTGTCGAAGGAGATGTGTGCGCCGTGCAGGCGGTCCGCCTTGGCTTCAATGTAGCCATACTCCTGCGTAATCTTCGCACCCATCAGCTCCAGACCCTTCAGGTGCAGGTCAATGGGGCGATCGCCAATGGAGCACCCACCGGGCAGCGCCACGCGGGCAATGCCAGCACGCGCCACCAGCGGCCCAAGCACCAGCGAAGACGCACGCATCGTCTTCACAATCTCGTACTTGGCTTCGGGGTCGGACAGTACAGCACACTGAATCGTGGTGCGGTGCTGCGCGCGGCCATAACCCAGCTCCACGTGCGCGCCCATGCTTTCCAGCAGCTTGCGTTCGGTCTCAATGTCGCGGACCTGGGGAATGTTTTCAAGAACCACTTCCTCTTCCGTCAGGATGGCCGCAGCCATGCAGGGAAGAGCTGAGTTCTTTGCGCCGGAAACCTTAATGGTGCCAAGCAACGGATTGCCACCACGGACAACAAACTTATCCATGTATCTCAGTCTACGGAAGAGTTGCCGGGTTTGCAGGTTATCGGGAGAGGTTCCTTTTGTATGTTGAAATCCGTTGACCGGGGGGAAAGTCATCGTCTGGAGCAGACGCAGTCATCAGCCCAATCGAGGCTCATGACTCCGATCATGATCGGCGCATACCTGATGGCGATATCCGTCATGCTTGTCATTGTGCTCATACGAGCACCCCATTTCAGCTACACGCTCGACGACCCCTATATCCATCTGGCGCTCGCCCAGAACATCGCGGTGGGGCATTAC
>Ga0209233_1001146_pt1 | contig 10809 bp, 7 predicted proteins | sample AraplaCL_Cvi_mCL_FD_184269 | JGI IMG/M metagenome (GOLD analysis project Ga0209233, IMG submission 184269) | Arabidopsis root microbial communities from the University of North Carolina, USA - plate scrape CL_Cvi_mCL (SPAdes) (version 2) | ecosystem: Host-associated > Plants > Roots > Endosphere ... | reverse complement strand
TCGAGCACGCGCATTTCAGGCCGGACCTCAAGCCGTACGTCGAGAAGCTGCTGTCGAAGGCGGCCGCCTGATCTTGAAATCTGTTGGCTGCAACGCGGAGGATTGACTGCATGACCGCACCCGTCTGTCTGATATCCGGCGTTGGGCCCGGCACCGGTTCGGCGCTTGCCCGGAGGTTCGCTGAAGGCGGCTATCGGGTCGCACTTCTCGCCAGGAACGAGGAGCGCCTCGCCGCGCTCGAGAAGCAGCTGCCGGGCGCAAAGGCTTATCGATGTGATGTCTCCGACCCCGTGCAGGTCGAAACGGTGGCGTCGGCCGTAGAGCGTGATCTCGGCCATCCCAGTGTCGTGATCCACAACGCCGTCGGCGGTGTGTTCGGCACCTTCCGCGAGATCGATCCGCAGATTCTCAATCGCAACTTCCAGGTCAACACCATGGGCCTGTTGTATCTGGCACGACGCTTTGCACCTGCGATGATCAGCGCCGGCAAGGGCGCCATCGTTGCGACCGGCAACACCTCGGCCTTGCGCGGCAAGGCCGGTTTCGCCGGGTTCGCGCCGACCAAGGCGGCGCAGCGCATTCTGGCCGAGGCAATGGCGCGCGACCTCGGGCCGCAAGGCGTTCACGTCGCCTATCTCGTGATCGACGCGGTGATCGACCTCGAATGGACGCGGAAGCGCTGGCCGGAGCGGCCGGACGATTTCTTCATCAAGCCGCGCGCGATCGCGGACGAGGTCTGGCACGTCGCCCATCAGGACCGCAGCGCGTGGTCGTTCAACGTTGAGATCAGGCCGTTCGGCGAAGCCTGGTAGCCGCCGCGCGGCGGTCGCAAGCGCCGGTTAATTCATAAGCTCAGGGGGAATTCATGTTGGTGAAGACGTTTGCTGTGTCCATTGCGATGCTCGCGGCCGTTGCCGCTACTGCGGTCCGCGCGGAAACGCCAGGCATCTCGGAATCGGAAATCAGGATCGGGGCGACATTCCCGTTCAGCGGCCCGGCGTCCCCGCTCAGCAATACCGGCAAGGGCCTCATCGCCTACGTGCATTCCATCAATGATCGCGGCGGCATCAACGGTCGCAAGATCAACCTCATCACCTATGACGATGCCTATTCGCCGCCCAAGGCGGTGGAGCAGACCCGCAAGCTGATCGAGAGCGACGAGGTCGCGTTCCTGTTCAGCCCGCTGGGGACGCCCGGCATCGGCGCAACCATCAAATATGTGACCGCGAAGAAGGTGCCGCACCTCTTCGTCGTCAGCGGTGTGACCAAGTTTGCGAACTTCGCCGAGTTTCCGCTGACGACCACCGGGCTGCCGAGCTACAACACCGAAGGAAAGATCTACGCCAGGTACATTGCCCGGACGGCGCCCGACGCGAAGATCGCGATCCTCTACCAGAACGACGATCTCGGCCGCGACTTCGTGGCCGCGTTCAAGGAAACCCTGAAGGGCGAGTTCGACAGGAAGGTGGTGACGTCTCCTTATGAGGTCACCGAGCCCACCATTGAATCACGCGTGGTGACGCTGAAGGCGTCGGGCGCCCAGGCGTTCCTGATCGCCGGCACGCCGAAATTCGCCGCGCAAGCGATCAAGAAGGCGAGTGAGATCGGCTGGACGCCACTCACCATCGTGAATTACGTGTCGAGCTCGGTCTCCTCGACCATCGTGCCGGCCGGAGCGGACAAGGCGGTCGGCGTCGTCGTGGCGACCATCGCGAAGGACCCGAACGACAAGAAGTGGGCCGACGATCCCGGCATCAAATGGTATCGCGCCCATTTCGAGAAGTATCTTCCGGGGGCCGATATCGGCGACAGCAACTATCTGTTCGGGACCCAGCAGGGCCAGATCCTGGAGCAGGTGCTGAAGCAGTGCGGCGACGACCTGTCGCGCGAGAACATCGTGAAGCAGGCGCGCAACATCAAGGGACTTGTGCTGCCGACGCTGATGCCGGGCATCACGGTCAACACCGGGCCCGACAACAGCATGGCCTATACGCAACTTCAGCTGCAGCGCTGGACGGGGAGCTCCTGGGAGCAGTTCGGCGGCGTGCTGAGCGCCGAGCCGAACTGAGCCGCGGGGTCGATCGCCGACGAGGCGCGCTAATGGAGCCACCGTGCGATCGGCTTCGCCAGCGCGTTTTGCCATTCCCGCTGCGTTGACCGGTCGCTTGACCGCAGCCCGTTCAGCAGGGCCGTGGTCTTGGGCTGAACACGCGAGCCGTCGATTACCTCGAGCTGGCCGCACCGGTTGAGCGTGTGGAGCTTGCGCCCGCTCCATAGCGGCCCGGGCTTGAGCAGATGTCGAACGGCCTGCTTGTAGGTCGTTGGCGACAGTTCGAGCACTTCTGCAAGTCCGAGCGCCGCGCCGTATCCGTTGGTGCAGTCCTGCACCGGCCGCCACAGCTTTCCATCGACGGTCACGAAGTTGCCGGCCGGCCGCGTGGTCGCGCGATCCATCAGGATCGGATTGGCCGCATGCGGTTGCCAGGGGCCGAGCAATTGCCCGGCGTAGTAGATCGCCAGCGTGTCGGAATAGCCGCCGGTGCCATCGCGCCAGGCGCCGAACATGTAATGGAGCCCGTTGTGCTGCGTGATCGTCACGTCGGCAAGTTCGAGGCCAGACAGCAGCGTTGAGTGCCGCTCCCACTTGTCCGGAAAGCGGATGCATTTGTAGATTGGAACGTCCCGATGCGCGGTGCTTTCCGGGATCATCCAGAGCTCGCCGCGATCCTCGATCACGAACGGGTAGGACAAATGCCAGGGCTCTTCGAGCACGGGCATCACCGTGCCGATCGGCCCGTTGCCGTCGAATTCGATCGCGGAAATGATGCCCTTGCCGGTCCGGTGGTCGAGGTCCTCGAAGAAGACGAACGTCCTGCCCTGCCATTGCACCGGAAACGGATCGGCATAGAAGTGGTTGCCGGGATCGCCGAGCACGTTCCAGGCAGGTCCCGACAGGTCGCCGGTGCGCCAGGTATCCGTATTCCCGGCGAAGCGCCAACCGACATGCCAATGCGGCGCGTAGCAGCACAGGCGATAGATTTCCTTCGCGATCGAAGTCGCCACGCCGCGCACGACAAAGGGCGCGGGATTTCGCAGCTCACCGCCGCTCGCCGGAGCAGCCAATTGCGGCACCAGCCGCGGAGCTCCTGACAGAATCGGCGGCAGCATCGACAGCGTGCGTGCCATCACCGTTTCGAGCCCGCCGCTCAGGCCGGCCGCGATTTCCGCGGAGGGATGGCCGCGGTCCATCACCGAGCCGTCGAGCTCATTGACGATTTCGATCACCGGCAGATCGCCGGCGAGAATGGCCGAAAGTAGCGCACTCTCCCCCGCGTGCCCATTGAACCGCGGACGGAGATAGAGCTTGGCGGAGCAGCCCGGATCCCGTGTGGCAGTGGTGAAGTCGACCACCACGTCGGGCTCGCCGGCGCGCGGACGCTCCGGGATCGCCTTCAGCCGGTCGGCGCCGCCGGTCTTGCCCTTGCGCAGGACGATGCGCTCGAGCTCGAACAGCATGTCGAGGCCCGCGGGTCGAGGCTCCGGCGTCGTGGTCCAGGCGATTTGAACGGGAATATCCTGATCGTTGACGCGCAACGACTCGCGGCACATCCAGAGCCGTGGCTGCGCGCGGTCGCAGCGAAACTCGATAATCATGGCCAGCCCAACTTCCTAGTGCGCGTCCGCTCCCACGGCGTCGCCGAGAATGCGGACGTATTCCTCTATCATGGCATCCAACGAATAACGCGACTTCAGGCCCACGGCGCTTTGCCGCAGCTGGTCGCTCAACACACGATCTGTCAGGACCTTCGACACGGCGGCCGAGAATTCGGCCTCATTCGAAGCGTCAACGAATACCGCGCCAGGCTGTCCCTGGTAGGACAGCACCTCGCGCAGCACGGGGAGATTGTTGACGACGCAGGGAATGCCGGCGCTCGCGGCTTCGACCGCGGCAAGGCCGAAGGTTTCGGCCTGCGTGGGGAATACGAAGACGTCCAGGCAGGCCAGGAAATCGGCCATCTGGCGCGGTGCAATCTCGCCGATGAAGTGCAGCCGGTCCGAGATCTTCAGCTCGTCCGCCAGGGCCCTCAGCCGCCCTTCATCCGCGCCCTGGCCGGCGAGCGCAAGGTGCCAGGATGGATCGGCAGCCAGCAGGCGAATGGCCGCATCGAGCCGCTTGTGCGGGTGCAGCCTTGCCGCACAGCCGAGCAGGATGTGATCCGGCGGCAGCTTGAACTGTTGCCGCGCAACGTCCTTCGGCAGGCTGTCCGACTTGTCGTCGAAGCCGTGCGGGACGTGCTTCATGCGCGATCGATACGGAGCCGGATAGCGCGCATATTCGCGCTCCATGTCCCGCGAGTTCAGCGTGATGCACTGGAAGAAACCGGTAGAGCCCATGATGATGTCGGCAGCGCGCACCGGCATGCTCATCGACAGCGCCGAGGATACCTGGTTGGCGATCACGGGGGCGCGGCTGACGAGGCGCGACACGCCTCCGCCGATCACATTGCCGAAGTGCTGGAAGGTCAGCACGACGTCGGGCTTGATGGTCCTGAGATGACCGGCGAGCGCCCACAGCATGCGCAGCAGGGTCACCGGGTTTCCCGGACGGGTCTGCGCGCAATAGAACGTATCGGGCGGCTCGTCGAACGAATCCGATTTGCGGAAGAAGAACAGGTTGGCGACGTCGTAGCCGCGTGCGGTGAGGCCGGCGCCGAGCAGCCGCGAGATCTCCTGCGCGCCGGCGTTCTCGGCCTGGGTCTGCACCAGGACAACACGCAGCTTTCGCTTGCTCTCGTTCGGTCGATCGCGTGATGCGGTCGATGCCTCGCGCAATTCTGTGCTTGGCGTGTGTTGGAGCACGGATTCCTCACCCGTTGAAGGGGTGGATTCGTCCCCTTCATTTTTGCGCGCGTAACTATCACGCGAAGCGCGCTCGTGCATCGAGTAGCGTGTGTTGAGGTTACTGCTCATTTAGCAATCAGACATGTGTCGGCAATCGAGAGCTATTATCTCACAGATAGGGTACAGCCGGCTCGTTAACTAATTGGTTACGGCAACGCAAAGAGGGGGTAACCGGCGATTAACCATAGATATTTACGTTGAAGCAGTACTGTCAGTTGAAGTCGAGTCAGAGCCCATGAAGTTCGGTAGCCGGATAGGCCCGAGACGTTCCGAAGTCACGGAACCCGCAGCGTCGTGGGAAACTGCCGGCGTGCCGGCTGGCCAATCCTCCGCGGAAACCACCAAGGGCGTGCTTAGCATTCCGGGTGTGGTGGCCTTTTTTCGCGAGAAGGGTCAACGCATCCTGATGCTTGCCGCGGTCATCTTCGCGGTCGGTATCATCTTGTTGATGTTGATCCCGGCGCGTTACGCCGCCACGGCGCTCGTCGTCGTCGACCCGCGCGAGCAGCGCGTCACCGCCGATCAGGACGTCCTGCCCGGGATCGGTCAAGATGCCGCAGCACTGCAAAGCTACGTCGAAATCGCCAAGTCCGATGGATTTCTCGGGCCGCTGATCGATCAGCTCAAGGTCGCCGAGGACAACGACATCTCCGGCGGCAAGACCGACACGACGCGTCTGCTCGACCGGTTTCGCAACCGGCTTGATATATCAAGGCGCGGACTAACCTATGTTATCGCCATCAAGTTCACGTCCAACAGCCCGCAGCGCGCCGCGTACTACGCCAATGCGGTGGCCGAGGCGTTCGTCGCCAGCCAGCGCGGGACCCGCAGCGTGGCAACCGACGAGGCCGCCGACTGGCTGAAGAGCCGGCTCAAGACCTTGAACGACCGGCTGCGGTCATCGGAAGATGCCGTTGCCAAGTTCAAGCTCGAGCACCGGATCGTCAACGCCGGCAAGGAATCCACCACGCAGCAATTGCGCGTCACCGACCTGACGCAGCAGGTTGCCGCGGCGCGCGCCCGTGCCGAGGAGGCCAAGTCGCGCTATGAGCAGCTGCAACGCGACCTGAAGGCCAATGTCGACGGGCCGGTGAAGCAGGACCTGCTGAGCGCGCTGCGCGCCCAGCGCTCCGCGCTCAACGACCAGATTGCGCAGAAGCGTGGGGTGCTCGGCGATCGTCATCCCGACCTCGTGATGGCGCTCAGCCAGTTGAGCGATCTCAACCGGCAGATCGAGATCGAGCGCAAGAAGAACATCGACACCGCGAAGTCGGAATACGAGGCGCAGCGCGACCAGCAGAAGGCGCTCGAAGACCAGCTGAAGGCGGCCGAGCAGCAGATCCTTGTCGACGGTCAAGCGCTCGTCAAGCTGCAGGAATTGCAGCGCGATGCCGATGCCAACAAGAATATCTACGAGCAGTTCCTGTCGCGCTACAGGACGACCGACGAGCAGCGCGGTCTTCAGAACTCGCAGACCAAGGTGGCATCGCCCGCGACGCCGCCGGTGCGTTCGACGCTTCCGCCGCTTCCTCTGTTGCTCGTCGCGCTCGCGATCGTCTCGCTGCTGACGTCGACGGCGATCGTCGCCGTGCCCGGTCTGGATCTGAAGCAGCTCCCGATCAAAAGTATTCCGCTTCGCCGCGCCGAGGCGCCCGCACCGGCCCCGGCCGCGCCGCAATCTGCGCTGCCGCCGGGATTGCCGGTGCTGGCCCGCATTCCCAACATGGTGTCGTCAGATGCCGTCAGGAGCGTGTGGCAGACCCCGATTTCGACGACGGCCGAGCCCGATCTCAGTCCGCATCTTCAGTTGCTGATCGAGAACATCGAGCAGCTTCCGGGTGAGCACGGCAAGGTGGCGCTGCTGCTGTCGGTCGAGACCGGTGCGGGCGGCAGCACCGTCGCACGGTCGCTCAACCGGTCCGCCGTCAAGAACGGGATGCTTAGCGTCCTGATCGAGATGGAAACCAGGCGCGCCGAAGCCGCGCCGCCGCAAGGCTCGGGGATCATCAAGGCCGATCTGCCTTCGGTCGTCGAACTGCTCGGCGCCAGCAGCAAGGCGCCGCCCTATCCCCAGGACGACATTCGCGCCGATTTCGGCCTGATCATCGTCGACGCATCGTCGCTTGCCATGCAGCCGGCCGCGGTCGCGCTGGCCGCCCAAGCCGACCTGGTGATCCTGGTGGTTCGCGAGGGCGCTGCCAACCCGGCTGCGATCGGCAAGGCGCGGACCGATCTGTCCAGGTTCGGCTCGGTCCCGATCGCGCTCGTCATCAATCGCGTGGCGGCCAATGCCGCGGTCAGCAACCCTCAGCGCGAAGCCGTGGGATTGGCAAGCTGAAGGTCTAAATTCTTGTTTGATGGATTTTCTTCACGCGAACCGGCGTCCACTTCGCTTGAAAACGCACTAGTCCTTGCTATCCGCAACGCGGACTGCGTAAGCGCCAGCCTTCGACGACGCGAGATGCGACAGCACCAGGATTGACGGGTCGACGCCGGTCCGCCGGCGGCACAGCACGTTGAGCGCGATGGTGGCGAGCACCAAAGAAACTGTCGCCGAGATCGCTGCCCCGAGCACGCCGAGCCAGGGGATCAGCACGACAAATCCGATCAGCCGCAACGCCACGTTGGCGGCGACAACCGGAACATAATCGCGCTCATGCCCCGTCAGCTGCAGGACCGCGGCGGACGGCCCGCCTGCCGCCTGGAAGGCCGTTCCGATCGCGAGCACGATCAACACCCACTGCTGCGTGGCGAAATGCGGTCCGAACAGGCCGAGAAGGTAGGGAGCGCCGACCCAGACGATGACGAGCCCGCTGAGCACGCAGAGCGCCGTTACCTCGGCCATCAGCTTCAGCGTATGTTCGAGCTCGCGGTGATTCTTGCTGAAATACAGCGACGGCAGCCGGCGCGCGCCGAATGTGTAGAGCGCGGCGGAAAGCATCGCGAAGATGTTGGCCAGACGCGAGGCGGCGAAATAGACGCCCGCAGTGGCCGGATCCAGCATCCAGTAGACCAGGATGACGTCGAAATACTGGTTCGCCGCTTCGAGAATCGAGGCGAGCCAGAAGCGGAACGCACTGCGGTTCCAGCGCGACGTCTCGAAGCGCGCCGTGACCGCGCGCAGGTTCGGCAGCACGCGCACGATCGACACGATCTGCACGACCAGCCCCAACGCCATCGCGACCGTCATCGCGGCGAACAGTTCGGCGGGGGTGAGCTGGCGGTGGCCGAACAGCGCCGCGATCAGGACCAGGACAATGGCAACCCGCCAGAAGAATTCGCGATTGCCTTCGCCCATCAGGATGCTGACCAGTGATCGTGCGATCTGGCTGCCGAGCATCAGCCCGGCATTGACGGCGGTGAACGCCGAGACCGAGAGGATCAAGAGCCACCATTCGCCGCGAATGCTTGCCACCGCGGCGATCGCGGCGATCGAGATCAGCATCCCGATCGCCGAGTACTTCAGGCTCGACAGCAGCACGCCCTTGGTCAACTCGGCCTGGCCGCGCACCTCGTACTCATTGAGGAAGCGCACCAGCAGCAGCTCCTGGCCGACCAGGCCCACGACCGCGGCGATCTGGGCGACGGAGAGCAAGGTTGCGAAGTCTCCGAACGCGTCAGGCGTCATCGTCCGCGCCGCCAGCGAGAACAGGGCGAACGCGAGCCCGCCGCTGCCAACCTTGAGCAGGATGGTTCCGGCAACGCCGCGCGTGACATCGCGCCGTAGCATTTGAAGAACGGAGGCAATCACAAGAGACGTCTCAATATCCTGTCAGGCTGCTGACCTTAGCAACCGGTGAGGTCTGGAGTGTTAATGTTCTCTTGCTAAAATTCCGTTCCTTCCAACCGGGCTTGAGGCGCTACGGCCAATATGTCGCGCTGCTCCATTCTGGAACGCTGCCGTCCTCGCTGTGTCCAAACGGCGCAGATTGGATTTTCCTCCGGCGCCCGGTTCGACAGCGTGGGCCGCGCTGGTTGAAGCCGCGTTAGCGCGTCAACGGCACCCGTCGAAGCGCCACGGCCTGGCAGTTGCCCTGCCAGCCTGCCGTGGAGCGTCCAAAACGTCAGTTTCATGACCGTATTGGCTGCAAGCCACATGCCGGGAACGGGCTGATCGCGGTGGGGGCGTTGTCGTTAACCTCGATAGTGGAACTCATCGTGTCCGTTGTGCGAGGCTGCAGGGCAGGCAAGGAAATTGCAGTTCCATGGCCAATTAGCCGTCGGAGCGGACAAAGATGATTGCCGAGGAAAGCATGACCCAGCCGATCGCAACCTGCGAGGCTGAAACGATCGAAGCGGACGTTGCCATTGTTGGCGCCGGTTTGGCGGGCTCGCTCGCGAGGGCCGTCCTCACGCGTGCCGGGTATCGGGTCGTCCTGATCGACAAGCGCTCGATCCCGCCGGATGAATTCCGCGTCGAAAAGATCGCCGGACGCCAGATCGATATCTTCCGCCGCCTGGGCTTCATCGACGATGTCGAGGCCGTCGCCTCGTCCTATGACCGGGTGCTCAACATCAGGGACGGCAGACTGGTCGATATCGGCGTCGGCCGATCCTACGGGGTTTCCTATGCCAACCTCGTCGACATGGCCCGCGGCCTAACGCCTGATACATCCAGCTTCCTGCTCGACCAGGTGACCAATGTCAGCTGCAGCGAGGATCGTCAGCAACTGACGCTGGCCTCCGGAAAACGCGTCGTCTCGCGCCTGGTCGTTCTGGCGACCGGCATGGCGGGCGCGCTTGGCTACAATCTCGGAATGCGCCGGCAGATGATCGCCGCGCGCCATTCGGTGACGTTCGGCTTCACGATCGCGCGGCCGGATAACGCGCCATTCGGCTTCGACGCGCTGACCTGCTACGGCAAGGAGGCGGCTGACGGCGTCGACTATCTCAGCCTCTTTCCGATGTCGGGCGGCATGCGCGCGAACCTGTTCATGTTCCGCGATCCGACCGATCCGATCATGCGCGAGCTGCGCCGCGACACCAGGCGGACGCTGCTCCGTCTGATGCCGGGACTGGAGCGCTACCTTGGCGATTTCCAGATCGTTGGCCAGGTGCACAACTGGGTCATGGACTTGTCGGTGACCGAGGGCCATCTGCAGCCGGGCGTCGTGCTGATCGGCGATGCCTACCAGACCAACTGTCCTGCGGCCGGTACCGGCGTGAGCCGCCTGCTGGTGGATGTCGAGCGTCTCTGCACCGAATATGTGCCGCGGTGGCTCGAGACCGACGGCATGGGCACGGAGAAGATTGCGCAGTTCTATTCCGATCGCGACAAGCTCGCCGCCGACCGGCATTCACTGCAACTGGCGCACTTCCGCCAGGCCTTGACCTCGAACACCGATGTACGCTGGACCATGCAGCGGAAGCTGCACTTCCTGCGTCGCGTGATTACGCATCAGGTGGACCGGATTCATCCGGGATGGGTCATGCGCGTTCGCAGCGCGCTCCGCTAGAGCATGATCCGGAAAAGTGCGAAGCGGTTTTCCGAAAAGATCATGCTCAAACAAAGAGCTAATGCGCGATGACGATTCAACCTAATCTCATCGCGCCTTAGGCAGCAGTAAGGCTTTTCCCAGGCGGCCTTACCGCGTGCCGGTCGAGGTGCGGACCGGCCTGAGGTCGGTCACCCGCTTGGCGGCCTGCTTGATCCAGGGCGCCTGCTTCAGCGCAAACAGTGCAAGCGATCCGGCCGCGCTGCCGGCCTGTGTCACGCTCGACATCGGCGTGGGCTGGCCTCCGAACTGCATCTTGTAGGGTTCGTCACCGATGGTGAAATCCAGCACCCGGTCTCCGCGCTCGATGCAGTCTTTGGCGACACTCTCGAACGTCAGCGCGCCGATCGACTGGCTCTTGTATCCCTCGATGTCGAAAGCCGTCATGACGACGAGCAGGCTGCCGCGGTGC
>Ga0209233_1001145_pt1 | contig 10812 bp, 8 predicted proteins | sample AraplaCL_Cvi_mCL_FD_184269 | JGI IMG/M metagenome (GOLD analysis project Ga0209233, IMG submission 184269) | Arabidopsis root microbial communities from the University of North Carolina, USA - plate scrape CL_Cvi_mCL (SPAdes) (version 2) | ecosystem: Host-associated > Plants > Roots > Endosphere ... | reverse complement strand
AGACGGGTGTTAAACTCGTCTTTGCCCACGGCATCGATCAAACCTTTCGGGTTTTGAGGGACGAAATAAGTATACTGGATAGCATTACCTTCCTGGAAACCACGCCAGGCCTCAGTCGGGTCAAACTTGTCGATAAAGGTGCCGTCGGCACGTTTTGGGTGCATGAGCTTTTTATCTTTGTCGTACAAGTATCGCCAGCCATTTGAGTTTTTGATGAGGAGTTTATAATCATCCATCTTACCCATCTTTTTGGCCATCTGCGCAGCCGCAAAAGCGCTGAAACTATATTCCAACGTGTGCGATGCTGAAAAATGCGAGCCTGTTGAATCTGTTGTGCTTTCATCCAGATAAGGCGAGTAGCCGTATTTCACAAAAGCTTCCACATCCATCTTGCCCGAACCTTCTTTTCTGTTTTTTCCAGACAGTTCATTGGCCTTGATAGCGCGGTAAGCCAGATTCACATCGTAATCGCGGATACCTGCCTGGTAAGCCCCGGCAATAGCCAGCCCCACCATATTAGTGCCCACACCTGATACAAAATTGCTGTTGGCAATGCCATCGCCAAACCAGCCGCGCTCTTTGTATATCTCGAGCTCGGTATGCACATAATCGTTGTAGTGGCTTGGGTATGATAGCGCCCAAAGCTGCGTCAGGTTCCAGTAAGCGCCCCAAATGGCGTCGGTATTATAAAAGTTATAGCTGAAGCGGCCCTGTTTATCTTTTGGCAACCGGCCAACGGTGCCGTCATGATGCGGGAAAGAACCGTTCACATCGCTGGCGATGCCACGGCCCAACAGCGCGTGGAACAAACCGGTATAGAATTTCACTTTAGCGTCGTGGTCGGGCGTGGTAACTACTATTTTGCCCAACTCTGCGCGCCAGGTAGCCTGGGCCTGTTGCCTGGCTTTATCGAAAGTTAGTCCGGTTGCTTCTGCCTGCAGGTTAGCCTTAGCGTTGGCAGTCGAGGTGTATGATAAGCCAACTTTCAGCTCGATAGCCTCATTGGCCTGTGTTTTATAATTCAGGAAGATGCCCGCGCCCTTGCCTTTAGCCTCGTTCGAGTTTTCTTTAACGCCCTGAGCATTAAATGAACCTACCGACAGCGGCGCCTTGCTCACCTCGCCGTAAAAGTACATGCGCACCTCGCCGTCGGGGTCATATTTTTTGACGTATTTGGGATAAGTGATCACATAGCCCTCAAAATGCGTAGCATCCAGCATTTTCACGCCGGCATCGCGCACTGCACCGCTTTCGCCTTGTGTATTACCAATGTCAAAAATGATGCGCGATTGCTCGTTCTTAGGGAATATATAACGATGAAAACCCACGTGTTTGGTAGCGGTCAGCTCGGCAGTGATATTATAATCATCCAACAAAACTTTATAATAGCCCGGTTGTGCAATCTGATTCTTGCGGTCAAAATGCGAGCGGTAGCCGCTGCCGGGTTTATCCAGCTCGCCGGGTTTTACTTTGAGTTCGCCGGTGGCGGGCATTACGCTCACGCCGCCCACCTGCCATTCATGAAAATGCACAAAACCCTCAATCGAATTGTGGCGGGTATCATAACCCACTGCCTCCCAGCCACTGGCGTTACCATAGTGTCCGTTGGTTGAAGGCGCCAGTTTAGCCATGCCATAAGGCACCGCAGCCGGGGTATAAAAGAACCAGCGGCTATGCGCCGTCCCAACATTCGGGTCGACGTAATTAAGCAGGTCCTGCGCGTTTAGTTTTATGGTGGATAATAGCAGCGCGGCCAAAGCCAGGCTTGTTTTGATAGCAGTTTTCATGAGCGATGTTTTAGTGGGCAGCTTTATAGGTTTCTTTCCAGTAGTTGTCGATGTTTTCCAATGAGCGGCCCTTGGTTTCAGGAATCAGTTTCCAGGTGATCCAAAGCGCCGGCGAGCAGCAAATGGCGAATAGCCAGAAGGTTGCCGATGAGCCCAGATCTTCCAGCATCAACGGGGTCAACTGTCCCACCAAAAAGTTAGCAACCCATAATGACAGCGTCGCTAAGGCCATGGCCTTGCCGCGGATAGCGTTCGGGAATATCTCGCCGATAACCACCCAGCATACCGGTCCGAAAGAGAACGCGAAGCAGGAGATAAACAGCAGGATAAAGATCAATATCCACGGACCGGTAGTTATGCCCGTCGCAAACAACACCCCTATCACCAGCAGTGCAAACACGGCTCCGCCTATCCCCACAAATAATAACGGGCGGCGGCCCCATTTATCCACCGTAAAAATAGCGACGAAGGTAAAGACCACATTCACCAAACCAATGGTCACCTGGCCGCCTAAGGCGTTGTTAAGGGTAAAGCCTGCCTGCTCCAATATCTTCGGACCGTAATAGATCACCGCATTGATACCGCAAACCTGCGACAGGAAGGGCAATAACAATCCAATCCACAAAGCACGGCGATAAACCGGCGTAAATAGTTCTTTCAGGTTACCGGTTTCATTTTGCTGCGTTTCTTTTACGGCGGCAACTTCGCGGTTGGCGGCTTCGGCGCCGTCAATTTTAATGAGGATGTTTTTAGCTTTCGCTTCCTGACCTTGCAGCAATAGCCAACGCGGCGACTCGGGCACCAGGAACAGCGACAGCAGGAATATCCCCGAAGGGAAAACGCCTAAACCCAGCATGGCGCGCCACACCTCGGTGCTAAATATTTTTTGCATACCCGCGCTGCTAAAGGTGTCGCCCGTATGGGCCACCAGGTACGCATTGCTAAAGTAGGAGATCACGATACCTATGGTTAAGGCCAACTGATACAGCGACACCATCATCCCGCGGTAGCGGGACGGAGAAAATTCTGAAATATACAGCGGCGATACCATTGAGGCCACACCGATACCCAGACCGCCTATCAAACGGAAAACAATCAGTTGCGAAAATGAGGTCACCACGATACAACCCACCGCCGAAGCCAAAAACAATACCGCCGACAGGATCATAATGAGCTTGCGGCCATATTTGTCGCTTAGTTTGCCTGATATGCTCACGCCGATGATACAACCCAGCAAAGCGCAACTCACAAACCAGCCCTCGTTCACTACATCCAGGTTAAAATCCTTTTTTACTAAACTCACGGTGCCCGAAATTACGGCCGTGTCGAAACCAAATAAAAAGCCACCCAGGGCGGCTACCAGGCAAACCAGGTACAGGTAAGTGCTGCTTTGTTTTGTTGAGGTCATTGCTTATTGATCTTTTAAAAATGCTTTTACAACGCGGGCCTTGCTTGCGCCCAGATTGGTTAGTGTATAACTTTTTGCCGCAGCCGGTATCACGAAGGTTTCGGCATACGCGAATTTGTGTTTAGTGCCATCGGCGGTTTCTAATAGGATAGCCTCGCCCTCAACCAGCATCATCACATGGCAAGAGCCGTCGGTTGTGGCGCTCACTTTTTGGTCGAAGTCAAAACGGTGTACATCATAAAAATGCTCGGCATGGGTTGGCAGGTGTATCAGCTCGTAATTATCGCCCTGCTCAATTACCACAGGCTTAGATATAAGCTCTTGCTGAACTTTATCGCCTTTACGGTCGAATACCAGGTTATTAAAAGCGTGATCGATATTGATAGGGCGCAGATTACCGTCAAGGTCCAGACGCAGCCAGTCGTACATTTTAAAGGTGAAAATGTATGGCGTAGCGCTGATCTCAAGCACCAGGTTATTGGCGCCTGCGCTGTGAACGGTTCCGTTTGGAATCAGGAACAGATCATGCTTTTTAGCCGGTTGTGCCTGTACATAATCGGTTATTTGTAGCTCAATATTGTTTTGCTGGCTGCTGATGAGCGCCTCTTTAAATTCGGCCGGGTTGATGTTTTCCTGGAAGCCCAGATATACCGTAGCATTATCAGGCTTGCAGTCCAGGATGTAATAAGTTTCGTCCTGCGTGATGGTCTCACCAAAATTATCCTGAATATATTTTAAATGCGGATGGCACTGGATAGACAGGTTGCCGCCATCAAAAGTATCCAGAAAGTCGAAGCGGATCGGGAACTCGTCGCCAAACCTTTCGGCATGTTTGCCCAGTACCGCGCGGTTATTGTTAAACATCACAAAATCAAACGACACCTCTAAAACATTGTCGCCGCTTTTAAAGATCAAACCATTCTCCGGCACAATCAGCTCGAACGACCACGCATAGTTAACCGCATCTTTGTTCAATCCCGGAATACGCTCCTTCATCCACTGGCCGCCCCAGGCTCCCGGCTCAAACCACGGGCGCACACGGATAACCGACTGACTCATTTTGTTCAATCCCTCCAAAAAGCTATCGCGATGCATCCAGTTAATGGTGTCGGGCCACTGGCCATCGGCAATCACATCAATTTTATCGAGCAGCGCTTTTTTGTGCGCGTTGCATAGCACCCAGTCGACAAAGTAAAAGCGCTTGTACATCTGCGCCGGCTCCTGTATCTGCTGGCTACCCAGGTTGGTGATGGTAGCCGCACGCATCCTGAATTGTATCTCGTTTTTTGGTACGTCGATATAAATTAACGGCGCAGCCCAACCAGCTAAGGCGGCCCCGGTCCCGATGATGATATTGATATCAAAAGCTTGGTCGGGTTGCTTGTTTTTTAGCGCTGCGATATCATACAGATCCTGCAATTGCAGCGTGCATTTGGTGCCCCAGACAGATGTTGGCGTACCCAGAAACGGCTGCACCATGGCATCAATATCTTCTGCCGGTTTCAAAAACTCTGAGGTGGCGATGATATTGACCGACAGGCCAATTTTCTCCAGTTCGGCTTTGATAGTATTTTTTACCAGAGGCCACCAAACGCCGCCAAAACCATCAATCACTACTGTTTTTTGCTGCGCGATGTATTTGGCCAGCGAAGCATAGCCATTAAAGATCTTGCCCTCGGGCAATTTAGTTACGGGATAGATATTATAAACCTCGCCATCGTTAAAATCCTGCAGTTTGTCTGGCATGAGGTATTGCGTGGTTTTACGCAATTGTGCAGCCAGTTGAGCCTGAGTTTGAGATGTAGGGGTAGCAAAAGTAGTATTCATTTTAAATGTTATAATGTATGTACATATTAAACAGCTTTATTTTAACCGAATTGATGATTTTGCATACCGGAAAATGTTATAAAAGCGGTTTATATGTTGTTATGTACAAACATATAAATAAATTTGAATAACCTACAAGCGTCTAAAACACTTATAATTGCAAAATAATTAGTTATGCGTTACACCATCGATCATAAAAGCCCTGTACCCCTGCACTCGCAGGCCGAGATGCTTTTGCGCCAAATGATCGAGGAAGAAGAGTACCAGAACGGCAAGGTTTTTCCTAACGAAATTGAGCTAGCCAAGAAACTGGCTATCTCGCGGTCAACCTTGCGCCAGGCTATCAATAAATTGGTTTTTGAGGGATTGCTTGTACGCCGTAAGCGTACCGGCACCAAGGTGGCCAAGAGCGTGGTGAGCTCAAAATCAAACAACTGGCTCAGCTTTTCGCAGGAAATGAAGCTGCGGGGCATCACCATCAAAAACTACGGCACCGATATTTCATGGGTGCTACCCGACGAAGAAGTGACCGATTTTTTCGAAATTAAACCCGAGCGCAAAGTGCTCAAAATGGCAAAACTTCGTGGCAAACCCGAGGGGCCATTTGTTTACTTTGTTTCCTACTTCCATCCCCGCGTCGGCCTAACCGGCGAGGAGGATTTTACGCAGCCCCTGTACGAAATGCTGGAGCACGAGCATTCTGTGATTGCCACCCTATCCAAAGAAGAGATCAGCGCCATTGCCGCCGACAAGTTTATTGCCGATAAACTGCATATCCCGGTAGGCAGCCCCGTACTTTTCAGAAAACGCTTCGTGTATGACCACGGCGAACGCCCTATTGAGTATAACCTAGGCTTTTATAAGGCGGATAGTTTTGTTTATACAGTGGAAAGTTTGAGGTAGGATAATTAGCAGATTGTAACAAATATTCAGCTAAAATCTATAAGAGCTCTGAAAGTCACTTTATTTTAATACTTTTAATATATTACTAACCTTATCTTAATTTAAATGAATTATCGATTAGAGGAGCTTGATAGTAGTACGTTTGAAAAGCTAACTAATAGTATTTGCCAGCAGTTATTAGGCATAGGGGTCATTTCTTTCTCAGAAGGAAAAGACGGAGGCAGAGATGGCGTATTTACAGGAACCGCAAAAAAGTTTCCAGATGAACAAAAAAGCTGGAGCGGAAAATTTATTATACAATCAAAACATACTTCAAATCCGATAGCATCTTGTTCTGACAATGACTTTGAAAAGCTTGTTGATAAAGAGATTATAAAGTTAAAAAAACTAAAGGGAGAGGTTGATTGCTATCTACTTTTTACGAATAGAAAATATACTGGATTAATGGGGGAAAATATTCGTAAAAAAATAACTAAAGAAACAGGCATTAAAAATGTAGCTATACTTGGGGTTGAAACAATCAATAACCAATTTTTAAATCCAAATAAAGAATTGGTTAAATTATATGGATTAGACAAATTACATATACCCTTCGATTTTTCTGACGAAGAAATTAAAGAGCTTATTATCCAATTTAAAAAACAATTACCAGGTATAAAAGATGACTTAACAGCGAAGATTGATAAAGTCAAGTATGATTTTGATCGGATTAAGCTTTCCGATAAAAATGCTTTAAATCTTTTGGGCGATGACTATTATAAAAATGAAATACTAGCCAGATCATTACCTGATTTTGATAAGATTCAATGTTTTTTAGAGAATCCCATAAATGAGGAAATTAAAGAGCAATATTTCGATATAGCCGCCGAGTTAAGTCAAATAATCACCATTAAAAGAGGTAACTTTGATACCTTTGAAGAAATTTTTCTATTTATTTATCAACTAATTTGTGATGGTGCGGTTTCTATAAAAGGTGCTAAGCGACATATAAGCACTTTGCTGCATTATATGTATTTTGAGTGTTTGATTGGTAAGAAATGATTAGGCCGGATAGACATACAAATTTGGATTATTCTGTGATTAACATTGGATCCTTTATATTAAAGGAATTAAATGTTTTCTATGATGTAGGTTATGATGAATTATTAGAAAAAGTCATTGATGTCTTAGGTGAACAAGCTCGTGAAAACTATCCTTACGCTTTAAATTTTCTCTTTTTGCTTGGAAAAGTAAAATATAATCAACTTACAGATTCCTTTAAATACAATGAAGCTTAGTAAATTATATAGTAATGATGCTCGCTTTAAAAAAATTGCATTTAATCTTAATAAATTAAATGTAATTTATGCTGATGTTGTAAGCGATCCCGGTGAAAAGAAGAATTCGCATGATTTAGGTAAAACCAAACTAGCCGAACTAATCGATTTTCTTTTCCTCAAAGGGCTTGATAAAAAAAGCTTTTTATTAAAAGTGCCCGATGACAGCGGCGAATCCATTTTTTCTAAACATATATTTTATCTCGAATTATTACTTAATTCTGGAAAATATTTAACTATACGCAGAGCAGTAGCTAATCATTCAAAGATCTCTTTTATTCTGCAAGATCAAAGTGTTGATAATTTTAATCCACCACAGAAATGGGATTTTGAAGAATTACCATTCAAACAGGCCAAAGGCCAATTGGCTCAATTCCTCGCAATTGATTTTTTTAAAAACAAATCCTATGATTTTCGTAAGGCAATAAATTATTGCATCAGAATGCAAAATGACTATGAAGATGTCTATAAGCTATCTAAGTACAAGGGGGGCAAGGATTACGAATGGAAGCCTTTTATGTTCGATTTATTGGGTTTTAATGGCAATATTCTCGCTGCAAAATATAAAAACGACGAAGAACGTGAATCTATAAAAACTTTTATAGACAGTTTAAAAAATGAATACTCTGTTAGAGTAGAAGATCGGGATGACATTGTCGCTCAAATTAAACTAAAAGAGTCAAATACTTCTGATGTAGAAGAACAAATCGATCGTTTCAATTTTTATGAGCAAGACAAACAACTCATAAATAAAGGTATTGAAGAAATCGAACATAATATTAGTGATTTAAACACTCTCTCATATCAGCTCAACTACGATATTGATAAATTACAACGGTCGATAAAAAACAAATTTGCATTTAGTTTAGATAAGGTCACAAGAGTGTTTCAAGAATCCGCGTTATATTTTCCAGAACAACTCAAAGAAGACTATCAAGCTCTAATATCATTTAATAACGAACTTACAATAGAACGCAATAAGCTTCTAAAAACTTCTTTAAATTCTAAGTCAAGTGAGCTAAAAAATATAAATGCACAGTTGCTAGATTTAAATAAACAAAAAGAGTCTCTACTTTCCTATTTAAAGGACACTGATTCATTTAAAAGATTCAAATTTTATCAGAAAGAACTTGTTAAAATAGAAGGCGAGCTCCTACAACTTCGACAACGCCTAAATACCATAGACAGAATACTTTCTAAAGAAAAAGATCGGGAAGAACTACATAAAGCAATAGAGGGCACATTAGAAGAACTAAGAAATATTTACCAACACACAGAAGATAATCAACGATATTCAGACATACGTAGTAAATTCTCAAGAAACTTCAAGGCCATATTAGATGAAAATGCATATATATCGTGGAATATCAACACGAACAATAATGTTGAATTTGTTCCACCAAAAGTGCAGACAAAGGGTGAATTGACAAAAGATACAGCAAAGGATGATGGTCGGACTTATAAAAAAATGCTTTGTGTAGCTTTTGATTTAGCAATACTTAGTGCTTATAACAAAGAATCCTATTTTCGGTTCGTGTATCACGATGACGTATTATCACAACAAGATAATGGCATAAAATCTCGATTGCTTTCTTTAATACATGATCTCATTATGCAATTTGACTTACAATATATCTTATCTGTTATTAAATCCGATCTTCCAGTCGACGCTAACGATTTACCTATATATTTTCCAGATGAAGAAATAATTTTAAACTTGCATGATCGAGACGAAACAGGAACACTATTTGGCTTCGAATTTTGAACTCTCGCCATTAATATATGCCTCGCGTTCTGCTTGGGGTATCAACATACCTGCAAAAAGTTTTCAAGATATGGGTTACCTTTTTGGAGGAACATCTTGTTTCATTCTGTTTTACTCAGTTTTTATAAATTATTGAAAATCAAAACAATATTAGAAAACCCTGTTTCACTTGTTTCATTTGTTTCACATTCACGTGAAACAAAACGTGCTTAACCGCTGTGTTATCTCGACCAACGGGAGTGATCTTATGCGCTTTGCTTGTTCGCTCGTATAGATTTCTCGCTACGCTCGAAATGACATAGTGGGTTTGAAAGTTAGCCTCCATTATCTGCACATTTGCATATCCGCACATCCATCAATCCACCTTCGTCCATGGCGACGGCAATACGTTGCAGCGCTTGGCATAGGCGTCCCAGATATCATTCATCTTTTTTACCAGGTCGGGGTGCTGGGCGGCAAGGTCATGCTGTTCAGAGCGGTCGGCCGAGATATCGTATAGCTCCCATGGCGATGATTTATATTTCATGCCTTTCAGCAGTTCGGCTTCGCTTACCAGTTTCCATTTACCCATGCGCACGGCTTTGTTCATTTCATGATCCCAGCACACAGCCTCGCGGTTTATCGGCTGATTGGTGAAAGTTGGCACCAGGCTCTTGCCCTCAACCGGAGTAATATTATGACCATTATAGGTTTTAGGGAAAGGCGTATGCGTTACATCCAGAATAGTTGGCAAGATATCCATTTCGTGCCCCACCTGGTCGCGCATTTCGCCGCGGGCCTTCACGCCGGCCGGCCAGTGTACTATAAGCGGAGTTGATATACCACCCTCATGCACATAATGCTTAAACTTGCGCAACGGCGTAGTCGATACGTTGGCCCACTCCTGCATGTATGACACATAAGTATCTGCCGGGCCAGCCATTACATCGTGACCCTGCATTACCAATTTACCGTCGCGGGTAGTCTTTGGATTATTAGAGTAGATCAATGACTCCTTAGTCAACTTACGCAGGTGAACGGTGTCGGTAGCTTCAGAACGAACAGGGCCGTTACCGATGATCTCGGCACAGGCGCCATTATCCTGCAAAAAGAAGATCAGCGTATTATCATACATGCCATCGGCCTTTAACTGCTTAATAATGCGACCGATGCCCTGATCCATAATATCGATCATGGCAGCATAAGTTTCCATACGGCGCAGCATAGCCGGTTTATTCCTTTCGTCGGCCCAGGGCTTGCCATCAAACGGCGACAGCGCTACGTCAGGCTTAACAACGCCTATTTTCTTCATGCGTTCCAGGCGCTCTTTGCGCAGTTCTTCGTAACCTTTATCAAAACGGCCCTTGTATTTGGCAATCTCCTCTGGCGGAGCCTGCATTGGCCAGTGTGCCGCAGTATAGGCCACGTACATAAAGAACGGTTTATTCTTATCGCGCTCCTTGATAAACTTTACCGAATTATCTGAAATAGCATTGGTAAAGTAATAATGTTGCGGATGATATTCAGGGTCGTTAGTGGTATTCACCAATGTATTGTCGCGGCACAGATAGCCGGGATCATAATAATTGGCAGCGCCCAATATTGTACCATAATAATGGTCGAAACCACGTTGCAGCGGCCAGTTTTCATTACCCATGCCCGGTTTAGGGTCGAAGTTTAAGTGCCACTTGCCGGTCATGTAGGTGGCGTACCCTGCCGAGTGCAATACCTCGGCCATGGTAACAACGTTATGGCTCAGATCGCCGCGGTAACCGGGGAGCTTAAAATCGTCGGTTGTCATCCAGCCCATGCCTGCCTGATGCGGGT
>Ga0209233_1001144_pt1 | contig 10813 bp, 7 predicted proteins | sample AraplaCL_Cvi_mCL_FD_184269 | JGI IMG/M metagenome (GOLD analysis project Ga0209233, IMG submission 184269) | Arabidopsis root microbial communities from the University of North Carolina, USA - plate scrape CL_Cvi_mCL (SPAdes) (version 2) | ecosystem: Host-associated > Plants > Roots > Endosphere ... | reverse complement strand
TTCCTCGCAATGACGCCTTTTGAATGAATCGCTCGCGATGACGGATAAGTAATAATAACTTACGATTTCAAAGCCTGCTCAGCAAAGTCGCGGCATTTTTTAACCTCGGCAACAGCGTCTGATCCTTGCGGGATGTTGTATTCCAGCTCGATAGTTACCGGAAACTTATATTTTTTGTCTCTTACCAGATGCAGTATGTCAACCAGCGGAGTATCGCCCTGGCCCCATGGTGCATTCGGTCCGTCATGATATTTGCGGTCCTTCAGGTGCATGCTCACAATACGGTCGTGGTATTTTTCAATAAACGGAACCGGGCTGCTGCTGGTACCTGAAGCATAGTGACCGGCATCCAGGTTAATGCAGTTGTATTTTGACTGGCTCAAAGCGGTATCCCATAAAGTAGGGGTAGCCTGAGTATGTGCGTGATAGCCAATCTTCATTTTATGTGTGGTAGCCAGGTCGCCCAGGCGTTTGGTTTGTGCCTCGCCGCCCAACTCAACAGTAACGTGGCTTGCGCCTAAAGCTTTACCGGCATTGAAAGCGTAAATGATCTCGTCGTCAGTATTGTGCGGATCGAGTGCGCTTGGTTTCCAGGCGTAAATAGTTACACCGGCGTCGTTAAACATTTTACGGATCTCTTTAAACTTATCCATTGGTACAGCAGCGCGCCATTGAGCCACGGCTTTATTATGATCTTCGCGCGATTGGCCCTGTTCATGCTTTGGTATACCCGCGTAGGCCTCAGGCGCATCGCCCATCAGCTCGATAGCATTGATGTTACAGGCCAGGCAGTATTTTAACAGATCTTCCACTGTTGAAGGCATGCTTCTGAACGAGTAGGTGATGGTACCTATCTGCACGCCGGCAATTACCGAATTTGGTTTAGCATCGGCGCTTAATATACGGCCGGCAAATGATGCTTTTGAAAGAAACATCATGCCGGTAGCGGCAAGCGCGCCGGTACCCAAAAAGCGGCGTCTGGATATTTGAGAATTTTCCATAATTATTTTATGCGTTTGTTGGTTTTAAATGGTGTACTCCAAATTTAAAAAAATTAAGCAATTCAGGTAGGCTGTAGTAAAACTGTTACGATTAACCTCAAAATATAAGCTTTTGCGTAAAGCCTTTGTTGCAGTATTTGTTTTGGGCGATTGCATAATAAATGGTAGAATTGCTTACTAATTGTGCCCAACCGACTGTTAGTCATAATCAGCCTTTTATAACAAACACAAGCATCGTTTCTGTTAAACATGTCAGCTCATCAGCATAAAAAAATAATTACGGGAGTTTTGGTTGCAGCGGCATTGCTGACTACCAATAATTCGCAAGCGCAGACCAAACCAAAACCGGCCATCCCCAATACTGAAAAAACAACTTTCCAAACCGGTGGTATCTGGAAGCCAACTACCGATCTGCGTGCTGACGTAGCCATTATTTATGGCGATGGCGGCAGGCCCGGTCAGTTTGAGGAGCGCGTAAAATCATTTCGTGATCATGGGTATCAACTGGCGTTCATGACCGGCATGGCCTGGGGCAGTTACCAGGATTATTTTATGGGCCGATGGGACGGCAAGCAGCATTTTGATGAGGGTCAGAAAATGATGAACGGCGACACCGTTTGGCATGGCCGTAATACCCCATATGTGGTACCGACGATGAACTTTCTGAAATACTACAAAGAGCAGGTCATTAAAAAAGCGATAGATGCGGGTGTTGATGCTATTTACCTGGAAGAACCCGAGTTCTGGGCAAAATCAGGCTATAGTGAAGCCTTTAAGCGCGAATGGAAAGACTATTATGGTTTCGACTGGCGGCCGCAGCATGAGTCTGCAGAGAATACTTATTTGTCAAATAAGTTGAAGTATTACTTGTTTTACAGGGCCTTGAAGGAGTCGTTTACCTATGCTAAGGCGTATGGTAAAACTAAGGGCATGAACGTGCGCTGCTACGTGCCTACGCACTCGCTCATTAATTACTCGATGTGGCAAATTGTGAGTCCGGAGGCTAGTTTGGCTTCGCTGGATTGTGTGGATGGCTACATTGTGCAGTCATGGACAGGTACGGCTCGCGAGCCTAACTATTTTAACGGGATCGCCAGAGAGCGCTCATTTGAGACTGCTTACCTGGAGTATTGCTGTATGAAGTCGATGACGGCGCCGACAGGCCGCAAGTTATTTTTTGAGAACGACCCTGTTGAGGATACCCGCCGCGATTGGAGCGATTATAAAAAGAATTACCAGACCACCTTTACTGCCGAACTGTTTTTCCCCGATATTAATAACTACGAGGTGATGCCGTGGCCCGATCGTATTTTCGACGGGAAATATTTTACCAGCCGCACCAGCAATGAGCGCGAGGGGATGCCTAAAAGCTACTCGACGCAGATGATGGTGATGATCAACTCGTTGAACGATATGCCGGTGTCGTCCAATAAAACTTCAGGTTCGCAGGGAATCAGTGTGCTGATGGCTAATTCGCTCATGTTTCAGCGCCTGCCGACGCATGACGATGGCAAAGCGTGGGCCGATCCTTATTTCTCAAACTTTTATGAAACTTCAGGGATGTTTAACCGTGTGCCGAGCGACAATAAGCTTATGGATCCCCAGCTGTCAAACTTTTTTGGCGAGGCCTTGCCTTTCCTGAAAAGGGGAGTGCCGGTGGATATTGTACACATTGAAAACCTGGGTTTTGAGAAGGCTTTGAAGGATGCCAAGGTGCTGCTGATGTCTTACTCAAACCTGAAACCGCCTACCGAGCAAGCGCACGAGCAATTGGCTAAATGGGTGAGGGATGGTGGTGTAATTGTTTATTCCGGTCGTGATGATGACGCTTTCCAGCGCGTGCAGGAATGGTGGAATAAGGGCAGCAAGAAGTACAATTGCCCGGCTGACGATCTGTTTGAGAAGCTTGGCATCGGTACAAACCCTAAAGCGGGGACTTATAATGTTGGGAAAGGAAAGATCTCTATCATCCGCAGAGATCCAAAAGAATACGTAATGGAAAGCGACCGTGACGATGAGCTGCGCAATCAGGTAGAACCGTTGTATCAGCAAGTCACCGGCAAAAAGGTGGAGTATAAAAATAGCTTTTATCTGGCCCGCGGACCGTATGATATTGTTTCTGTGATGGATGAAGGTGTAAATAATGATCCCTACACCATTAAGGGGAATTTAATTGATCTGTATGATCCAAACTTGCCGGTTGTCCACGAAAAGCAAATTAGGCCCGGTGAACAGGGATATTTCTACAATGTTGATCGCGTAGCTAATAAACAGAAGCCGCAGGTGCTGGCTACCGCTGCCCGTGTTTATGATGAAAAGCTGAGCCGGAATAAATATGCGTTTACGGCTATCAGTCCGCTAAATACGGTTAACGTTATGCGCGTGTTGACGCCGTCTCAGCCTAAAAAGGTGACAGTTACCGATGCCAAAGGCAAAGCATTGACGGATGTTAAACAATCATGGGATGCGGCGACTAAAACCCAGTTCCTGAGCTTTGATAATAATCCGGACGGGGTAAAAGTGGCTTTATCTTGGTAAAATACAGATTATAAAAAATATTAGTGATGTTTAATTTATTTAAGAAACAACAGGTTACACTTTTAAAGCATCAATACAAAAATTTGCTTATTTCGCTTCCATCAAATTGGCATTATGAATTTGAAGAAGGCGAGCAGGAAGCTTGTTTCGACCCAAAATCTAAAAGTACACTACGTCTTCACATTATTAAAGCAGTCGCCCATCAAGCGGGCTTATTTGAAGAAGATTTAAAAAATCTTACTGGTAATCAACCCTACACCTCTACAAGAAAGGGCTATCTATTACGGGGCCCCTTATATAAGGAGTCTATTGATAGCGGGCAAGAAATTATCCTTATTACATGGAAATTGATTAATTATGTCGGTCTTGAAAAAATAATCGCGGTTCTTACTTACACTGTTTTGAAAGCAGAAAAGGATTCAACTTCAGAAAAGGAAATTTTTAAAATGATTGAAAGTTCTTTGCACAATGCAGAATTGTCCTGAATGAGCAAACATTATAAGTCTTAACAATATGTCACTATAGTAGTCTATAATATTACACAGTTTAACTTCATTTAATTAACAATAAAACTCTTACTATGATCATTAAAAAAAGCAGTTTATTACTGGTTTTGTTAATCTCCGTGGCCTCTGATTTTGCATCGGCACAAACCAAAACAGGCGGTTACTATTACAAAGAAACAAAGGCGCTACAGGCAGCCATCGAGAAAAACTTTCACGACAAAAAATCAGGCGAATACTTTGTGGAGCTTGACCCTGCCAAACGTGAAGTTAAAAACGGTTACCTGCGTGAGTATACCTACTTGTGGTCGTACTGCGCCATGTACCAGGCTGCTAATGAAATTGAAAAACTGGAGCCAAAAGCAAACCTGATGGCGCCCATGCTGAAGCTGATGTATGAATATTACAACCCTGCACCACCAGCGGCCGGCTTTACAGATTACATTATGAAGCTAAAACCCGGCGAGCGTTACTATGATGATAACGAATGGATAGGCATTACTGCTTTAGACGCTTACGCCCGCACCAAAAAGAAGGCAGATCTGGATTTAGGCAAGGCGATGTACGATTTCATTATGACCGGCCACGACCAGGTTTTAGGCGGCGGTATCTACTGGAAAGAGGGCGACCTGAGCTCAAAAAATACCTGCTCAAACGGTCCGGGGGCTTTGGTGGCGCTGCAAATGTATGAGGCAACCAAAAAGAAAGCTTACCTGGATACAGCAATAAAAATTCTTGAATGGACTGACGCCAAACTGCAAACACCTGAGAAATTATATTGGGATAACATTCGCACTAAAGACGGCAGAGTAAATAAAGGTATATTGTCGTACAATACCGGTACGCCGTTGGAAGCTTATGTTTACCTATATGAGATCACCAAAGAGAAAAAATACCTGGATGAGGCTAATGCTATCGCCGATGCGTCGCTGACTTTCTTTTACGGTGGCGGGAAATTTCGTGATGATTATTGGTTCAATGCAGTATTGTTGAGAGGCTATCAGCATTTGTTAAAGTTTAACAAAGACACCAAATACATCATCGGCTTCAAAAAAGCATTGGATTATACCCTGCAACACGAGAAAAACGAGCAGGGCCTGTTTACCGGCCGCAACGGCGTGCGCAACCTGGTAGATCATGGCGGTTTGTTGGAGATATTGGCCCGTTATGCATGGTTGGAGAGGCAGTACGATTTGAAGGGGTAACGGACGAAAGAAAGAAGTAGGAGCGTCATACTGAAGCTCTCGAAGTATGAGCACAAAGGCCAGTCCCGCGCTCGCCCTTCTTTATTATTCCAAACAAATTTGTCATTCTGAGCGATAGCGAAGAACCTTATACGATTTGCTACGTGCAGCTTAAATGAGATCCTTCGCTATCGCTCAGGATGACAAAAAGAAAGATTCTGTACCCATAATATTACAAAACGCAACCAATAAACCGCCTATATTTAGCTTGCTAATTATAACCAAGTACAACCCATAAATTCCGAATATTATGAAAAGAGTCGCTTTGGCTGCTATGCTATTGCTGGCAGCCGGGTTTTCAAAAGCTCAGAAATCTGCTGCCTCAAAATCTTTAACCTCATATGTTAATCCGCTGCTGGGTACCGCCACTTTGTGGGATCCAAAAGATCTGGGCTTTGTGCCCACTCACCGCAGCTGGGGTGCAGAGGTCTTCCCGGGATCGTCAGTGCCAAACGCTATGGTGCAGCTAACGCCGGTGAGCCAGTTTCATAGTGGTTCGGGTTATCAGTATGAAGATACCGTGATCTATGGGTTTGCGCATACCAGCAAAGGGCATTGGAACTTATGTAATATCCCGCTGATGCCTGCAAGCGGCAGTAGTTTTACTGGTGATGATTATAAATCGGCCTTTAGCCATAAAAATGAAACAGCGCATCCGGGCTATTACCAGGTGTACCTGCCGCGTTATAGTGTAAACGCCGAGCTTACTTCAACCCTGCATTGTGCTTTTCATAAATACACCTATAAACCGGGCGCCAACAAAAAACTGATTGCAGACCTGGCCATGGCTAACGAACGCATACGCAAATGGAACATCAAAAGAGAAGGTGATAACGTTTTTACCGGCTCGCAGCAAGGTGGTGAAACCATGTATTTTTATGCGGTAGCCAATCATAAAATAACCGGTATAGATACGCTGGTATCGGCTACTAACCCGATGGGCCGCCCGGCCGGTGCCCGTCAGAAAAACCTGGCGCCTCTGGGACCTAAAAAGACGCCGGTTTTGAGCTTCGCCGATGGCGGATCGAACACCCTTGAGCTAAAAATTGGTTTCTCATTCGTGAGCGTAGCTAATGCCAAAGCCAATTTGGAGAAAGAAATGCTGAACAAAACTTTCGCGCAGGTAAGAACTGAAGCTAACCAGACATGGGAAAATCTGCTTTCAAAAATTACGGTGACCGGCGGCACTGCTAAACAAAAAGGCTTGTTCTATTCAACCTTGTACCGCTCATTCTTGTGGCCGGCTTTGCGCAGCGATGCCAACGGCGACTATACCGATGCCGCAGGACAGGTACAGAACAAAGGCTTCAACTATTACACCCTGCCGTCTATCTGGGACGATTACCGTAATAAAGATGTACTGTTGGGCCTGTTGCAACCAAAGGTGATGAATGATGTGATCAAATCCATGATCGATATGGGTAATATCCATGGTTTTATGCCGACGTTTTTCCACGGCGACCATGCCTCGGCTATTATTGCAGGTTCGTATGCACGCGGTTTGCGTGATTATGATGCTAAGAACGCCTACCAATTGATGCTTAAAAACGCAACGGTGGAAGGTACCCGTAAATATGTAGACGAGTACAACACCAAAGGTTATATTGCGGAAGATGATGTAGAAAATCCGGTGGTAAACACCGTGCGCAAAGCGGCCACTACCAAAACCCTTGAATATGCTTATGATGATTACGCTACCGCTCAATTAGGCAAAGCCCTGGGCGATAATGCCAACTACGAGATGCTGATGAAGCGTACCAAGAACTATAAAAACGTTTTCAACAAAGAGAATGGTTTTATGGAAGGACGTTTGGCTGATGGCAGCTGGGTGAAGAATTTTAACCCGAATTATGTGTACTACGAATACATGTATCGTGAATCAAATGCGTGGGAGCAGACTTTCTTTGCACCGCATGACCCGCAAGGGCTGATCTCATTGTTTGGCAGCAAAGCAGCAGCCGAGAAAAAGCTGGATGCCATGTTCAATACACCTTATGACGGTCATGAGGCCGATAATATGTCGGGTTTTATTGGTAATTACTGCCAGGGTAACCAGCCTGACCATAGCACTACTTACTATTATTATTTTGTGGATAAACAGCCCAAAGCGCAGATGTATCTGGACAGCATCATGAATCATTATTACGATATGGGCAAAGAGCACCTTGCCTATGCAGGTATGGACGATGCCGGCGAAATGTCGTCATGGTTTGTGTTTAATGCGATGGGCTTTTATACTTTCTCGCCCGCCGACCCGAGTTATATTGTGACTGTTCCTTTATTTGATAAAATAACCCTTAAATTAGGAGACAAGACCACTACCATCGTAAAAAAAGGACACGGCCGGAAAATAACCGATATCAGCTGGACCGGTAAAAAGGTTAAAGGCTACTTTATTAGCGATGCGGACTTGAAAAAAGGACAAACCCTAACCATATCAACTCAATAACATGAAAAAAATCCTGATCGCCGCTTTAATATTGAGCTGTTCAGCTGCATTTGCGCAAACCACCACCACGGTGACCATGAAACAAATGAAAGGTTCTGACGTCATCAAAATGATGCCTAAGATCACTGATTCGAAGATATACGACAGACAGGGAAATATTGTCGACTCTGTTAAAGCACACGAGATGGTAAGATCGTTTGACTATACCTTAGGAATGGGCAAGCCCGAAGGCCAGACCGAATATAAGCGTATGATATTTAAGGTTGATCATAACACAGAGGGACGCTTTGATGCGGATGTCAAAATGCGATTACGCCCCAAAAGCCCGAAATTGTGGGAGGGAGTGACACTTGATCTGACTCCGCTTGCCAATCATGCTGACCTGAGTAAACTAGAAGGTAAGGCAGTGGTGCTTTTAATCAGAACTAGGCAATATGCAGAAATGTATCCCCGTATCAATGAAGTAATAGCTGATAATATCAACAGTGACAAATTTGAGGTTTTCGCCATCACTAATTTGGATTATGCAGCGGCAAAAGCTGCTCAAAAAGATGCACCTATATTAAATGCGCATCATATTGTTGACGCAAAGGATATAACAGACTTTTACAACGTCGGAAACCAAACTGTGGTGGTGATAACTAATACAAAGCATCAAATAACTTACGCTATCACAGCGGAAGCTGCTATGACCCCAAGAATAATGAATGGGTTGCTTAAGGCGCTTTAACCCCCAATCGGTAACGATTGCATAAATATTTAGCTGACCGTAAGGTAATTATACAGCTTTAAAGTATTAATATCGCTCTGCGTATCTATAACGCGCAGACCAATTATATCCTTTAAAAACATGAAAGCACTGTATAATAGCCTTGCGGTTATTTTTTTTATGCTGGGTTCAATTACCCAGGCATCGGCTGCTGACGCGCCCGTTTATAACGTGAAAAAGTATGGCGCCAAAGGCGATGGCAAACACCTGGACACCAAAGCTATTGATCAGGCTATTACCGAGGCTGCTGCTGCCGGAGGCGGTACGGTTTATTTCCCTGCCGGGGATTATCTGTCGGTTACCATTCACCTGAAAAGTAACGTAGGTTTATTTATTGAACAGGGTGCTACCATTGTGGCGGCCGAACCAAGTGCCGAAGCTAAATATGACCTACCTGAAAAAGGCCTGAATGAAACCTATCAGGATTACGGCCACTGCCATTTTCACAACAGCCTGATAGTAGGCGAAAACATACACGACGTGTCTATCATGGGGCCGGGCCGCATTTGGGGTAAAGGTTTGGTGCGTAGTGACAGAGACAAACCGCAGGACGGCATCGGCAACAAAACCATCAGTATGAAACTTTGCCGTAACGTGATCTTTAAAGATTTCACTATTGCTCATGGCGGCTGGTTTTGTTTTCTGTTGACGGCTGTTGATAACACCACTATCGACAACATAAAAATGGACACCAACCGCGACGGTATCGACCTGATATCGAGCAAAAACGTCCATATAGCTAATTGTACCGTTAACTCACCTAACGATGATGGTATAGTTTTAAAATGCGATTACTCGCTGAACTACCCGCGTGCTTTGGAAAATGTGACTATTACCAACTGTAACGTATCAGGTTATAAAGAAGGCACTTTGCTGGATGGCACTTTTGTAAAAGAAGAAGGTAAATCGCCGACAGGACGTATCAAACTCGGTACCGAATCAAACGGCGGTTTCAAAAATATCACTATCTCAAACTGTACTTTCGATTATTGCCGCGGATTGTGTCTGGAGACGGTTGACGGAGCCGCTCTGGAAGACGTTGCCATCACCAACTTAACTATGCGCGACATCACCAATACGCCGATCTTTGTCCGTCTGGGTGCGCGCCAGCGCGCACCTGAAGGTTTTCAGAATAGTACACTGCGCCGCGTCATCATCAGCAATGTGGTAGCTTATAACGTATCTGCTAAACAAGGCGCTTTGATCAGCGGTATACCGGGTCATGATATTGAAGATTTAACCCTGAATAACATCCGTATTTACTTTAAAGGCGGCGGCACCAAAGAGCAGATCGGCACTAAAGTTCCTGATCTGATTAAAAGTTATCCGGAGCCCGATCAATTCGGCACTACGCCGTCATATGGTTTTTACATCCGCAACGTAAAAGATTTAAAAATGAGCGATGTAGAGGTAAACTTCCTGAAGGCTGATCAGCGTCCGGCTTTTGCTTTGGATAACGTAGATGGCGCCGATTTTCAGCACATCCGTGCGCAGAAAGTTGAAGGTGCGCCAACCTTTGTGTTAAACTCGGTGAAAAACTTTAAGGTGTTCAATAGCACCGGAGTTGCCGATACTAAAATATCAAACGCGGATAGTAAGACCCTATAATAACCTATAACGATTGTCATTTCGACCGTAGGGAGAAATCTTATACGCCATGCTTAGCCGCTCGTACAAGATTTCTCCCTACGGTCGAAATGACATTGTTGTTTAAAATGCTATAAAATTATTTAGCCAGATGAAGCTCAGTATCCAGCACGCGGGTCTCAAACTCGGTGATTGGGTACTTGGCTTCAATGAGTTTTAACAGCATCTGGATAGCTATCTGGCCCATCTCGAACGATTTCTGTTTGACATAGGATATGGAAGGCTGCAGCAGGTCGATCACATCTGAATTGGAAAAGCCTGCCAAAGCTATTTTTCTGGTATCCAGGTTTAGATTCTTCAGCGCGCGGATACAGGCCGTACTCATACGGTCGGCGCTGATAAAGATGGCGTCGGGTTTGTCTGTCAGGGTAAGCAGATCCTTCACCGCATCTTCAACTTCCTGGTAATTGTTACCACCATCATTGCAATAGCGAATAAGTTCCTCACGGAAAGGCAAGCCGTAATCTGCCAGCGCTTTTTGGTATCCAGACCGGCGGTCGTTGGTGATAGATAAGTGCGCCGCGCTGGCCAGGAACGCTATGCGGCGTTTTCCCGACTTTATAAGTGATTCAACGGCGTTATAAGTGCCCTTAAGGTTGTTTGAAGTAACTTTAAAGGTGTCTATATCGTCAATAATGCGATCGAAGAATACCATCGGTAAA
>Ga0209233_1001141_pt1 | contig 10830 bp, 11 predicted proteins | sample AraplaCL_Cvi_mCL_FD_184269 | JGI IMG/M metagenome (GOLD analysis project Ga0209233, IMG submission 184269) | Arabidopsis root microbial communities from the University of North Carolina, USA - plate scrape CL_Cvi_mCL (SPAdes) (version 2) | ecosystem: Host-associated > Plants > Roots > Endosphere... | reverse complement strand
CAAGCCGGGGCGCACGGTGCTGTACACGGCGCACTATGACCACTTCGGCATTGATCGCACGCGCAAGGGTGATCCGGTGTTTCATGGCGCTGCGGACAACGCGACCGGAACAGCGATTGTGATGGAGCTGGCGCGGGCATTTGGACAGAAGAAGATTCAGCCGCCATCGACGGTGATTTTTGCAGCGGTGACTGCGGAAGAGCAGGGACTGCTGGGATCGCAGTATCTGGGGATGCATCCGCCGGTTCCGGCGAAGGATATTTCGCTGGACATCAACTATGACGAGCTGTTGCCGCTGGGTGATGTGACGGGTGTGGGCGTGGGTGGTGCGCAAAGGACGACTGCTTATCCCATCCTGGAGGCGCTGGCCGCGCATGACAACCTGACGCTGCGCAAGGGCGGTGTGGATGCGGGCGGTGGGTACTATCGCAGCGATCACTTCTCGCTGGCGCGTGTGGGTATTCCGGCGTTTTCGCTGGGCCAGGGTGGCGCGTTTGTTGGGCATGACGAGGCGTGGGGACGCGAGCAGTCGCGTGACTTTGGGCAAAACAAATATCACACGCCTGCCGATGTGTACTCTGACTCGATGGACTTTACCGGCAATGCGCACATGGCGCGCTTTGGGTTTGAGTTGGGGTGGATTGTGATGAGTCAGCCGGAGCGCATGGAGTGGTTGCCGGGTGATGAGTTTGAAGCAGCACGGAAGCGTCAGTAAGTTTTCGGTTTTTTCGGAATTGCATTAGACCGCATGCAGAGATTTTTTGCTGCGGATTCGCGTAGTACGGAAGGTACCTCCAGCGGTATGCTCAGGGATTGGATTGCAGGATTGAGCCGGAGGCTACACGTGGAATACGCGATGCTCACGGACGTGGGGCAGTGTCGCGCACACAACGAGGACGCTTGCGCCGCGGATGAGATGGCGGGGCTGTTCGTGGTGTGTGACGGCATGGGCGGAGCCGCGGGCGGTGAAGTGGCGTCGCACATGGCAGCTCGTGTGTTCCTGGAAGAAGCACGGCTTGGGCGCGATACGCATCCTGCACGCTGGCGTTTGGAGCGAGCGGCCATGGAGGCGAATAACGAGGTCTTTCTGGAGTCGCACAGAGACATGTCGCTACGCGGCATGGGGACGACACTGGTGGGGCTGGAAGTTGCACGTGATCTACAGCAAGCGTGGGTTGTGAATGTGGGCGATTCACGCTGCTATCGGCTGCGCGGAGGCGTGCTGGAGCAACTTACCCAAGACCACTCGTTTGTGGATGAACAGGTGCGGGCGGGATTGATGACGGAGGATGAGGCTTCGATGTCGCATCTGCGGAACATCATTACGCGCGCAGTGGGTTCGCATGTGGAAGTGCAGCCGGATGTGACGCGCTTCGAGTTGATGCAGGGCGATTTATTTCTGCTGTGCTCAGATGGGTTGATTCGCGAACTGGATGACGAGGCAATTGCACGGGTGCTGAACGAAGGCGGCGATGACGGATTGCAGGTTCATGCCGATGCGCTGGTGCATCTTGCGAATGAACGTGGTGGGTGTGACAACATCACCGTTGTGTTGGTACGGGTGTAGGGCGGTTGTTTCCCTGAATTCTTAGAGCGGGATAAGAAAGCAGGTCCTTCGACTTCGCTCAGGGTGACGACGTTCGGTCGTTAGAGCGTCGCTTGTTTTCTGAACCTGGATTGAGAGTTTCCTGGCTGGAAGCTTCAGGCCGCCTTGGCAGCATGAGAGTTCGTTGGGATTCTTCGCTCCGCTCAGAATGACCACGGCTCATCGGGTTGCGACGAGCCGTGGCTTTGCTTCGTTCCGATGAGCCTTGTTTTCGTTGTTTAGCGGATGAGCATGCTTACGATGGAGGCGCTCATCAGATTTGCGATGGTGCCCGCAAGGAGCGCGCGCATGCCGAGGCGGGCGAGTTCGTTGCGACGGTTGGGAATGAGCGCGCCGATGCCGCCGATCTGCATGCCTACCGAGCCGAGGTTTGCGAATCCGCAGAGAGCGAAGGTGGCGATGGCGAGTGTGCGCGTGCTGATCTGATGCGCGTTAGCGAGCTGACCGAGCTGTGTGTAGGCGATGAACTCATTGAGTACAGCGCGGGTGCCGATGAGGTTGCCGACGATGGGCGCGTCGTGCCACGGAATGCCGATGAGCCACGCGATGGGTGCGCAGAAGAAGCCGAGAATGCTGTTCAGCGTGGATGGGAAGCTGACATTGTGGCCTGCGACCGTGTGCACGCCGATGAGGTTGTGGATGCCGGTGAGGATGCCGTTAAGCAGGCCGACGAGTGCGAGGAAGCTGATGAGCATGATGGCGACGTTGAAGGCGAGTTGACCGCCGTCGATGGTGCCGCGTGCGATGGCTCCGATGAGGTTTTCGTTCTTGTGTTCGTCTTCGCTCTTGATGTGGACGGTGCCGAGGGTTTCAGGGACTTCTGTTTCCGGCACAAGCATTTTTGCGATGAGGATGGTGCCAGGCGCGGTCATGATGACGGCGCTGAGAAGATCCTGCGCGCGGATGCCGAAGGAGATGTACGCCGCCATGATGCCGCCGGAGACGTGCGCCATGCCGCTGGTCATGATGGTCATTAACTCAGAGCGGGTGGCGTTGTTGAGGAACGGGCGGATGGTGAGCGGGGCTTCGGTCTGGCCCATGAAGATGGAGGCCGCAACGTTGGTGGATTCTGCGCCGCTGGTGCCCATGGTGCGCTGCATGACCCATGCCATGCCGCGAATGACGATCTGCATGATGCCGAGGTGGTAGAGAACGGCGAACAATGCAGACACGAAGATGATGGTGGGCAGAACGGCGAATGCGAAGACCTGCAGCGGGCTACTGGGATCGCCGAGTTTGCCGAAGACCATGGAGGAGCCATCGACCGAATGCGCGAGCAGGCCGGCTACCGCGCCTGCGCCCTTCGAGAGGATGAGTTGTCCGAAGCTCCACTTGATGACGAGGAAGGCGAAGAAGATTTGCAGGGAGAGCCCCCAAGCGACGGTGCGCCAGCGGATGGCGCGGCGATCGGTGGAGAGGGCGTAGGCGACGCCAAGTAAAACGAGAAGACCAATGAGTCCGGTAAAGCGGGCCAAATGCGGGCCCTCCTCTGCTGCAAATCAGGTGCGTTGCAGAAAGAGTGTACCGGAGGCGGGGGATAAACCGTCTCCGGGTTTTCACGGATTGTTTACACGGCCACGAAACCGCCGTCGACGAAGAGTTCCACACCGGCTACGAAGCTGCTGTCGTCCGAGGCGAGGAAGACGACTGCTTTGGCGAGTTCATCTGGTTCACCCATGCGGCCGAGAGGAACGCCTGCGGCCAGATTGGCCTTCAGCGCTTTCTCCTGTTCGGAGTCGTTGCCGACGAGGCCGCTGATGGCGGGCGTGTCGATGGGGCCAGGGCTGACGACGTTGACGCGGATCTTGCGGGACTTCAGCTCGTTCGTCCAGGTGCGGGCGAACGAACGGACGGCGGCCTTGGTGGCGTTGTAGACACCGAAGTTCTCAAAGCCCTTGATGGAAACAATGGAGCCGTTGAGGACGATGGTTGCGCCGTCAGGCAGCAGCGGGAGCGCCTTCTGCACGGTGAAGACGAGTCCCTTCACATTGATATTGAAGGTCTTGTCGAAGTGTTCTTCGGTGTAGCTGCCGAGCGGGACGAACTCGCCACCACCTGCGTTGGCGAAGACGATGTCGAGCTTGCCCTTTTCGGATTTGATCTGGGTGAAGAGACGATCGAGATCGGCGAGGTTCGAAACGTCGCCCTGAACCGCAGTGACATTCTTGCCGATGAATTTGATGGCTTCATCCAATGAGGTTTGGCGGCGTCCGGTGATGTAGACGTAAGCGCCCTCATCTACGAAGCGCTTTGCCGTTGCGAGGCCGATGCCGCTGTTGCCACCGGTGACGAGTGCGATTTTTCCTTCGAGTTTGCCCATGGTGTTGCAATCCTTTTGACATTTCGATAACTGTCGAAATGTTCTCAATCGGAATAGATTGCGGAGCGCGTGGCGGGATTCATAAGTTTTGGGGTGTACTTTTTTGAAAGCCTGCGGGTTCGAAAGAAAGCCGTATACAGGCGCTCACTTTTGGTTATCTATCGAATCTCGGTGAGTGCCCTGGCGATCATGCACTCACCGAGATTCGCTGATATCAGATGGCCGAGAAGCCGCCATCGACATTCAACTCGACTCCATTCACGAAGCTCGAATCATCTGAAGCAAGAAACAGCGCAACCGTCGCGATTTCATCCGGTTGCCCCATCGTTCCTCGCGGGATCAAGGACTCGAACATCTTCTTCGCCTCCGGGGTGAGCACTTCTTCCTGCATGGGGGTGGCGATTGGCCCCGGGCCGAGCACGTTCACCCGGATATTCCTGCCTTTCAATTCGTTTAGCCATGTGCGTGCGAATGAGCGTAATGCTGCCTTGCTTGCCGCATAGACACCAAAACCAGGAAAGCCCTTCACCGAAGCTACTGATCCGGTCATGATGATTGATCCGCCATCGTTAAACAGCGGCAACGCCTTCTGAACCGTAAACAGCGTTCCGCGTGTATTCAGATCGAAGGCCGCATCGAAGTGCTGCTCGGTAATCTCACCCAGTGGCAGGGCTTCGCCCCTGCCGGCGCTTGCGAACAGGACGTCGATCTTGCCCCTCTCTCGCTTGACCGTATCGAACAGATGGTCGAGGTCGTGGAGATTTGCTGCGTCGCCGCGGACGCCGGTCACATTCCGGCCGATGAACTTGACGGCCTCGTCGAGCGTCTCCTGCCTCCGACCCGTGATGAACACATAGGCTCCCTCTTCAACGAACCGCCTGGCACTTGCCAGCGCGAGGCCGCTTGATCCACCCGTGATGACTGCAACTTTCCCTTCAAGCTTTCCCATGATTACTTCCTTTCGGTAGATGTGTAGCATTCCGTACAGGAGAGTAGATTTCCTTAGTGCTGGACGGGAACTGCTCGTAAGTCCAGAAATTTTGCCTATTCGTCCAAGAAAATGGAGCAATAGTGGACCCAATCACAGACATCTTTAAAACAATGCATGTGACTGCTTTCGGTCTGCACAGGCTGGAAGCCACAGCTCCGTGGGGCGTGAAACAGGAAAATCAGGCCGAAGAAAAAGTCATGCCTTCCGGGAAGAAGACGACGCTGCCCAACGATTTGGCGCACTTTGCCATGCTTTCGCGCGGCAACTGCTGGCTGAGTGTTGCAGGGATTCCGGAGCCGATTCCGCTTACTGGTGGTGATTGTTTTTTGCTGGCTAAAGGGACTTCGATTGTTTTGCGCGACAGTCCGCGGACACGTCCGAAGTGGAGTTTCAGCGAGATCGGGGCCAGGGCCAACGGCAATGTCGCTCTTTGTGGAGGTGGTGGCGCACCGACGACCATCGTCTGTGGTTCCTTGAGTTTTGATCACGCCAGCCTGAAGCCGATCACTCAGCTATTGCCGAGCTTCATTTTGATGAAAGCTGATGAGGCACGCACGCTTGCTCTTCACAACACAGTGCAGGCACTTGCTTTGGAAATGGCAGAACAGGCACCGGGGTCTGAAGTGGTCGCGACTCGACTGGCCGAGGTTTTGTTTATCCAGGTGCTCCGGGCTTACATCGCGTCGGGACCAGAACGTAACAAAGGGTGGCTTCGTGCGGTTTTTGATCCTCAGATGGGCACTGCCCTAAGTGCCATTCACGACAGCGTGAGTGCACCCTGGACGGTTGAATCACTGGCCGCAGCGGCGGGTATGTCCCGCTCGGCATTCGCAGCACGTTTCAAAGAGCTACTCGGACAAACGCCGCTGGAATATGTCACCGAGTGGCGGATGCAGAAGGCGATGCAGTTACTAAAACAGCGTGACAAGAAACTCATCGACGTTGCTCGGTTAGTGGGTTACGAGTCCGACGCTGCGTTCAGTAAGGCGTTCAAGCGAGTTGTTGGTGCTAACCCTGGTGAATACCTCAAGCGTGGTTTTGAAGGCCACGGTAATGCCGGATTCTGACTTTGGCAGCGGGACCGAGGTGCCATGGAAGTGTGTTCTTTCACTGAGCTCTATGTGGCTACACCTTTCATGCAGCGCAGGAGGTATTGGGAGAGTTACCCTTCGTCACGGAGAGTTCACATGGCGGTCATGCTGTAGCAATGAGCGCGCGCGAAGCTGGTGGGGTATGGTGCGGACCTGCGATACGCTCATCCTCTCCGACGTCCACCTGGGCTCTGATGTTAGCCGGGCGGAAGAAGCCATCGACGTGCTGGAAGGTGTGGACTTCCGGCAATTGATTCTGTTGGGTGATATCTTCAGCGGTCTTGATTTTGCGCGATTGAAGCGACAGCACTGGGATTTCCTGTCGTGCATCCGCAAGCTCTCGAACCCGAAGCAACGGCGCACGATTGTCTGGGTGGAAGGCAACCATGACCATGGGTTGTCGCAGTTTATGTCGCACATGGTTGGCGTGCCGGTGTACCAGCGTTATGTGTGGGAGTATGCAGGCAAGCGGCATCTGGCGGTGCATGGGCACCAGTTTGATCGCTTTATCAACCGCAATATTTTGTTGAGCCGGTTCTTTGAAGGCTTCTATGAAATGTCGCAGCGATTGGATGGCAAGGAACAGCGTATGTCTCGCTGGTTTGATCGCTTCAGTACGCGTTGGTTGCGGCTGACGGACAAGGTAGCTGAAGGTGCGTTGGCGTATGCAAAGGAAGGCAATGCAGACCGCGTGTTCTGCGGGCATACGCATGAGGCGATGCAACGTGCGGAAGGCAGTATCGAGTATTTCAACTCCGGGTGCTGGACTGATACACGCGCCACATTTTTGACCATTGACCGCAAGGGGGTCCAGATCCATGAGTATCAACCCGGAACTGTCTATCGTGATCCCGGCAAAGAACGAATCGAGACATCTGCCTTCGCTGCTGAGTTCGCTGGCGAAGCAGGATTATCCGGCTATGGCGGATACGGAAGTCTTCGTTGCTGATGCAGGTTCGACCGATGGAACGGCTGCGATTGCACGCAGCTATGACAATCTACTGAACATTCGCGTGATTGAGGGCGGGCTGCCCTCCGTGGGACGGAATCGCGGCGCAGCACAGAGCACATCGCGCTATGTGTTGTTTCTGGATGCGGATGTGGAACTGCGTGATCGCACGTTGCTGCGTCGCGCGGTAACTGCGATGCAAAAGCAGCGCCTGCACTGCCAGACGGTGGACATTGCCTGTGCAGACGGAACGTGGGCGGACCACTTGCTGTACTGGGGCAATAGTAAGATGCAGCGATTGAGCGCATGGGGCATGCCATTTGGTACGGGTATGTTTCTACTGTTTGAGCGCAGTCGTTTTCATGAGCTTGGTGGCTTTGCAGAAGATGCCGTTTTTGCTGAAGACTTTCTGCTGACGAAACAGGTGTCATCTCTGCGCTTTTCTGTGTTGGATGGATGCATTTATACGTCGAATCGGCGGTTCCACAGAACGGGACATGCACGCATGGTGTTTCTGTTTTTCTGGACGCTGCTGAACTGCAAAAACCGCAGCCACTTTGTACGTGACCACGGTTATTGGGACGGCGCGACGGAGACGGTTAGCAAGGCTTAGTGTTGTTGGTCTGCGGCGATAACCTGGCGGATGAGTGGTTGCTTCACTGGAAGCTTCTGCTCGATTTGTATGGTCTCTCGCAGCATCTCTTCCGGTGTATCCAGCAGTTCTACGTTTTCTGTGAACAGTGTGACGAGTGGTTGACCTGCCGTAATGCGGTCGCCGATCTTTGCGTGCATCTCGATGCCTGCGTGTGCTGAGACGGGGGCACCTGGTTTTTCTCGGCCTGCGCCGAGACGCTGCACGGCCCATCCGACTTGTGTGCAATCCATGCTGGCGAGATAGCCATCAGAGTCCGCGCGGAGAACGCGCTTGGCGACTGGTTTGTGAAAGGCTGCTGGATCGTCGAAGGGCTTGATGTCGCCGCCTTGGAGCTTTGTCATCTCAATCCACTTTTTGTAGGCTGAGCCATCGTTAAGTAGCGTGAGAGATTTTGCTTTGCCACCTTCCGGAGTGCTGCTGACGCCACCGAGATAGAGCATCCATCCAGATAGAGTGACGGAGAGTTCGATGAGGTCGGCGAACATGGGGTGATGGACGCCCTTCATGATGTCGATGCATTCCCACACTTCAATCCAGTTGCCGGAGAAGCGGCCGAGTGGCTCGTCCATGGTGGTGAGCAGGGCGACAGTGCGTGTGCCGTTGCCTTCGCCTGTGTTGACCATGAGGTGTGCGAGGTGCTCGCTATCCTCGTACTTCTTCATGAATGCGCCGCTGCCGGTTTTCACGTCGAGCACGAGACCGTTGAGGCCTTCAGCGAGCTTCTTGCTCATGATGCTGGCGGTGATGAGGTATGGCGATTCGACGGTGCCGGTGTGGTCACGGAGTGCGTAGAGAATGCGGTCGGCGGGAACGAGGTTTTTGGTTTGTCCGATCATGCTGAAGCCGCATTGCTGGATGATTTCGCCGAATTGTTGGAGTGAGAGTTGTGTGTTGAAACCGGGGATGGTTTCGAGTTTGTCGAGTGTGCCGCCGGTGTGGCCGAGTGATCGGCCGCTGATCATCGGGTCGGCAAGGCCTGCTGCTGCGACGATGGGTGCGATGAGGAGGGAGCTCTTGTCGCCGACGCCGCCGGTGGAGTGCTTGTCCACGGTGAACTTGTTGAGGAATGCAGAGTCAAAGACTTCGCCGCTGCGACGCATCGCGTCAGTCAATGTCGCAAGCTCGCGCGGGCTGAGACCTCGTTGAAAAATGGCCATGAGCAACGATGCGATGCGCGCGGGTGTGATGGATTCGTCCGTGACACCAGCGATGAAGCTGCGGATTTCTGCGTCGGAAAGTTCGTGGCCGTCGCGCTTATGCAGGATGACGTCGATGGGATGGATGCTCATGATTCTTTGGATGCTGCTTGTTGCAGGTTTTGTGCGTTGAAGGATGCGGGAAGTAAGTCAGCGAGGGTGCATTCGCCGGGTTCGCCATGTTCTGCGGGGAAGAAGATGCGGCAGGTGGGAGCGGCAAATTCTGCGATGGTTTGACGGCAGGCACCGCAGGGTTGGCATGCGATGGTGGCGTTTTCATTGGCGACGGCCACGGCGACGATGCGGATGTGTGCACCGCGCTCGACCACGGCGCGTGCGATGGCGGCCTGTTCTGCGCAGGTGGTGAGGCGATAGCTGGCGTTTTCCACGTTGCAGCCAGTGATGACGTGTCCGTCCTCCAATAGCAGTGCGGCGCCTACGTGGAAGTGACTGTAGGGGGCATAGGCGTGTTTGGCGGCGTGGGCCGCCTGTTCGCGCAGGCTGCGTATGCGGCTTTCGTCGAGATTTCCGGATTTGTTTTCCAACGACATAGATTGCTGAGGCTAAACCCAAGCGCGAAAGGTTGCAAGCGATGCGGCGCGAAGCGGCACCTTCGCGTCTAACATGCTGCCAGATATGCCCACTAAGAAAACAGCAACGAAACGAACACAACCGATGAAGCCGGAGAGTGTCGAGGCATCCGTGCAGATGGTGGATCCTGCGGAGACGAGCGCCGATGACTCAGTGTTGGAACTGTTTCATCCGGTGACGGCGGCTTGGTTTCGTGCGGTGTTTGATGGGCCAACGCAGCCGCAACGCGAGGGATGGCCTGCGATTGCGCGTGGTGATTCTACGTTGATTCTTGCGCCTACCGGTACGGGTAAAACGCTGACGGCGTTTCTTTGGTGCCTGGATCGGTTGATGTTGCAGTCTCGTGTGGTTGCTCCTGTTGCAGATGCTCCCAAGCGTGGGAGGAAGGGGCCTGTAGCGGCGGTTTCAGAGGGCGTTCGTGTTGTTTATATTTCGCCGTTGAAAGCGTTGGCAGTGGATGTGGAGCGCAATTTGCGTTCGCCGTTGCAGGGGATTGCGAATATGGCGCAGCGTATGGGTATTTCGGTACATACGCCGGAAATTAGTGTGCGTACGGGTGATACGCCTGCGAATGAACGCGCGCGATTCAGCAAACATCCTGGTGAGATTCTGATTACTACTCCGGAGTCGCTGTATCTACTGCTGACTTCGAATGCGGGTGAGGCGCTGCGCAGCGTTGAGACCGTAATCATTGACGAGATCCATGCGCTGGTGCCGACGAAGCGCGGTGCGCATATGGCGTTGTCGTTGGAGCGGCTGGCGGCGTTGACTGGCCGAAAGGTGCAGAGGATTGGTTTGTCTGCGACGCAGCGGCCTTTGGAGGAGGTAGCTCGGTTTCTTGGTGGTGCGGAAGGGCAGCGAGTCAGCGAGTCAGCTAGTCAGCAGGTCAGCGATGTTCTGGGCGATGGCTCTATTCGTGGCGAAGATGAGAGTGCAGTTGGTGGGATTCGTTTTCGTCCTGTGGCGATTGTGAATGCTGGGGTGCGGAAGCGGTTGGAGTTGACCGTGGAAGTGCCTGTGGAGGATATGGCGAAGCTTGGCGAGATTCAGGAGACGCCGAGTGGGCCAGCTTCGCAGGGGCCAAAGCGAACGAGTATCTGGCAGAGTATCCATCCGCGTTTGCTGGAACTGATTCGTGCGCATCAGTCGACGATTCTGTTTGTGAATGCGCGGCGCATCGCAGAGCGGCTTGCGGGCGCGATCAATGAGCTTGCGGGTGAGTCGATTGCGCGTGCGCATCATGGTTCGCTTGCTGCATCGCAGCGTAGTGAGATTGAAGAGTTGTTAAAGGCTGGCGAGATTCGTGCGCTGGTGGCTACTTCTTCACTTGAGCTTGGCATTGATATGGGCGCGGTGGATCTGGTGATTCAGATTGAAGCGCCTCCTTCGGTCGCGAGCGGTATGCAGCGCATTGGGCGTGCGGGGCACCAG
>Ga0209233_1001137_pt1 | contig 10850 bp, 10 predicted proteins | sample AraplaCL_Cvi_mCL_FD_184269 | JGI IMG/M metagenome (GOLD analysis project Ga0209233, IMG submission 184269) | Arabidopsis root microbial communities from the University of North Carolina, USA - plate scrape CL_Cvi_mCL (SPAdes) (version 2) | ecosystem: Host-associated > Plants > Roots > Endosphere... | reverse complement strand
CATCGGGTTAGGTTTCGTTACGATGCAGGCCGAGCTTCAACAAATGCTTCATAAAAAAATCGATCTTGTATCATCTAAGGCTGTGTCGAAATATATTGAACCTTTTATTGAAAAAGACAAAGTCTTGATTTATGAAAGGTAAGATAGGCGACTGTCAACGCTTGCTCCATATCCTGGAAGCCATTGGCGAAATTGAAACTTACACTCAGAATACTAATCTGCAATCTTTCCTCTCAAATTCAATGATGCGATTTGCTTGCATCAAGCAAATTGAAATAATTGGTGAAGCTGCTAATCTGATAACTCCTGAAACAAAAGCCTTATTTAGTGATATTGAATGGCTGCAGATAATAGGTATGCGCCATATTTTAGTTCATGAATATTTCGGAGTGGATTTCGACTTGATTTGGCAAGTGATAATCAAAGATATCCCTGTATTGAAGAAAAAGGTAACTGATGTCATGTCAGCTATTTAAGTTATTCAGCGCGTTTCCTTTTTTATCCATTTTGTAATTACATCCAAAACCTCCGGCGATATGGTTTCTTCTATTTTGCCGTACTCGCTAACGGCGCCTGTATTGGCATGTTGAAACATGTGATTTAAACCCGGCGTCAACATGGTTTTAAAATGTTTATTACCTGCTTTGGTAAGCAGGCTGTCAAAGCCAGCCAGATTTTCTTTGGCGCTAACCTGGACGTCTTTATCGCCATTTAAGGCTAAAACAGGAATAGTTATTTTACCTAAAGTATAGGCTGGGTCGTAGTTGTTAAAATAGCGCATCCATGGTGAATAAAGGTTTCCGGCCAGCATATTGATATAGTTGACGCCGTTAGTTCCCGAAAAGCCTGCCTGGGTTAAAAATACCTCCGGCTGTTGCTTCATCCATTCTTCCATGAATTTGGCAAATGCTTGTTTTAGTTCACTATCGTCACTGTCATTGATATGTTTATTGCTAAGCGCTATCATTTTTCTGTACAACATAGTCATTCTCTCAATATAGTCTTTATTAAATCCGCCCCTGTTGAAACCGTCGGTAATCTGTTTAATGATAAGGTCGGCCCCCTTAACGCCAACCCCAGCCAGGCTTACTATAAAGGCTATATCTTTTGATTGCAGCGCCGTAATGGGCGCTATTATTCCGCCTTCACTATGGCCAAGCAAACCGATACGTTTAACATTTATGCCGGGGTGATTTTTAACAAAATTAACACCAACCAATACATCCTTGGCAAAGTCTGCCGAGGTTGCATTTATCACATCGCCGGTTGTTTCGCCAATCCCGCGATCATCTACACGCAAAACAGCGATGCCGTTTCGGCTTAGGTGATCGGCAATTACCCAAAAGGGCTTATGGTCAAATAGCGCCTCATCACGATCCTGCTGCCCTGATCCGGTTATCAATATAACAACAGGTACATTCTTTGCCCGTTTGGGTATTGTTAAAGTGCCGCCGTATTTTATTGATTTGTCTTTGTTGTAGTATATTACCTTTTCCTCGTCATAGGGGAAAGGAGGCTTTGGTGTTTGCGGTCTGTTAACAGTTTTGGCGGTTGAAGTTTGCGCTGATGCGCTATAACTGATGGCTAATGCAAGAGATAAAAAAAAGAATATGCGATTTAGGTTCATGTCAACAACTAATAACCTAAAATACACAAAATGTAATTACTTAATAAAGGTTGAATATTTCTTTAGTCCTGATCCATCATCCCCTCAAACTTTTCCCAGAAGCCATCCCTCGGTACGGGTGCCGTTATTAGTATAGGTTCTTTTTTGATGGGATGGGTAAATTGCAATCTGCGGGCATGCAGGCATATACTTTTGCGCAAACTGCCACGCGGATAGCCATATTTATTATCGCCAACTATGGGTGTACCCAAAGTTGACAGCTGTACACGTATTTGGTGGGGGCGGCCGGTTATCGGGTCGACTTCTATTAGATAATAGCCATCCAGTTCGCCAACCAGTTTATAATGAAGCTCTGAACGCTGACTATTGGCTACCTCATGATCAAAAGCCTTGGTAACGTTTTTCTGCGGATTTTTAATGAGATAATGCACCAATGTCCCCGCGGTTGGGTAGGGGCGTTTGCGCGTTACTGCATAATAGGTTTTATGCATTTCGCGCGCTTTGAACATTTTGTTTATGCGATCAAGCGCCTTGCTGGTTTTGGCAAATAGTATAACACCACTAACCGGTCGGTCTAAACGGTGAACCACGCCCAGGAACGCGCCATTGGGTTTGTTATATTTTTTGGCGATATACTTTTTTACCTTTTCGTCCAGCGACTCATCGCCGGTATCATCAACTTGTACAATATCGCCGGCTCGCTTGTTTATGGCGATGAGGTGATTATCCTCATAAAGGACATCATTATCAGTTATCTGGTGATCTTCGTAACGAAATTCAGGTCTTGCCATAGATAGTTAATAGTTCATGGTTGATAGTTCATAGAAAAATAGCTATGATCTATGAACCATTAACCATGATCCAATTAGTATTGTTCTTTTTCGTTGGGAAATTCCTTTGCTTTTACGTCATGGACATAGTTGCCGATGGCGTCATGCATAACATCATACAGGTTGGCATATTGGCGCAGAAAGCGAGGCTTAAAGCCCTTGTTAATGCCCAGCAGATCATGGATCACCAAAACCTGCCCGTCGCAATGCTGGCCTGCGCCGATGCCGATAGTCGGGATAGCCAGGCTTTCAGAAACCTCTTTTGCCAGTTGCGCCGGGATTTTTTCCAGCACTACACCAAAGCAACCCAGTTCCTGCAGTTTTAGTGCGTCCTCGCGCAATTTGGCGGCCTCGGCTTCTTCTTTAGCACGAACGGTATAAGTGCCAAATTTGTAAATAGACTGCGGCGTCAGGCCCAAATGTCCCATAACCGGGATGCCGGCTGTGAGAATACGACTCACCGACTCGGCAATCTCAATCCCGCCCTCAATCTTCACCGCATGTGCGCCTGATTCCTTCATGATACGGATGGCCGAGTTCAAAGCTTCCTTTGAGTTACCCTGGTAAGTACCAAAAGGCAAATCGACCACCACCAGCGCTCGTTTTGCGGCACGCACCACTGACGAGGCATGATAGATCATCTGATCTAAAGTAATAGGCAGCGTGGTTTCATGCCCCGCCATTACATTCGAGGCCGAATCGCCTACTAATATAATGTCCATACCGGCGGCATCAACTATTGAGGCCATTGAATAATCGTACGCGGTAAGCATGGTGACTTTCTCGCCACGATTCTTCATTTCCTGTACGGTATGGGTGGTAATTCTTTTTACTTCTTTGTGAACAGACATAGTTAGATCTGATTTAAGATTAAGCAAAGGTAGGATTATTTCGGATTTCGTAATTTTGAATGTTGTCATATCTGACAACTTAATTGCTTAAAGACTTGATTAAAATAAAGTTCTATAAAAAGCGAAGTATTAAGGTTTTTGGCTTTTCAATTAATAAAAGAAATAACCTCCCATTAAGTTGCCATATCTAACAACTTAATTGCTCAAATATTTGATTAAAAATAACGTTTTATAAAAGCAAATTATAAATGCTTTTAGCTTTCAATTATCAAAAGAAATAACGCTCTATAAAGTTGCCATATCTGACAACTTAATTGCTCAAATATTTGATTTAAAATAAGGTTTTGTAAAATCAAAGCATTGATGCTTTTTTATTCCCTAATAATAAAAGGAACAACGCCTATTGAATTGCAATATCGAAGAGTATTTTGATTTTTTAATTACAACAATCCGTTGTTAAATAAACCGTCATAAAGGGATATTATTGAATAGTTAAATCGTGAAAATATAATGTTAAAAAAAACCAAAATCCCACTTCCAAAATCCGAAATAAATCCTTACTTTTGCGGCGTGAATCAGGAAGTTTCTCACTTCGTTTCTACAGTCCAGTTTAACGGCGCATCGCACCAGACAAGCCGCAATTTTCACCATTTAATTTATTTAAACAAATGACGTATTTCACCAAATTACCGGCGGTATTATTGTTAGAAGACGGAACTATTTTTCATGGCAAAGCTGCCGGAAAAATCGGTACCACAACCGGCGAAATTTGTTTTAATACCGGCATGACCGGCTACCAGGAAATTTTTACCGACCCATCTTACTACGGTCAGATCATGGTTGCTACCAACGCACATATTGGTAACTACGGTATCGCCGGCGACGAAGTTGAATCGGGCAATATCCAAATTGCTGGTTTGGTTTGTAAAAACTACAACATCCCTTACAGCCGTAAACAGGCCGATGAGTCTATCCAGGATTATTTCCAACAGCAAAATATTGTAGGTATATCTGATATTGACACCCGCCAGCTGGTGCGTCATATCCGCGATAAAGGTGCCATGAATGCTATCATTTCATCAGAAATTACCGACATCGATGAGTTGAAAGCTAAGCTGGCCGAAGTTCCGTCAATGGATGGCCTGGAGCTTTCATCAAAAGTATCCACTACCGAAACTTATACTTTCGGCGAAGAAAATGCACCATACCGTGTTGCAGTGTTAGACTTAGGTGTTAAGAAAAACATCCTGCGCAATTTTGATAACCGTGGTGTTTATGCTAAGGTTTATCCGGCTAAAACCACTTTTGCCGAAATGGAGAAAGATTTTGCGCCAAGCGGCTACTTTATCTCAAACGGCCCCGGCGACCCGGCTGCAATGCCTTATGCTGTTGAAACCGTAAAGGCGATTTTAGCTTCTGATAAACCGATGTTCGGTATCTGCCTGGGACACCAGTTATTGGCTTTGGCTAACGATATTCCAACCAAAAAAATGTTTAACGGCCACCGCGGTTTGAATCACCCGGTAAAAAATATTATAAAAAACCACTGCGAGGTTACCTCACAAAATCACGGTTTTGGTGTAGTGCCTGAAGCGGTTAAAGCGTCAGACAAGGTAGAGATCACCCACGTTAACCTGAACGACCAATCTATCGAAGGTATCCGTGTAAAAGGTAAAAAAGCATTCTCGGTACAATATCACCCTGAATCATCGCCGGGCCCGCATGATAGCCGCTATTTGTTTGATGATTTTATCGCGTTGATGAAGTAATCAGAGATTTAAAAGAATAAATGAAGAGACGCTCAATTGGGCGTCTCTTTTGTTTTAGCCCGTTTTGTCATTCTGAGATGGGAATTATAAAAGTGGGGTGTCACCCTGAGGCACTCGAAGGGTGAGCGTTGGCCTACCATGTGGTCATTGGCCATTGCGCTCATGCTTCGAGAGCCTCAGCATGACACCCGTTTTAAGCACGACTTATTATAGTCTCCTTATAGTCTCCTACCGAAATCTCCATCCATTCACCGACAATTTGCCCCATCTTACCTAATAACCGTGTGCAATTTTTGATACGCGTGCCACATTTGTATCATAAATCAACAACACAATGACAACGTTACTCACACTACCTGTATTAATGATCATTTCGCAGTTTTTTGCGCATATGGTTTCGGCTATTCACTTAATTGGTCACTTAGTTAAATAATGGCGCTATGAAATTATTTGTACTAATTGTAATAATCCTGCTGGTGCGTCAAAAAAGATATTGATATTTCGGTTTTCTATACCAACTTTGCGCCATGGCAAAACAATCCATAATTACAGTTAAAAACCTGGTGAAAAACTACGGCGATTTCAAGGCCGTAAAAGGCATCAGCTTTGAGGTTTTTGAGGGCGAGATTTTTGGCCTGCTGGGGCCGAACGGCGCCGGCAAAACCACTACGCTTGAGATCATTGAAACCCTGCGCGACAAAACATCAGGCGAGATCATCGTAGACGGGTTTAATATAGATACCGACGCAGCCAGCATTAAGCAACGCATAGGTGTGCAATTACAGGCCGCGGGTTATTATCCGAATCTGAACCTCTCTGAACTGATTGAACTGTTTTCTGGATTGTATGGTATTGATCGAAGTCCGATGGAAATGTTGGAAAAAGTGAACCTGGCCGAAAAAGCCAAGTCCAAATACAAGGAGCTATCCGGCGGACAAAAGCAACGCTTCTCTATCGCTACCACATTAATAAATAACCCGCGTATTGTATTCCTGGACGAGCCTACAACCGGCCTCGATCCGCAGGCACGCCGTAATCTGTGGGATTTGATCCGTGAGATACGCGACCAGGGAACTACAGTAGTAATCACCACGCACTATATGGACGAAGCCGAGGTGCTGTGCGACCGTGTGGCTTTTGTCGACGGCGGTAATGTAATTGGCGTAGATACTCCCGATCATTTTATTGATAAACTGGTAGCCTCAGGCTTCGAGCGACCAAAACAAGTAAAACTGGCCAACCTCGAAGACGTATTTATTAACCTGACCGGCAAGGAGTGGCGACCGGAGTAAACCCCCGATCCCCTGAAGAGGGAGTAATAAATGCCCCAATGACTAATGACTCAATGACCAATGACTAATCAAAAACCATACAGTGATTTAAAAGCAACCCTGGCTATTGCCAAGGCAAGTTTCCGTTCTATAGTGCGTAGCCCATCGTCGGTGGTGTTTACGTTGCTTTTTCCGTTGATATTTATTTTGGTGTTTGGTTTTATCAGCGGTGGCGGAGTGATTTCTGTAGATGTTGGCGTGGCTAAAACTAATGATACGCTGAACCCGGTTTATCAGGCGTTGAAAAAAGTAAGCGTGGTAAAGCTGATCCATAATCAGACCCCGAAAGAGATGGAGGACAACCTGAAAAAAGGTACCATTGACGCCATCCTGGATATTCAGAAAAATCCGCAGCCTCCATATTTTACGGTTAATGTGCAATCAAGCAAAGCATCGGGCGAGAAAATGGCTATCCTGCGGTCCGCGCTGAACAATATTTTCTTTGAGATTAATTCGCACATCCCTAACGCACCACCTCCGGCAGCCGAGCTTAAAGAATCTACCGTAGTGGGCCGCGAATATAAAACCATCGACTTTATTTTACCCGGCCAGCTGGGTTTTGCTTTGCTGAGTACCGGCGTGTTCGGTACCGCTTTCGTTTTTTTATCGCTAAGGATAACCTTAGTAATTAAGCGCTTCTTTGCTACGCCGGTAAAACGTTACAGCATTGTGGTTGGCGAGGCCATTGCACGTATTGCATTTGCTTTGATAGGCGCGCTGTTTATCATCGGCATTGGTCACCTGGCTTTTGGCTTTACGCTGGTACATGGTTTTGTTACGGTGTTGAATATGCTGATACTCTCCACCATTGGGGTCATAGTCTTTATGGGTTTTGGTTTTGTAGTATCAGGCATCGCCAAAAACGAAAGTACGGTTCCGCCTATTGCCAATATGATTACACTGCCGCAGTTTCTGCTATCGGGCACCTTCTTTTCCATCAACGTCTTCCCGGCGTGGTTGCAGCCTATCAGCAGGGCGTTGCCATTAACTTATCTGAATGATGCTTTGCGCAAGGTGGCTTTTGAAGGCGCAAGCTTAATGGATGTGTCGCACCAGATATTGATTATGCTGGTTTGGGGCGTGGTGGTTTATGTTGCTGCTACTAAGGCGTTTAAGTGGGAATAGGCAAACGAATATTTTAGTAGTGTAAATTTAATGTTAAGGAGTATATTTGCGCTCCAAAATTTACATTAAATTAATATGCTGAATAAAGCTTTTGTCTTTTCGTTATTGCTGTGTCTGACTGTCGTTTTATCGGCAAAAGCCCAAAACAACAAAACCGGAACCTTTGGTATTGCTACCATTGTTTTGCCCGGCGATAGTTTGCATCGTTGGGGTGGTTATGCCGAGCTACAGGGTCGCGGCGATAAAGTAATGCATGATTTCTTCTATTATGAAACCAAAGCAGGCATCAGCTATGACATCACCAAAGATTTTGTGGCATTAATAGGATCAGGCCGCTATGTTACCAACGATAATCCCGAATTTCTGACAAAATCTACCGAATTCAGGCTTTGGGAGCAGATGACGGTTAATCAGTTTCTATATCGCATTAAAATAGAGCATCGCTACCGTGTCGAACAACGTTGGGTAAATGGCTATTACCGTAATCGTTTCAGGTATCGCCTCAATGTTTTCGTCCCGCTAAATCATACTAAGATTGATCCTAAAACCTGGTTTGTTTCTGTTTATGACGAGGTGTTCCTGAATAACAAGATTCCCAACTTTGAACGCAACCGCGCCTATGCAGCTTTGGGTTATCAGTTTGATAACAGTATTAACGTTCAGGCGGGCTGGTTAAATCAGTATAATTACACCACAAAGTATGCTGCTGCCAAAAATAACCTGGCGTTAACGTTTATGTATCGCATTAATCGCAAAAACGCTGTTAAGCGTGAGCACATGCCAAGTACAGGCGACTAAAACGAAGAAACATTTTCCACATCAAAAGTACTTTTTCTTGTTTTTTACCGTATAAATAGCTAAATCGCTACGGCGTTAAAACTATTGAGAATACATGAGATCCGGTGCATTTAAGATTGCAGTGATATATGTTATAACCGGTATTTTGTGGATCGCATTGAGCGACAAAGCATTGGATTGGTTGGAGGGGAGAATTGATGTTTCTGCGATCATATTTATCAGCAGCATCAAGGGTTTGATTTATGTGCTGGTTACCGGTTTCATGCTTTATAAACTTATCTTACATTACAATACCAAACTTGACGAAAGCGAGAAACAATACCGTAGTTATTTCGAGTCCCACCCGTCGCCCATGTGGATTTACAATAAGCGTACCCTAAATTATACCGCGGTTAATAATGCTGCGATATCTAAATACGGTTACACACTTGATGAGTTTAAAGGTATGACTATCCTGGATATCCGCCCTAAAAGCGATGTGAGTAAGGTATATACCGCAGTTAAAGAATTACCCGAAGGATACAGAGATTCGGGAGTTTGGACCCACCGAAAAAAAGATGGCACCTTAATGCAGGTGCATATCACCTCGCATATTATTACATCGCTTAAAGAACCCCATGTTATGGTCATGGCTACTGAGGTTAAATCTGCCCCATCGGCCACTTAATAGCCTGCATGTAAACTTACTCCAATATTAATTTTATGTTAATATTAAACAATTTTGCTGCTTATTTATTTGAAATTGTATCTTTGGAAACTAAATGTTTCTAGTGTAACATCTACACTAAGATATTAACCGAATAAACAACAAGAAAATGAGTTTAATAATTGACGTTCACGCCCGCCAGATCCTTGATTCGCGCGGAAATCCTACCATCGAGGTAGATGTTTTAACCGAAAATGGCTTTTTAGGCCGTGCCGCTGTACCATCAGGTGCTTCAACGGGTGCGCATGAGGCTGTAGAGCTGCGTGACAACGATAAGGCCGTGTATTTAGGTAAAGGTGTTTTAAAAGCCGTATCTAACGTTAATGACATTATCGCTAAAGAATTGCAAGGTGTTGACGTGTTCGACCAAAACAGCATCGACAAAATTATGATCGAGCTGGACGGCACGCCAAACAAAGCTAAATTAGGTGCTAACGCTATATTAGGTGTTTCATTAGCTGCTGCTAAAGCTGCGGCTCAGGAAAGCCGTCAGCCGCTGTACCGCTACATCGGCGGTGTAAACGCTAACACTTTACCAATCCCGATGATGAACATCGTTAACGGTGGTTCACACTCTGACGCGCCTATCGCGTTCCAGGAGTTTATGATCATGCCGGTTGGCGCTCCTTCATTCTCTGAAGCTTTACGTTGGGGTGCTGAAGTGTTCCACAACCTGAAAAAGATTTTACATGACCGCGGCCTTTCAACAGCAGTAGGCGACGAAGGTGGTTTTGCCCCAACTTTTGAAGGTACTGAAGATGGTGTTGAAACCATTTTGAAAGCTATCGAAAAAGCTGGTTACAAACCTGGCGAAGACATTTGCTTAGCATTTGATTGTGCTGCTTCTGAGTTTTACGTAAACGGTAAATACGACTATACTAAATTTGAAGGCGAAAAAGGCGCTATTCGCACCAGCGAAGAGCAGGCAGAATACCTGGCTTCATTAACTCAAAAATACCCTATCATTTCTATCGAAGACGGTATGGCTGAGGATGATTGGGCAGGCTGGAAAATCCTGACTGAAAAAATCGGCGACAAAATTCAATTGGTAGGCGACGATTTGTTTGTAACCAACGTTATCCGTTTACAACAAGGTATTGATAACCATACTGCAAACTCAATCCTGGTTAAAGTAAACCAAATTGGTTCATTAACTGAGACTATCGACGCAGTGAGCCTGGCTCAAACTCATAGCTACACGTCAGTAATGAGCCACCGTAGCGGCGAGACTGAAGATGCAACTATTGCCGACTTAGCGGTTGCCCTGAATTGCGGCCAAATCAAAACCGGTTCAGCTTCACGTTCAGACAGGATCGCTAAATACAACCAGTTGCTGCGTATCGAAGAAGAATTAGGCGACAACGCTAAATTCATCGGTAAGAATTTTAAATACGCTTACAAAAAATAAGCTGAAAGCCTAAGGCTGAAAGCAAAAAGCTCCGGGAGACCGGGGCTTTTTTTGTTTTTCTTCGTTGTCGTGCCGAACTTGTTTCGGCATCCCACATGCTAAGTTCGTGATCTGCTTTTCTGATGGGATCTTGAAATAAGTTCAAGATGACAATAGGTATATTCAGACAACTCCAAAATTAAAACCGTATCTTTGCCACAAATAACATCTGACTATACTTTTCAGAAATTACTTGCGACTATGTTTTCGCAAACAAATAAGATAATGACATTTAACGATTTAAAATTAATAGAGCCCATCCTTAAGGCTTTAAAAACTGAGGGATATACAACACCTACGCCCATACAGGAACAATCAATACCTATTGTATTGCAACGCCGCGACCTGTTAGGCTGCGCGCAAACC
>Ga0209233_1001136_pt1 | contig 10850 bp, 6 predicted proteins | sample AraplaCL_Cvi_mCL_FD_184269 | JGI IMG/M metagenome (GOLD analysis project Ga0209233, IMG submission 184269) | Arabidopsis root microbial communities from the University of North Carolina, USA - plate scrape CL_Cvi_mCL (SPAdes) (version 2) | ecosystem: Host-associated > Plants > Roots > Endosphere ... | reverse complement strand
GTGACGAGGCCCACGATCGTCACTGCCATAATGCGCTATTGGCAGCGTGGGATGACATTTGACGCGCTCCGTCCAGACTACTCAAATTGTGGCGCACCAGGTAAGCCAAGGAACATCATCAGCGGAAAGAAGGTCGGGCGCCCCCGGACAGTCACGCCTGGCACTGGTGTTTCGGTCAATGATGATATGCGCCGAATGCTGCAAATTGGGGCCGACCACTACTTCAACGAAAAGAAGCCTTCGCAAAACGACTCGCTCGACTACATGGTGAGATTGTTCTTCCAGCCGCAACTTGAGGAGTTGCGCTCCGGGAAGATCGCTTTCATCGACGAGAAGCCCACGTTAAAGCAGTTCGGCTACTTTCTTAATAACTACCATGCCCTTAACAAGCGATTCCGAGCTCGACACGGCCAAAAGAAGTTCGACCTCGAGGGCAGAGAGATACTCGGCAAAGGCGAGCAAAATGCGAGGGGCCCAGGTGACAAGTTTCAGATTGATGCAACAATCGCGGATGTTTATCTGCGCTCTCAATTCGACCGACGACGTATTGTCGGACGCCCGGTCATTTACTTCGTCATCGACGTCTGGAGCCGTCTAATTGTCGGCATCTACATCGGGTTCGAAGGGCCTTCTTGGATAGGAGCGATGATGGCGCTGACCAACATGGTCACGCCCAAAGCCGAGTTCTGTCGTGAGTTCGGCATCGAGATCGACCATGAACAGTGGCCTTCTCATCACGCTCCCCGAACGATACTGGCCGATCGGGGGGAATTAATGAGCGTTCGGCTGGGTGAGAGAATTGTAAATTCCCTTCGCATTCAGATCGAGAATACGACTCCGGGTCGTGGCGATCTCAAAGCGATCGTCGAACGACGCTTTGGCACGGTGCCTGCGATCTTCAAACAGTTCACGCCAGGGTATGTGCGGCCCGATTTTGGGGCTAGGGGCGCGCACGACTACAGACGCGACTCCGCGATGGACCTGCGGGATTTCACTAAGATTGTCATCCTTGCGGTTCTCGAGCACAACCGCGAGATCATCCATGGCGTCAATACCCCTACCGAGATGATAACGGATGGAGTTGCTTCAACGCCTCTGAACCGTTGGAACTGGGGTATCGAGAATCGTAGTGGACTGTTGAGAGAACTGCGCCTGGAGGACGTTGCACTGGCGGTCATGCCAAGAGCGTCCGCGCGTGTCACCGCGAAGGGCATTAGATTTAAAGGCGGTTACTATTCCACCAAGACGGCAGATGACGCGGGCTGGTTTACTCAGGCGCGATTGAAAGGGGAATGGACGGTCGACGTTTCGCATGACCTTAGAAGTCTGGACAAGCTTTACATCTGGGATCCGAAGTCACCCCGAGGCTATGAGACTTGTCGTCTTCTGGATCCATACTCAGAGATAAAGGGCAAGTCTCTGTTCGAATATGAGGAGAAGGAGCTTGCCGCCAAGGCGCTGGAAGCGTCTGGCGAAGACCTTCGCCAAGCGAAGCGGATCGAGACCGATATCGAGATGGAAAACATCGAGCAGGAGGCCTTGGCCTTAACGCGAACTGTCGAGGACCCTACGGCATCGATCGCTTCGCAGGTTGCTGGGATCAGGAGCAATCGGGCCGAAGAGAAGGCATTTCAACGCCCTATCGAGACGTTTGATCTGTCACCCGATCCTTTCCCTTCCGACGCGTCAGCTACGTCAATATGCCAAGAGGAGGAGGATTCGGAACACAAACACTTGCGCAAGATGCTGGAGGAGCAGGAGGGAAATGACTCATGACCGAAGCTTTGGGCACTGAAACCGAGTTAATCCCGGCATTCTACAGGCACTCCGCTTTACCAGAATGTGCGGGAAACCCGTTGATCGAAGCGCTTCCTCCTCTTCGGACGGGAGAAGAAATGGTCCCGCATTTTGGTCGCAAACCACCGTTCGATGAGACCGAGCGTTTGCTACCCACGACCCATCGCATGTTGTGCGTCAGCCGACTCAACAATTACTTGGTCATGATGCCTACTCATGCTCACATCATTGAGCAGATCGGGCTGCTCATCCACAGTGGCTACATGCATCGAAACCCGACCTTGCCAAAATTCAAGAAATCATTGGTGGAATTCTATCGCCAGAACATGGAGGGCACAATTCGGGCGATAGAGTCTTCCGGTCCATCGACAGCTCCGTCTTTCTCGCTTTTCGGCGTCTCCGGCGTAGGAAAGAGCACAGCGGTCGAACGGGCTCTTTCCTTCTATCCTCAGGCGCTGAGCCATGTAGATCACGGCATCTTGCAACTCGTCTGGATAAAGGTTGATTGCCCGATGGACGGCAGCCTGAAGCAGCTACTAATTTCGATCATCGCCAAGATCGACGCCATTCTTGGAACGAATCACCAGCAGGAGATTGGTCGCACGAGCACTATCGACAAGCTCATTTTGGACGTCGCGAAGATCGCAGCTCAACATCACCTAGGCGTTCTGATCGTCGATGAGATCCAGCATCTTCTCGACGCTCCGGGAATCGGGCCCGCGAAGATGCTCAACTTCTTCGTAACGTTCGCGAACGAGGTGAAAATTCCGTTTGCCGTGCTCGGCACGCCAAAGGCCAGGAAATTCTTTGATACTCTCTTTCGGGAAGCCAGGAGACTGAGCGACCATGGGTCGACGGTGTGGGATCGCATGGCGAAAGGTCAGGACTGGGATTTTTTTCTCAAAGCGCTCTGGAGGTATCAGTGGCTGCAAAAGGCTGAGAGCCTAACTCCGGAATTGTCTGACGCGATGTACACGCATACACAAGGGATCAACGCTCTTGTCGTTCGTCTCTTTCAACTCGTCCAGTTGCAGGCGATCCGGGGTAAGACCGAGCGAATTACCGCAAAACTGATTAACAAGGTGGCGAAGGAGAAGTTCACTCTCTTGCGTCCTGCTCTGGACGCCCTGCGGAGCGGCCATCCTGATCGCATTAAGAACTTCGAGGATCTACTCGCTGACGGCATCATACAGTTGAACGAGCAAGTGGACCTGTCGAAACCGGCGCAAGCGCTTAGGTTGGCCGAGAAGCGTCTCAACGATGAGCGAAGGCGTTTGACGTCCAACCTGCTTCATATCGGCCAAGACCCCAAATGTGTAGGGGCTCTTGTCGAGAAACTCTTTTCGAGCCCTCAGGCTGACAACATAGCCTCTGAGCAATTGGAGGCGCTTAATAGGAAGGCTCGGTCTCCGTCGACAGCCAGTAAGCTCGTCGCGATTTTCCAGGAAGCACAGGCAGAGAATCGCGACCCGATCGAAGCATTGTCTTCCGCAGGTTATTTTGCAGACTTTGAGGAGAAGATGACATGAATCTCAGCCTGCCTCGGCCCTATCCCGATGAATTGATCTATTCGGTGTTCGCTCGGTATTTCGGGTATCTGCAGCCGACATCGGTAGCCTCTGCTCATCGAGCCATTGACGGTCACAGGCGGTTCTCAACACAATACGTAAGAGGCGCGGCGAACCTCGCCGAAAAGACGCGTCTCAGTTGGGGGTTGTCGGGGCTGGAAATTATCGACCGGCATACAATGCTCCCGTTCTATGGAGCGTTTCTCGATCGAGAAACGTACTTGAGATGCACCGAGTGTTTTATGGCCGAAAGCCCTCGTGGCGGGGCGACTACACTGGGGCTGAGTAATTCCTGTGTGACACAACCTCATTTTCTGAGATTTTGCTCCTCGTGTTTGAGTGAAGATATCGAGAGCCTTGGAGAAACCTATTGGAGGCGACAACACCAACTCAGCGGAACACTTGTTTGCATCCGCCACGATGAAGTGTTGAGGGACTCGACTGCCCGATTTGGAAAGCGCAACGAAACAACTATGCTGGATGCGACCGCACATTGCGCCCCCGCGTTCGGGCCGCACGGTACGTTGATCCAAAACGAATTGCATCTTGCTCGATTGATCGCTGAGCGATCGGCTGCCGTGTTGACCGGAACCCCCACCTCTTGGCTGACCTCAAACATTTGCTCGCAGTATCAAAAAGCTGCAATGGAGAAGGGCTATAGGGTCGGCATCGCAAAACTCAACATAAATGAGTTGGCGAAGGACATTGTCGGATTTTACGGAACCGCTTTTCTCGAGAAACTTGGCTGCAACTTATCAGAACGGTCGATAAGCCTTCGGCGGGCTTTCTATCCAGCGGGCACACACCATCCACTGGTCCACATTCTGATCCAAATATTTCTCGAAAGCAAAATGGTGTCATCTCGATCGGTAGTGACGTCTCCGGGAATAGACCACGTACCTCGACGAGATTGGAAATGCCCGAACACTTACGCGAGGCACCACGAGAGCTTCAGGATCCCGACGATCTCTCTCCGGCGGAGTAGAGAAGGTACGACTTACTATCATGGAAGATGCACTTGCGGTTTCACTTTTGCTTTCTCGGAAAGCCAGAAAGGCGACCCCAGCAAACCAAAGGTCAGAAGGACTAGTGGCTATGGGATAGCGATGGAGAATGAAGCTAGACGCCTCTACAAGAGACGGCGGTCGGTTAGGTATGTGGCAGAGATCATGGGACTTTCCCACAAAGTTGCGGACCGACTCGTGAAGCGCCAAAAAAGCAGAAATGAACTCAACAAAGAGCGGATCAGCCGCCTGCGCGTCGAATGGAGCAAAATAGAATCGAGATCGTCCTATCAAGCGTTGATGAAATGGGATCGCGATTGGCTTCGGGCGTATAGGCAAAAGACCAGCGGGCAATCCATTAAAGCAGTCAAAACGACTGCCCAAGGCGCGTAAGGCGATCCAATGGTGCACCTTTCTCTTCCGCACCCTTTCCCCGATGAGTTGATGTACTCCGTGATCACTCGGTATTTTTACCTATGTACAACCAAGGAAAGGACAAGGCAAAAACGAAGCGCGTCGGCGGCGAACAAGTTGATAGAAACGCTGTGGGCGGCAGATAGAGCCGGAACTGATCCGTGGATACTCTTTGGTCCGCCGGACTGATCGACAATCTTTTGGGATAGCTCCATGCATCTCAATTTGCCAAAGCCCTATCTGTCTGGAGCACAACGAACTCTTACGCAATTCAGGTGCCCTCTTGTCCCCTCTCTACAGGTCCACCCAAGATGCTACCCAGTTTTGCAAACGAGACGCGCCACAGATTGCTTCACTCACCGACCGTGATGCAGCGCTGGCTTCTGCGATTGCGGAGGAGGTCGCCTGATCGAGTATTGAGGCGCGGTGCGAACCAATGACAAATCTTGCTCTCCCTCGCCCTTATCGCGACGAGTTGGTCTACTCGGTAATCGCCCGCCATTTTGCGTATTTTCAGCCAAAGGAGAAGTACGCCGCATATGAGGCGACCTTTGGAAGAACGTTTCCGTCGATTAAGTACGTAATCGGCGCCAACAATCTGGCCGCTAGAACGCGTCTCACGTGGGGAAAATCAGCAACAGAACTTATCGAACAACATACGTTATTACCGTACTACGGTAGCTTTTTGGCTCCTAAGCAGTATCTGGAATGTGTTGAAGAGTTCTCGTTTGGCAAGGTGCGCCGCGCAACAAATCTGCTTGGCTCAAAAGTCAGCAGCGTTACCGAGAACGAAAAGTTGAAATTCTGCAAGTCGTGCGCCGCGATAGACATGGACACCCTCGGAGAGACATACTGGAGGCGATCTCATCAAATTAGCGGCTTCTATGTTTGCACCTTGCACGGCGAGATACTATCGGAGTCAGATGCACTGACCTCGCAAAGGCAACCGAAGCTACAAGATGCGACGACGCATGCTCAGTCAGCTTCCGTTCAGCGAACTCTAGAGTTCAACGCGCGAGAATTCGCGCTGGCCAAAGAGATTTCGTTCAGGTGCGAGCAGATCTTGCACGGCCATCTCTCGACGTGGACGCGACCACGTCCGGGTGAATTGTACCAGAGTGCGGCTCGCGAAAACGGCTATCAAAATGGGCTCTGGAAGTTCAATTTCAACGGATTGGCTGAAGATTTCGTCGCCTTTTTTCATACTGACTTACTCGCCAAATTGGGAATCAATCTTCCGGTTAGAACCACGTCACGTTCTAGACTATTCGGCAAGATATTTTACGGCACGGGCGGTTATCACCCACTTCTGCATGTGCTCTTGCAAACCTTCTTTGACAAGCAAGCCGCTCGGTCTATTTCGCGCGCCCTCATCGCGAAGACCTCCTGGAAGTGTCCCAATCCGTACGCTGGGCACGACGAAAGCTTTCGAGTCCCCCAGATAAATTGGGGCAACAAACGGGGCATAAAATACCTTGGAGCGAGGTGCAGTTGTGGATTTGTCTTCTCGTTTAGAACGTCTTTAGATTCCGATCCGTCAATGCCTCTCGTGACCAAAGTTAGAGCCTACGGCAGCAATTTCATGGCAGAGGCACAGCGCCTTTACGCCGAACATGGGACCGTTGTGGCTGTGGCAACAACAATGGGGATTAGTACTGCTGCGGCGCGCCGCCTGATTAGCGGACGCAAGAGCGAGTACGAACGTTCGAAGGAGCTACACATCTTACGCCTTCGGATGCGGTGGACCAATACTCAATGTCGAAACGCTTACAGGGCTCTAATGAGGATCGATCGCGCTTGGATGGTGGAGGCTAGGATGCGCAAACCGCGCAGCCGGCCTCTACCCATTCGGAGCGATCATGAACTGGCTGATCAAATCCGAGATGCTGCACAGGAGATCGGAAACGAGGTCCCTCCGCGAAAAGTGACAGGAGATTCGGTTGCGGTGCAACTTGGCATACCTAATCTGCGCCTTAGGGTGCGCCGGCTACCACTCTCTTCTCTTGCCCTTGCCGAAGTATCTGAGCCGAGGTGGCCGGCCAAGAAATGCTAATTTCGCGGCGCACCGGCCCGCCCAGGATAGAAATGATACAGCCTCGCTTAGCGATCATCTTGACCCGTAATGCTCGGTGTTCCTTTTCGCGGTTGGCGCATAGGGCATGACTCGGACCAGACCGTCGGCAGAGCGCGCAGTTGATTGCGGAAGCGTGCGTGAACCTTTGGTTGTACCGCGCCCGTGCCCAATCTGTCGCCAGAATCGACATCAGCAAGAATGCGCGGCTGACCCACTATTTCGGCGCCAAGCCGCGGGCGGCTGTGTTTCGGCGTGGGGTGTCGACCTTGATCGGCGTGGGGTCCGCTCAATCAGATTCAATACAATCAGTGACTTGAAGTGGTCCCGAAGACGCCGATGGGGGTCACTTTTCGGTCAGAATTCACACCAGGCTCTTATGAAGTACGATCGTGCTTGGGTAATGAAGAGCCCCCGCCGCAGCAGCGGAGGCCCGCGTTCTAGTCCTCGCGGAGCCGCTGCTAGTGATCGCGGCTTGGTGGCGCGCGTTGAAATTGCCGCACAAAGGCTCCGCCAACTTGATCAACGTGTGACTGTGCTGGGGATTGGCCGCCTTCCAGGCAAGCGGCTCAATGTGAGAAACCTTAAGTCGCGGCCTAAGACAATTGCGGCTCTGAACGCGGAGTTCGATGTGCCAAGTCGAGATCGTCAACGAGCAATGACTCAGATGGTGTCTCGGCGGTAATCGCGGACCAAACCTGAAAGAACTTTGTTGATGACAAAAAATTTGAACAGGCGCCCATCCGAAAGAACTTTATCGCACCCGTTGGAAAACGACCTCTTGAAAAGAAACAGCTTTTCCATGTTTGTGTAAGAACTTTATTGTCCAGCTACACCGGCCAGAAAGGCCGGGGATTCCAAAGCCCGTGCGGATTCGAGGAAATTTTTCTCTCGGCCTTCGCCACGGGCGAACCAACGGGTTTCAACCTCCGGTTCCGGCGATAAGCCGCTTCCTTCCCAACGCGAAATTCAAGTAAGCTCTCCGGTCGGGGGACCGGAGCGACTGTGCAGGGCGCGCAACGCAACTCGCTGAGACTGTTGCAGTGGATGATGGCAGCGTCCCTGGCGCTTCCGATTGCGCTGTTCGGCATCGCCGCCATGATCTCCTACAATTCGACCAAAGACATCGCCGACCGCGAGATCGAGCGCACGCTCGATGTCGCGCATGAGCATGCGCTTAAGGTGTTCGAGACTATCGACCGCAGCCTTGCCGAGATCAACGAGGTGGTGCGCGGCCTTCCCGACGACATCATCCGCGCGCGCGAGCCGGCGCTGCACCGGCGCCTGAAGCGGCTCACCGATTCGCTGCCGCAACTCAAATCGGCCTGGATATTCGACGCTGACGGAAAATCGCTGGTCAACAGCCTCGCCTCGCCGCCGCCGGAGCAGAGTTTTGCGGACCGCGACTATTTCATAGCCCATGTCGACCAGAACATCGGCACGTTCATCGGCGCATCGCTGATGCCGCGCCAACCCTATCAGGGCGCGCGCTTCTTCGGCGTGAGCCGGCGGCGCGAGACCGACGATGGCAGCTTTATCGGCGTGATCCAGGCCTCGGTCCTGCCGGAATATTTCGAAAGTTTTTATGCGAGGATCGGTTCTGATCCCGGCAGCTTTTTCGCGATGGGACGCACCGACGGCATGCTGATGGCGCACTTCCCGCGGCTCGACGGCGACCTCCGGCTCGATCCGGGCGGACGCGAGATCGCCGCGCACCCCGCGCACGGCCTCATAACGATGGCCTGGCCGTCGGACGGGATCGAGCGCCGCATCGGCTACAGGCGCGTTGCCGAATATCCGATCTATATCAGCGCGGGCCTCGAGACCTCGGCCATTCGCGCGCGCTGGTACGCCACCATCGGCCAGCATCTGGTGTTCGGCATTCCGGCCACGGCCCTGCTGTTTCTGCTTCTTGCGTTCGCCTTCCGGCGCACCCAGCACCTCCAGCTCGAGGCTGCGAAGCGGCGCGAGGCCGAGGAGGCACTCAAGCACAGCCAGCGCCTGGAGGCGCTCGGCCAGCTTACCGGCGGTGTCGCCCACGACTTCAACAATCTGCTCACCGTGATCCGCGCCTCGGTCGACCTGTTGAATCGGCCGCAGCTGACGGAGGAGCGGCGGCAGCGCTACATCACGGCGATCGCGGATGCCGTCGCGCGCGCCGCCCGTCTGACTTCGCAGCTCCTCGCCTTTGCGCGGCGCCAGACTCTGAAGCCCGAAGTGTTCGACGTCGGCGAGCGGGTGCGGTCGCTGCACGACATGCTCGCCACGCTGCTCGGCCCGGCCATCGAGATCACGATACGGCTCCCGGCGGAGCCCTGCCTCGTCAATGCCGACGCCAGCCAGTTCGAGACAGCGCTGATCAACATGGCGACCAACGCGCGCGATGCCATGCAGGGCAAGGGCAGGATCGCCTTCAGTGTTGAACCGGCGTCGACCATTCCGGACACGCTGGCACATCTTGTTGGCGGCCATGGTTTTGTGACCGTCGCCGTCAGCGATACCGGCATCGGCATTCCCGTAGCGCGGCTCGGACGCATCTTCGAGCCGTTCTTCACCACCAAGCAGGTCGGCCACGGCACCGGTCTCGGGCTGTCCCAGGTGTTCGGCTTCGCCCGGCAGTCCGGCGGCGAGGTGACCGTCACCAGCGAAGTGGGCCAGGGCAGCACCTTCTCGCTCTATCTGCCGCGCGTAGCGGCGGACCTGTTGCCGCAACAGCAGGCCCCGAACACGGCCCCCGCGGCGGCGGGCAGCGGCATGTCGGTGTTGGTGGTCGAAGACAATATCGAGCTCGCCAATTTCGCCGCCGATGGCCTCACTGAGCTCGGCTTCAGCATCACGCTGGTTGACAATGCCAACGATGCCTTGGCGGAACTGGTCGTGGACGCGGATCGCTTCGACGTCGTGTTCTCCGACGTGGTGATGCCGGGGATGACGGGGCTCGATCTTGCGCATGCGATCCGCGACCGCAGCATCGGTGTGCCGATCGTGCTGACCACCGGCTACAGCGAGGCGCTGGCGCAGGAGGGCAGCGTTGGCTTCGACCTCGTGCAAAAGCCCTATTCCATTGAGGAGCTGTCACAGGTCCTCCACCGGGCGGCGCGGCTGCGCCGGGTGCGAGATGGCGCCGCCGAGTGATTCGCCCCGTGGAACCGAAGGGAACCGTCTGATTTCCTTCGCGTTGTCCGCGCATGAGCAAGCTGGCCGCAAAGCGTGAACAGGGCAGGAAGCCGCCTATCATCGAGGTCAAGGGTGAGAACGGCGACGAGGTCGCGCCGCCGCCGCCGGAGGTGCTTGAACCCGATCCGGAGCTCACGCCCGAGGAGGCCGAGCAGGCGCGCAAGGATTATCTGCTCACCCGATTCTGGATCAGCGCGCGCGGCTTCTGGGGACGCAACGGCGACCGCCTCGCCTGGCCGTTCTCGATCGGCCTCGGCATTCTGATCGTCCTCGCCGTCGGCTTCCAGTACGGCATCAATGTCTGGAATCGCGCGATCTTCGACGCGATCGAGCAGCGCGATGCGACCACGGTCTTCCATCTGACGGCGGTGTTCTTTCCGCTCGCGATCGGCAGCATCGTGCTTGGCGTGGCGCAGGTGTTCGCGCGGATGGGCATCCAGCGGCGCTGGCGCGCCTGGCTCACCGCCAGCGTCCTGACGCGCTGGCTCAAGAACGGCCGCTACTACCAGCTCAACCTCGTCGGCGGCGATCACAAGAATCCGGAATACCGGATTGCGGAGGACCTGCGTATCGCGACCGACTCGCCGGTCGATTTCGTCGCCGGCGTGACCTCGGCGCTGCTGTCTGCCGCGACCTTCATCGTCGTGCTCTGGACCATCGGCGGCGCGCTCACCTTCACGCTCGGCGGGTCGGCCATCACCATTCCCGGCTTCCTCGTGATCGCTGCGATCCTCTACGCCACGATCGCATCCAGCTCCATCCTGGTGATCGGCCGGCGCTTCGTGCAGGTGTCCGAGGACAAGAACCAGGCGGAAGCCG
>Ga0209233_1001135_pt1 | contig 10861 bp, 9 predicted proteins | sample AraplaCL_Cvi_mCL_FD_184269 | JGI IMG/M metagenome (GOLD analysis project Ga0209233, IMG submission 184269) | Arabidopsis root microbial communities from the University of North Carolina, USA - plate scrape CL_Cvi_mCL (SPAdes) (version 2) | ecosystem: Host-associated > Plants > Roots > Endosphere ... | reverse complement strand
AGCGCGACATCCTTCACCGGCCCCGGCATCTGCACCGAAACCTCGCCCACGCCACCGCGCTTCCATCCCAGCGAGTTGAATACCACCACCGGCACACCCACCGCTACGCGCGTATCGATGTGCGCCGTAATCGTGTTCAGCGATTTCTCCGACACTTCATTCGCGGCCCAGTGAACCTGGTCGTAATCTTTCTGCGCTTCCTTATAGATCGTCGCAATGCCGGAGCCTGCCGCGAGATCGTGGAACTGGTTGAACAGCACATGCTTCCATCCGTCCGTCAGTTCCTTCTCGGGATATACCTGCCCGTCCAGCCACGCCAGCGACGCATACTTCTCGGCATCCAGCAGCCACTCTTCGCTGTTGCGCATGTTCCGCTTGTGGTCGGCCTGCGTCGTAAACACGCCGCGGTGATACTCGAGATACAGCTCATCTTTCCACGTCGGTACACTGATCTGCTCAGCCGACGGCGTCGGCAACGCTGTATCGCCCTTCGCCAGCGTTTTGTAGTTCCACGTCGGCGAGTCCGCATTCAGCTTGCCTTCAATCCCTGTGAAGTAGCTCTGCGCCGTGCCGAACTCTTCCTTCGGAATCACCTTGCCCGGCTCCATCCAATGCAGACCTTCGTCGAGCATCGCGCGAGTCGGCCCGCCGCCATGGTCGCCAATGCCGTAGAGGTCCATCATCTGCATCATGCCCGGGGAAAACTGCCGTGCCTGCGCGAGGTCTTTGCCGAGCCGCGTGGGGTCGAGGTTGCCATTCGCATAGTCATGCGGGAAGTACGTCAGCACCTTGCTGCCGTCGGGCGACTCCCACCAGAAGAGCTTGAGCGGCAACTTATTCGTGTCGTTCCAGAACATCTTCTGCGTTACAAAATAGTCAATGCCCGAGCGCTTATAAATCTGCGGAAGCTGCCAGTTGTATCCGAACGAATCGGGGTTCCAGCCAATGCGTGTCCTCTTGCCGTACAGCTTCTCGAACGTCGCCTGCCCTACGAGCAACTGCCGCACCAGCGACTCGCCATCGGGCATGTTCAGGTCCGGCTCCAGCCACATGCCGCCGACCAGCTCCCACCGGCCTTCCTGCACGCGCTGTTTAATCTCCGCGTTCATCTCCGGATACTTGTCCGCCATCCACTCGCTGTACTGCGCCGCCGACTGCGTATACGTGTAGCTCGGATACTCGCGCATCAACTGCGCCGCGGTCCCGAACGTCCGCTTCACCACATCAACCGTCTCGGTCCAGGGCCACAGCCACGCTACGTCGATGTGCGAGTTCCCGGTCAGATGCAGCGTCGATGTCTGCAGCAGAGGCCGCAACGCAACCAGCGTCGCCTGCGCCTTCTCCAGCGAGGCATCAAACGCTTTCTGGTCCCCGCGATCCAGCGCCGCGAGGTCAACCTCACTCACCGCCTTCAGCAGAGTATCCTTCTGCGCCGCAGACCCCGGTGCCAGTGACGGCACATCCGCCGCCGCCACCACAAACTCCTGCCGCAGGTCTTCGGGGTTCGGCCGTCCCTCCGCGAAGCTCACCTTCATCTGCACGCTGTTGAAGGTCTTGTCGTCGACAGATGCCAGCACCTTCACGGCGACCAGCACTTTATCCCCGGGCTTGGCATGATCGAAGATCTCAACCGGCTCCAGGTCTTCGCCCATCGCCACGCGGCGGCCATTGAAGTAGACAATCTCGGTCACCGGCCCATTCGCGAAGTCCTCAAACATGAAGCTGATGTTCGCGCCGCGCAGGTCGTACCCATTCAGCGTCTTCGGGACCTCGATCCAGCGCCGGTACCACACTGCTTCTTTGCCGGCCTTCGACTTCGTCTTCACCGTCTCCCAGGCCGAGTCGTCCAGCGTCGGCGACTCGCCATGCGCCACATCGCCGGAATGGAACCGCCACTCCTCCGCCGGTAGCATGTGGAACGACGCCAGCCGCGCCAGCACCTTCGCCTCATCGGGGGAAAATGCAACCGGACCCTGCTGCCCATGCTGCGATTCAAACAACTGCGCATGCGCAGGCGACAGAGCAAAAACAAACAACGCGACGGCGGAGAGAAAAAGCTTACGGTTCACGAGCACTCCCTAAAAAGCTGCAACCAGTATCCACCACCTCATCGACTTGCGGGAATGGTCAGGCTATTTGGCAACATATTTCGTTTGAACTCCGCGCAGAGATTGACAGCGCAAAATGGCTCTGTATATTGGGTCGCATGAGCTATGACGTTCGAGTTGAGCGGGTCATCAGCGGTCCTACTGCTGTCGTCCGCCGCCGGGTCGCCCCGGGTGAACTGTCCAGGGTTGTCCCGGAAGCGTGCGGTCTGGTGTGGAAGACCGTCAAAGCCGCGCAGGTAAAGGACGCCGGAAGACAGATAGCGATATACCGCGGCGCCGGAAACGGCCTGGTCGACGTTGAGATCGGTGTTGAAGTAGGTGCCGCGTTCCCGGGACGCGACCAGGTCGTCGGCTCTGTCACGCCCGCTGGGGAAGCGGCAGCGGTGACCCACTTTGGGCCATACGGGAAACTCGGCGAAGCCCACCAGGCGATTCGGCAATGGAGCGCCGCGCAGGGCCGCCCGCTTGCCGGGACCAGTTGGGAGCTCTACGGCCACTGGCTGGACGAATGGAACAGCGACCCCTCAAAGATTCGCACCGACATCTTCTACTTGCTCTGAAAACCTGCAATACCTGGGTGGGGAGCGTAGTTGCCGTTGTTTCTTGTTGCCTTTCTTGTTGTCATCCCCATAAGGGAACTGCTTCGGTTGTTGTCCAAGCGCTTGCCGACCCCAAAATCAAAGGCCCGGCATCAATAGCCGAGCCTCTGATCCCTTCAAACGAACTCTTACCGCACAACAACCGTCAAACTCGTCGTTGTCGTCGCTCCATTCGCCGTCACAACCACCGGCACCGTATACGATCCCGACGGCGCCAGATGCGAATTATTCGCGCATCCACTCAAGCCAGCGATGGCCCCGAAAGAAAGCACCACGAACGCCGCCAGCGTTGCAATTCTCTTACGCCGGAACGCTGCGAAACCGACCAGCGGAAGCATGGCGAACGCTGCCACGATCTCTGCGTTATTTCCCGGAAGCGTCAGCCGGGACGTTGTTGCCGTCCCAACCAGCAGCGTTCCCGTCTGCGCCACATTATTCCCGCTAAAGGTGAAGGTCGATGGATTGAAGTAGCACGTCAAATTCGACGGCAGTGTCCCGCACGTCACCGTCGCGGTCCCGGTATAGCCGCCCGTCGGCGTCAGTGTGACGTTCACCTGGCCCAGATCGCCGTGATTCACCGTGATCGACGACGGCAACACGGATGGAGTCACCATCGGCGGGGCCACCACCTCCGAAAGCACTGGCGAAGTCGAATTCAGATACCCGTTCACACCCGCAAAAACCGCCGTGATCGAGTGCGTCGCCGCCGTCAGCGCGGTTGTAGTAACGCTCACCGTCTGCGTTCCTCCGCCGACCACGCCCGTACCCAGCACGTTGGTTCCATCCAGGATCGTCACCGTGCCCATCGGCTGCCCCGCGGCTCCCGTAACCAGCGCGGTGAACGTCACCGACCCATGCAGGTTGGCATTCAAGTTATTCGACGCCACCACCGTCGTGGTCGCCACCGGAGGCCCGAGCAGCGTCAACGCCGCGACCGCGATCAAATTGTGGCCGGCAACCGTGGGGTGCAGATCGTCCCAGAACAGATACGTGTCTGGATTCACTGCGGAATTTCCCTGTGCGCTCGCCGTCACATTCGTAAACCTCGATAGCAGCGGCGGTCCGATGATCGCGTTGAATAACGTATACGTATCGAGCGGAAAAATGTGCAGCGTCTTGCCTGGGTTCGCCGCCGGAAGTGCAGCCAGCCCTGCCGCCAACGCCTGATTGAAACCCTGTGCAGCCTGTGTCGCCGGCACGGAGGTTGCAGCCGACCCATTGAACCGCGGCGTCAATCCCAGCGGCGGCAGGTTCGGAACCATAATGTCCGTGGCCCCGGCATTGATCAACCGCTGCACCAATGCAATATCCCGCATCGCCGCAGCCGTAATTTGCGCCGGTGTAGTCGCGGCAAACAGATCGTTCGCACCGCCCCAGACGATAAAAAGTGTTTTGTTGGTGATTACCGGGTTGGTCGCCAGGTAATCGCTCACCTGCTGGCCCATGTTCTCCACCGTAAACGACAGCGAATTCCCCGGCCCATACGTAAACACGGTCGTTCCAACATCGGTCGTGGCAAATCCGTACGCGTAATTGGTGCCTCCCGACAGGGAGTTCGGAGGCTCGGGCCGTCCCGGCAACGAAGCAGCCAACTGCTCCAGCCAAACGCCCGCATAGCCGCGTGCTGCCGGCACAGTGTCCATGCCATCGGTGAACCGGCTCGCCGTGTAGTTGCTGGCCGGCCCGGGCACCTGTGCATTTATCGTATTCTTCGCAGCACTCAGGATCGCATCGTTGCCGTCATCGCTAAGCGAATCGCCAAACACAACAATGGACGTATATGTCTGCCCCAGGGCCACTATCCCCGGAAAAACAAACAGAACAGCGATAAGGACAGAAAGAAAGGGGCGCGTCTTGGACATGATTGGTCTCCGGCACTGCGAGGGGGATACTAACCCATACAACCATCGTGCACATCGGCGCACATCGTTCCAATGGGAATAAGGGCCCAGTATTCGTTTAAGCATTTATAAAGCAAATTCGTGCGCCCGAAACACTATCCCAAACAATCTGAACCACAAAGCACACGAGTACTGTCAGGAACTATCCTCTCGAAGAAGATACAGATGGGACGCCTGCACCGCGCCACCACGGGTCCGAACGCGGGTATAACCGGCTCCTGCAAGCCGAAGGAAAAGTGCCTTCCTGTACATCCCCAAAGTGCAACAACAATTGACGGGACATTCTGGACACTTTTCTTCGACTTGTTATCCTATAGCAGAGTGAAGTTTCGAGCGCTGGAGGATTTCCTTCGCAAATATAGTGTTATCAACAACTTGTGCGACTTCGTCGTGCTTCCAAAGATCTCAGCCACCGCACAACAACCACTACGCTCTACCCTCTCCCCACTGCCTTTATGCGCATTGCCATCCCCATCCCGACTTCCACTGACCTCGGCTACAACCAGCGTTCCTGGCCCTCTTACGCCGACGCCGTAACCCGGTCCGGCGGCGAGCCTGTCATGATCGACCTAGCCTCGACACCTGAAGAAGTCGCCGCCATCGCTGCCACCTGCGACGGCGTCTGTCTGCCCGGAAGCCCAGCAGACATCGATCCTCTTCGCTACTCCGCCGCCCCTGATCCTGCGACCTCTCCCGCTGATCCCGCCCGCGAGGCAGTCGACAACATTCTTCTCGACGACGCGTACAAAAACCGCAAACCGGTCCTCGGCATCTGTTACGGGATCCAGTCGCTCAACGTCTACCGCGGCGGCTCCCTCGTGCAGGACATCACGCCGCTTCCGGTCAATCATTCCGCCGGACGCAGCGTTGCCATCGCCCATACGGCCCTCATTGCCGAGCACTCGACCCTGGGCCAGCTTCTCCTGGCCAATGACGACACCCGCGACGAAGCTCCACTCTCCGACGGCTACCTCCGGCTCCCCATCAACACCAGCCATCATCAGGCTGTGTCCGAACCCGGCGACGGCCTGCGCATCGTTTCCCGTTGCCCTGACGACGGCATCATCGAAGCTGTCGAGTCTGACCCAGCCGACTCCAGCTCGCCCCATTTCGTCCTTGGCGTCCAGTGGCATCCGGAGCGTAGCTACGACATCAGCCCCGCCTCCCGCGCTCTCTTCGGCCGTCTCATCCAGGAAGCCAAGTCCCGGTAAACATCGTGATCCTCAGCGAATCCCAGATCGCCGCGCTCCTTGAGCCCTATCTCTCCGGCGCATCGACCCCGTCCGGCCTCTACGCCCAACTCAGTGGCTATCTCGATCTCCTGCTCCGCTGGAACGCCCGTACGAACCTTACCGCGATCCGCGACCCGGAGGAAATCGTTCGCCGGCACTTTGGTGAGAGTCTTTTTGTCGGCGTGCACCTGGCCCCGCTTCTTTCTTCGGGCGCCACGCTGCTTGACTTCGGCTCCGGGGCCGGCTTCCCCGGCCTCCCCATCCAACTATTGCTTCCGGAGCTTCAAGTCGCCCTCGCTGAATCTCAAGGCAAAAAGGCGTCCTTCCTCCGCGAAGCCGTGCGCACTCTCGGCCTCAAAACCGAAGTTTGGGCCAGGCGGGTGGAAGAGATGCCTACAGACCGACGTTTCCGATGTGTCACTCTCCGTGCGGTGGACAACATGGCCTCGGCATTGGAAGTCGTCCCCGCCCGTATCCTCCCGTCAGGGACACTGGCTGTCCTCGGCGGCGAAGGTCTTTTTCTCAACGCGTCGGACCTCCAGACAATTCCCGTCCCGGGCAGCCGCAGCACGTTCCTCTATCTCTCCCAATAGAAATCTGGAGCAAGCTCGCGGCTGGCAGCTCGCAGCTGGAAACAAACCAGAAGCCGCTATAGTGGTTGCCTTCACACGTCGCTGGTGGCAGCACGCAGATTCCTCCGGGAATGGCACCAAAGAGGTGGCCAAAAAGCCGTACTGGTAGCATCAAGCCACGCGAGGCCACTCTGATGTTCCACGTGGAACATTATTCGAGGCCGCTAAATGACGTTCCACGTGGAACATCCGAACTCAACCTAAACGTTCCACGTGGAACACTCGCTCATCTGCTAACCTAGCTTTCACCCGCATGTCCAAGGTCATCGCTATCGTCAATCAGAAGGGCGGAGTCGGAAAAACGACCACCGCCATCAACCTCTCCGCATCCTTAGCCCTTGAAGGCGTCTCGACCCTTCTCATCGACTGCGACCCCCAGGCCAACACTACCGGTGGAATGGGCTTCGGCCGCTCCGAAGAGCGCCTATCCATATATGACATCCTCCTCGGACAGGCGACCGCCGAAGAAGCCACACTCGAAACCGAGATCGCCAACCTCAAGCTCATCCCCGGCACCAAGAACATGATCGGCGCCAACCTGGAGTTGGTGACAGCCGACCGCCGCGAGTTCCGCCTCCGCGACGCGCTTGAGCCTATCCGCAATCAATACCCCTTCATCATCCTCGACTGCCCACCTGCGCTCGACCTTCTCACGCTCAACTCGCTGGTCGCAGCCGACGGTCTCCTCGTACCGATGCAGGCCGAATACTTCGCCCTCGAAGGCATTTCCGAACTCATGTCTACGCTCGACAGCGTCGCCGCGGCCTTCAACTCCCCGCTTGCTCTCGAAGGTGTCCTCCTGACGATGTTCGACGACCGGACCAACCTCTCCCAGCAGGTCACGGAAAACCTCCGCAACTTCTTCGGCGATAAGCTTCTCAAGACCGTCATCCCCCGCAACATCCGCCTTGCAGAGGCCCCCAGCCACGGTAAGCCTGTTGCGCTCTACGACGCCAAATCCCGGGGCGCCGAGGCGTATCATGACCTCGCCTTGGAAATTCTTTCCCGCAACGGCATCACATCGCCTACACCGCGCCCCCGCAAACGCCTCATCACCGAACCCATCCAACCGCCCAAATTTCTTTCTGCCACTGGCGAAGAACCCAAACCGCGATCCGGCATCTGGCCCTTCAACAAAAACAAAGCCGACAAGTCCGAGTAGGAACCAGCAATGACAACACCCCAGAACGATCCCAAACGCCGCGCGCTCGGCAAAGGTCTCGAGTCGCTCCTGCCTTCGCGTCCCGCCGCTCCCGCTCCACCACCCCCCGTGGCGGAGTCCACTACCGGTAAGCCGCTCGAAATCCCCGTCGGCAAGATTGACCGCAACCCCTTCCAGACCCGGACGCAGTTCGACGAGACGAAACTCGCCGAGCTGACCGCTTCGGTTGCGGCTTCGGGAGTCGTCCAGCCTATCGTCGTCCGCGCTATTCCCGGAGGGCGTTATCAGCTCATTACGGGCGAGCGCCGCTGGCTGGCTTCGCAGCGCGCCGGCAAGGCGACCATTCCATCCATCGTCCGCGAGGTCTCCGACGGCCAGGCTATGGAGATGACCATCGTCGAGAACCTCCAGCGCGCCGATCTCAATCCGATGGAACAAGCCCGCGCCTACCAGCGTCTCTCGCAGGACTTCCACCTGACGCAGGAGCAAATGGCGACGCGGACCGGCAAAGACCGTGCCAGCGTCTCCAACTTCCTCCGCCTCCTCAAGCTGCCACCATCGGTCCAGCAAAACGTCGAGTCCGGCGACCTTACCTTCGGCCATGCGCGCGCACTCCTCGCGCTCGACACCCCAGAGGCCATCGCCGCCGCCACGCAGAAAGTCCTCACTCTCCACCTATCCGTCCGCGGCACCGAGCATTACGTCCAGGGCCTGCTCCACCCCGAATCCAAAACCAAACCCGCCGCCAAACCCACCGAAGTCCAGGATCCTAACGTTCGCGAAGCCCAGGACCACCTTCGCCGCACCCTCGGCCTCAAGGTCACCATCGAGGATAAGAAGGGCAAGGGAAAGGTCATCATCGAATACTCAGGTGTCGACGATTTCGATGCTATTCTTGCTGCTCTTGGACAAAGTTCCACTTAATGTAGTAATGTTGCTACATGGTAAGCGGGGTTAGCGATGACGATTTTATCTAGCCGGGAATTCAATCAGGATACGAGCGGTGCAAAGAAGGCTGCAGCCGATGGGCCAGTGCTCATCACAGACCGGGGAATACCCTCATTCGTACTCCTGACATTTGACGACTATCAGCGCGTCAGCGGCAAATCACCCAGCTTGGCGGAACTCCTGGCGATGCCTGACGGCGATGACATTGAGTTTGATCCCCCCCGTTCACGCGATCTTGGCCGCGCGGCTGATTTTTCCTAATGTATCTACTCGACACCAACGTTGTTTCTGAATTGCGTAAGAAGCCCGGCAGGATAGATGCCAACGTACTTGTCTGGTCAGAAAGCGTTCATCCGCTGGATCAGTACATTTCCGTAGTGACGCTTCAGGAACTCGAGACCGGTGTCCTTCTCTTGGATCGCCACGATACTGCGCAGGCCAAGATGCTCCGTCATTGGCTGGAAGCGACGCTCCGACCAACCTTTGCGAAACGAATCCTTCCGGTGACTCAGGAGATTGCTCTCCGTACCGCAAGGCTCCACGTTCCAGACCCGCAGCCGTACCGGGATTCGCTGATTGCGGCCACCGCGCTCGTCCACGGCTTGATAGTCGTCACTCGCAATCTATCTGACTTCGGGCCGACCGGTGTTCGAGTTATCAATCCGTGGCTAGCTCAGTAGTCGACACTCTCGCGAGGATCAATCAAGGCACGTGGAGATGAGAACCTTCCGCCGCTGGTCACTCATCGCCGAAGTAGCCTTGCTGTTCGCGACGGCAACACTCTCCGCCCAACCGGCTACACTCCCCGAAAACCTCTACACCCAATCGCACCTCGCAATGGGTACGATCTTCACGATCAAGCTCTACGCACCCGATCCTGACACAGCAGACCGCATCATCACCGCGACCTTCGAAGAGATTGATCGCGTGGAAGCACTGCTCAGCAACTACCAGCCATCGAGCGAGTTGTCACGGATCAGCCGCGAAGCGGGCAACGGACCTGTTGTGACAGACCCCGAGACCTTCAACTTCCTTACGAGATCGTTCTATTGGAGTAAGCGGTCCCACGGAGCGTTCGATATCACGGTTGGTCCATTGCTCCGGGCATGGGGCTTCAAGGCAAAGAACGGCCACGTGCCGACGCAAGCGGAACAGAGGCCTCTTCGCGACGAGGTTGGTTGGGACAAGGTGCAGCTCGATCCCGTCACGCACACCGTACGGTTCACGACTCGCAAACCAATGGAACTCGATCCAGGCAGCATCGGCAAGGGTTTCGCAGTCGACAGCGTTGTGGCACTCCTGCGCGAAAGCGGTGTGCACGCCGCCTTCATCTCGGCCGGTGGCAGCACCCTGTACGGTCTCGGAACGCCGCCGGGAGAGGCCGGCTGGCCTGTTGAGGTTCCCGATCCACGGACGCCAGGCAGCATAGCCACTACATTTCTGCTGCACGACACGTCTCTTTCAACCGGCGCCTGCACGGAAAAGTTTTTCATCCAGAACGGGCATCGCTACTGTCACATATTCGATCCGCGCACCCTGATGCCGGTCGAAGGCGTGCTGCAATCCACCGTCATTACACCCAGCGCAACCGACAGCGATGCCCTCTCCACCGTCGTCTTCGTGCTGCCGCCGGAACAAAGCGGGGAAGTTCTGAGCCGAATGCGAACCACACAGGCTATCCTGTTTCGGTCGGCTCCAGGCGTTCCGACCTGCACTGTCTTCGCAGCTCCGGCGCATCTCTGCGATACCCACACGCCGTCGCAACAAGAAGGAGTTCGTCCCTGATGGATCGTCGTTCGTTCACCCAGAGTCTCTCAGCTCTTGCATTGACTTCCGCTTCACTCAGCAGTTCGGCATTGCAGGTTGCTCACAGTGTGGCTGCCAAACCGGCCTCGGTCGACGACACGCGAGCATCACGGCAAACGGCACGCTCTACCGTCAACACGCCGTTGCGCCTCGGCCTCATCGGCGCCGGCAGCCGTGGACAGGAGCTGGTGCGGAGCTTCCTGCGCGTACCCGGAGTCAAAATCACCGCCGCCGCTGATGTGTACCCATTGCGCTTTCAGCAACTCAACAAAGTCTGCGGATACGAGGTCGCCGCGCACGCCGACTACCGTGCTCTGCTCGACCGCAAAGACCTCGACGCCATCGTTATCGCTACACCGCTCGGCCTGCATGCAGAGCACGTATTGCCGGCCCTCAAGAGTGGCCGTCCTGTCTACGGCGAAAAGACAATGGCCTACACCATCGAAGACGCGCGCAGGATCGTCGCAGAAGTC
>Ga0209233_1001134_pt1 | contig 10863 bp, 6 predicted proteins | sample AraplaCL_Cvi_mCL_FD_184269 | JGI IMG/M metagenome (GOLD analysis project Ga0209233, IMG submission 184269) | Arabidopsis root microbial communities from the University of North Carolina, USA - plate scrape CL_Cvi_mCL (SPAdes) (version 2) | ecosystem: Host-associated > Plants > Roots > Endosphere ... | reverse complement strand
GGGCGAGCCTTTGCTCTTGAGTCTATGCACGATTATCCGAACGCTGAAATCGCCCTAAAGAGAGCCATCCATCTCGATCCCAGCAATTCGTGGCAATTGATTGAGCTAGGCAATATCCATTTCTTGGAGCACGAGTGGAACGAGGCCTGGGACATATCCGGCGAACTTGTCACCAAATTTCCTAACGAACCGTATGGATGGATCCTGCGCGGCAACATTCAGATGGATCAGCCGCGCGCGGGATTGAAAGACACTTTCGACGAATTCAATAAGCGGTTCGGAAGCGAACCCCAATGGGGGGATCGGTTGGACCAGATGCGCGAAGGACTGCAACATGAGCAGCAACGAAGCGCAATCGGCACTGCTGCGCCTTTGGAGCAAAGGCGGGGCTAGGTTCAGTTATCAAGGCCAAGCTTAATGTCTGCTTTCGACCGCGGATTCAACCGATCGACGCGACATTGCCGATAACGTTCGGCGGTGTTTCGTAGCTTAGTGTTTTCCTGAGACGTTCATTCAACTGTCGAGCCACTGCATCGAGTTTGGCTTGTGACGCGCTCGAGAGACTCGGGGCTCGCTAATGGCCCGCATGCCCATCGCTCATGCTCGACCGCATCGTGCGCCAGCGGGCGTATTGCGGTGCCTTTGCAGAGGCTGGGTCTTCCAGACCAAGCAGCCAGAATCGGAACCAGTCCAGGTTGCGCGCGTATACGGCGAACTTGTGTCGGGGCTGGAACTTGTTGTGCGGCTCGTTGGGAAAGACATAGATGTCCGCGCGGTTGCTCCGCATCAGCGGGATGGCGTAGTCGAGTCCGTGCATGTATTCCTGCTCAGGAAACTGCATCAGTATCGGGGTGTGGATCTTCCCCAGGTTCAAGGTCGGCGAAATCTGCTGCCACTGCGCCGGCGTCTCGTCCGGCGCGCCCAGTTGCCAGTTCGTTCGCAGCAGCGACAGGAACGGATCGCCGATGTTGCTACCCAGCAGGTAGTACATCGGCGAGGTGGTGGGCGACGCCATCGACGCGGCCGTGATCACGTCGGCATGGATGAGCGTCCACATCATCACTTCGCTGCCGAAGCTGAGTCCGCCCATCCCGATCTTCGTCCTGTCGATCCGGCCTTCCGAGGCGAGTTGCTCCACCGCGCTCTCGACCGCCGACCGCCCCAACTCGTAGCGCTCCTGCGCGTCGGCAGAGAACGAGGGCGCGTTGATGCAAAGGGTGGAGATGCCCTGCTCCGCCATCGTGGCCAACGGCCACTCATCGCCCGAACCGCCACGCACGAAGCCGATGCAGCGGTAATAGGTGACGAACAGCGGCGGCAGCTTGTTGTCCGCGCGGCGCGCCAAGTAGAGCTGACCGGTGAACGTTCTGCCTTTCGCATCCGTCCAGCGCAGCAGTTGCGCTGGCATGCTGGCGAGGTCCTGCGCCAGCGCCTGGTTGGGATCGAACAGCACCTGTCGCGCGCCCGTCTGCAGGTCGACCCGTTCCAGCCGTGGCGGGCGGTTGGCCTCGGCCGTCACGCAGGCCAGCGCCGCGGACGATACGCCGCAAGTGCCCGGCCCCCAGCGCCCTTCCCCGCCGAACAGGCCGTCGGACGTGGCGACTTGGGACACCGCACCGGTATCGACATTCCAGCGGTAGACGGATTGCGCGAACCCTTTGTCGTAGGGCGTCACCGTGAAGATCACCTCGTCGGTTCCGGGGCGCCACCGCACGTCGCTGATCTCCTTGCCCGTGCACGCCTCCGCCGCGCATTTCACCAGGCGGCGCGTGCCGCGCGCAGGCAACATCGCCAGTTCGATCCGCGGCTGGCCCGGCGTTGCTTCCGTGCGCGTCAGCAGCGCTATGCGTCGGCTCTTGCGGTCACGCTCCAGTTTCCAGACGTGGCGCACCTGCTTGGCGAGATCCGACGCCGCTAGCGCCGCAGGTGGTCTTTCGGACGGCGCGAGATCCCGCACCGCACCGCTCGCCAGATCGACCGCCTTCCAGCGATCCGGCACATCGGCCGTCAGATCGACCCGATTGAATATGAGGCCCAGCCGCTGCGTCGCCAGCCGCCCCTCGGTATCGCCGGACCGGAACAGGTTCTGCCCGAGCGGCGTGGTCCGGTCGACGCGAATGCCGCGGTCGTATTCGGCCTGTTCCGCCGCCATGATCTCCTCGCGTGCCGGCCCAATGCTGTACTTCAACACCTTGCCGTCAGGGCTCAACGAAAAGTCCCTCACGTCTGCCTCGCCCTGCGTCACGCGTTCGGCGGCATCACCGTCGGCCGATGCGCGCCAGACATCGATCCGATCGTCCAAGCGGGCGCGGTAGTAAATCCAGTGCCCGTCAGGCGACCAGACTGGCGTGGCCGGCAACTCGATGCCGGCCGAATCGCGCAAGGGGACACCGCCGTCGCTCACGCGCTGCGGCGACGCCCCGTCCATCCGTTGGATGTACCAGACGGTATCGTAGGTGTTGCGCTCGATCGACGCCCGCGACACCCGGAACGCGACCCGCGTACCGTCCGGCGACACCACGGGACTGCTGAAATCCGCGATCTCCACCAGCTGCCTTGGCGACACCGCAAACGCGTGGGGTGCCGCGGCAAGCGCGCTCAGCAACGTCCCAACGCTCAAAACCCGCCTGACGATGATTTGGAATGAAGCAGACCTCATGACCTCGCTCCTATGTCGGTTTGGTAATGCTCTGCGTTGTTCATGGCGGCATTACCAATGCTTCGAGACGGAGAGGCTGAGATACCGTCCGATCGCCGAGTAGTTGGTCGAGTCGAACGGCGCGTACGTCCGTGAGGTGACGGCGTACAGAGGCGGCGCCCGATCGAGGGCGTTCTGCATCGACAGCTCGAGCGCGAGATCCGACCATGCATCGTTGCGCGCGCCGGTGTCGTAGCGCAGCGTGGCGTCGAAAGTGGTGAACGAGGCGCCTTCGCGGTGATTGGCGGTGTTGGTGACTCCGCTCTTGTAGTTGCCGAACAGCGATGCGATGAACCCACCCTGCTGCCACACCGCACCGATCCGGCTGTTGAGTCTGGCCGGATAGAACAACGTGCCCGCGAGGTCGTAGGTCGGCTGGGCCGATGACACCTGTTGCGTGCTGTGCAGCCAGCTCGCCGAGCCGCGCACCGTCAGCCGGCCCGCAGCCAGATCGAACCGGTACGACCCCGACGCGTCCAGGCCCCTGGCCCGTTGCCGCGAGGTGTTCATGAACAGGTTGGGCGCGATCGCCACCACCTTGCCCGGATCGTAGGCCGCCCCGGTGGCATTGGTGAAACGGAAGGTCCGAAGCAATTCCGCCAGCTCGGCCGCGGAGGGTGCAACACGGATAAACGATGCAAAGGCCGGGTTGCTCAGTGCCTGGGCCGGCACCAGCGGCTGCACGACACGGTCGGTGTAGCCCACGTCGAACCAGGTCAGCTCCGCCTCCAGGCCATCCAGGGCTTGGGGATGGAACGCGAGCGAGGCACTCCGGGTTCGCGCCCTTTCCGGATGCAGGTCGGGGTTGCCGCCCGTAAGGTAGAGCGCCGTCGCGCTGCGCGCGTAGCCGGTGCCGCCCAGCGCCGCTGCGGGGAACAGATAGGCATCGCGCGTCAGGTACTGCTGCGCCAGCGTAGGCACCTTGAACGACTTGCCCCAGGACGCCTTCACCGTGATGTCCGCGTTGGGGCTGTAGATCAGGCCCAGCTTGGGCGTGGTGACCCCGCCGAAGCTGTCGTAGTGCTCGCCCCGCAACGCGCCGGTCAGCGCCAGCCGTTGCACGCCGGCGACGCCTTGCTCCGGGCCGACTAGCGGCAGGTTGAGTTCGGCATAGGCGAAGCGGCTGCCGACGTCGCCGTCCACCTGCGTGTAGCCGCTGATCAGGTTGCCACTGCGGAAGGCGTTGCTGCGGTAACCGGCGCCGACCGCGAGCCGCGCCTCGCCACCGGTCAACGAGAACAGCGGCCCTTCGGCGCCGACCTCGTAGGCCCGGCTCCTGTTGCGGTAGGCCGTGCGCGAGAGCCTGGACATCCCCGTTGCCGGGGTTACCACGGAGTAGCGGACGTCCGTGCTTTCCCGGCCCCAGGTACCGCCGATCGACACCGTCCAGTCGCCAGGCAGGAACAGGTCGAGGTTGGGCGAGACCAGCGAGGTGACCGTCGTTGGCGCGTTGTGCTCGTAGTTGGTCGCATACGCCAGATCCGTCGCGATCTGGCGTTCGGTCCTGAACGTATCCAACCGCAGTTCGCCGATATCCCCGAACGCCTGGTGCGCACTGAGCAGACCACTTCGTAGATCGCCCGCCTGATACAGCGTCGACGGGGCATACATACCCTTGGCGTACGTGCGCTGATTCGCGTAGATCGGATCGTTGTCGGTCTTCTTCCACGTTGCGATCAGTCCGCCGGTGGACCAGGTGGTGCCGCCCGTCATGCTGTATTCGTGAGTGGTCAAGCCGCCGTCCGTCGCGCCGCCATAGCGGGCCGCGGCTGTCACGCCTTCGAAGTCGCGGCGCAGGATCACATTGCCGACACCGCCCACCGCATCGGAGCCATAGATCGCGGATGCACCGTCGGCGACGATCTCGATGCGATCCACCGCCTCCACCGGAATGGCGCTGATGTCTACCATCTGGGTGAATCCACCGTAAGACATCCGCCGGCCATTGAGCAGGGTAAGCGACGCATCCTGACCGAGGCCGCGCAGGTTCAGGCCCGAGCCTCCGGTAATGTTCTGATTGCCCTGCCCTCCTCCCGTCGCGCCGGCGGCAATGCCGGGGTTCTGACCGCCCGAGAAGTTCTGCGGCACGCTGCGGATCACCTCGCCAAGATCTGCGAAACCTTCCTGCTGGATCTGCTCGCTGCCGATCGTGATGACTGGCGATGGCGTGGTGCCGCCGCGGATGCGAGTGCCGGTGACTGTGATGGCCTGCAGATCGGTTGCCGCTGGCGCGGCGGACTTGTCGGTCGGTTTTTTCGGTTGTGTCTTGGCCGGCGCGTTGATCACCGGCGCCCTACTCTGCGTGGTCGTGTCTGTCGTGATGTTCTGGGCCACGGCCCACTCGCCGGTGCCGGTGACGGCCACGAGCAAGGCGATGGAAATGGCGTTGCGTAGCGTGCTTTTCTTCATCCTGCGTCCTTTGCTTTCCCCTGGGTTGGCCCTTCTGGCATGCCGGTCTGGTCCCCGGATTTGGCACGGTCGTCGGGCAAGATCGGTTTTGCGTGAGGCTTACGCAGGCACGTGGGTACAGCGATGAGTCGCAGTTCCGCTGCCACAACCGATATGTATAATATAAACAGTAGACTTATATTCTGTAGATTGCAATACAGTAGAGGCGGAGGCTTGGCCTCATGCCTTCCAAGTCTTTGCACTCATTCCCATCAAGCTCCCGTTCTCACGTAGCGGCGAACATTCGTCGCCATCGCAAGGCCAAGGGCCTTAGCCAAGAGAAACTCGGTGAATTGGCAGGGCTCCATCGCACATACGTGTCACAACTCGAGCGCTGCAAGGCCAACATCTCTATCGATGGCCTTGAGCGGATCGCTCGGATTCTGGGTGTGGATACCGCCGAGTTGCTTCAGCCCCCTGCGTAGAGGAATGGCACCTTAGCGGCTCCAACGAAAGCGCAGCCGCTTGGAATGTCCACGCTCCTAAGGTTGTCTAGACTGAGGAGGCAATGGAGGCCACATGCGGATGTCAGGCTCAACGCGACGCGCAAGGAATACGTCGCTTCCATTGAAAGCCACAGCCGCCCGCGTTGCACAGCGCGACCGTCCAATAGCGCACACTCTACCTTGGCAAAATGTAGAGTTAAAAGAAGTAGATTTATAATCTGTAGAACGCGAGCCGGTAGATGGTCAGGCTGGAGGCATGCCTTCAAAGTCCTCGCCACGATCCCTGCCAAAAGCACGCGCCCGTGCTGCTGCGAACATTCGCCGCCTGCGCACGGCTCAAGGATTGAGCCAAGAACAATTGGCTGAGGTGGCACAGTTCCACCGCACATATGTCTCGCAACTCGAACGCTGCGTTACCAACATCTCCATCGACGGCCTTGAGCGACTAGCTCAGGCTTTGGGAGTGGATATAGTCGAGCTGCTGCAGCCCCCGGCGTAAGGGGGAATTCAAATGGCGAAGACTGATGGTCGAGGGAACCCACCGTGGACGCGCGACGAGACAATTTTAGCGCTCGACCTTTTTTTTGACGCTGGTTTAATTGCTCTGCCCGACAGCGACTCGCAGGTAATAGCGCTGTCCGAAAAATTGCGAGCACTCCCGGGCAACGACGAACGCTCACGGAAAGAAAGCTTTCGAAATCCAGCCGGTGTTTCCTTCAAAATGTCCAACCTACAAAGCGTAGCTACCGGCCGAGGTTTTGCCAACGCTTCTGCCACAGATCGTGCTGTTTGGGCGTACTTTGAAACACGCCGATCACGCTTGAAAGAAGTAGCAAACCAAATCCTGAAATTCGTCGGCGAGGTTTCCCTTGATACTTCGGAGACCGAAGATGGCGAGTTTCCTGAAGGTGCAGTTCTGACGAAGGTTCACAGGCGAATTGAACGTAGTCACCGCCTGCGCGCCAGCCTCATTAGAGATCGGAAAAAGAAGAACCTTCTTCGATGTGACGCGTGCCTAAGGATCAACCCAACGTCCGAAGCACGTTTCGACGATGCAATCTTTGATGCACACCACCTCGTTCCTCTTTCCGCCATTGGAACGACAAGAACCAAGATCAGCGACATGGCCCTTCTTTGCGCAAACTGCCATCGAATCATTCATAGGCTAAGTGCGAGTACGGGGAAGTGGGCATCGGTGAAAGACGTGAAAGCAGCCATCGGCCACGTCCAGTCAGACAGCGAGATTACTAAGGCTCAATGAGGGGACATAATCGATCGACCAGGCTGCAGTGAGGCGATAAAAACTCACTAACACCTAGTAGCTCATAAGCCGGTCCAGTATCACTTCATACAACTGCACTCGGAAAATTGGTCGGTCGCCCTCTTCGCGAAAGACCAGCCACTATGGATTGGATGGATACATGACAATCGAACAGAACCCCGCCAAGATTAACCAGCCACTTAAGATCGAAGTAGACCTTAATGTGTTGAATCACCTTGGCATTGGACTTTACAGCAACACGCCGGCCGTCATAACTGAGATCGTAGCGAATGCATGGGACGCTGATGCGACGGAAGTAGCCATCGACCTTGAAGGCGCAGAGATTCGGATCTCTGATGATGGCCATGGAATGGACTACGAGGCACTCCAGAACAAGTTCCTTACTGTGGGGTATGCAAGACGCAAGGCTGGGGAGGAGAAGACACCCAAAGGGCGTCAATGCATGGGCCGCAAAGGTATTGGCAAGCTTGCCATGTTCTCGCTAGCAACCGAAATTCATCTTATATCTGCGACGGAGAACGGCGACGTTAACGGCTTCGTTGTTCAAGTGGATGCGTTGAAAGATTCGATTGAAAAGAAAGAGCCTTATTTCCCTGTTCCGATTCGCGACTTCTCCAGTTACCCACTGCGTGAGCATGGGACACTTATCGTACTTCGCAAGCTCGAGAAGGAAATCAATAAGACAGAGACATATATACGCCGCCGGGTGGCTCGCAGATTCAGCATCATTGGCGGACCAGAAAACTTCAACATTGCAATCAACGGAAAGAACGTTTCGATAGCGGACCGAGGGTTCTACGGTGACATCCAATTTCTTTGGACCTTCGGAAATCAGGACAATGTGTCGTCCATGTGCCCAAACGTCAAGAGAACACAACACTTCGACGGAGTGATGCCTGACGGAAGCATCGTAAACGGATTCATTGCAAGCGTTCTTAAGCCCGAGCAGCTCAAACAAAACGACGACAATAACAACGCCATCACTCTTCTTGCGAACGGCCGGATTTTCGAGGAGGACATCCAGAAGCGGATTGACGACTCCCGGGTTTTTAACAGCTACTTAGTCGGTGAACTTCAGTACGACAAACTTGATAGCAACGAACTTGCCGATATAGCAGTCAGCAGTCGACAGGGTGTCCAGGAGAATGATCCGCGATTTCAGGCATTTCTCGGCTACATCCGCACAAGGCTTAATCAAATTGCGCTGAAGTGGGATGAATGGAGGCGGGAGCTGGGAGCCGAACGAGTGGTTGCTGAGTTTCCTAGGCTAGAAGATTGGCTGAACACGCTTAGCTCAACAATGAGAACGAAAGCGAAGCAGCTGATCACCAAAGTAAATACGATGCGCTTTACTGGCACCGAAGATGAGCAGAAGGCTCAACGAAAGGAAGTAGTAAAAGCACAGGTTCTCGCGTTCGAAAAGCTTCGACTCCAAGAAAACATTGACGATATCCAGTCAATTGACGTGGAACAGAATCTTGCCGGATTCCGCGAGGTGATGATTACAGTCGAGGATATCGAAGCTACGCTACATCGAGAGATAATTGAGCAACGCCTCGCCGTGATCAGAAAGCTGGAACAGCAGAGCGGGGACAAGGTGCGTGAGCGAGTAGTTCAAGAACACATCTATAGCCATCTTTGGCTTGTGGATTCTTCGTGGGGTTACACGGATGAGCCGACTGACTACGAATTGCGACTGACTGAGCACCTCCGTAAGGCATGCCCTGACTCGACCGAAGGAGCACGCCTAGACATTGGTTACCGAAATGCGGCAGGTCGATACGTTGTCATTGAGCTGAAAAAGCCTGGCTTGCCTGTGGATATCGACCGTCTGATTGAGCAGGGCACGAAGTATTCACGAGCAATGAAGCAATATTTTCACGACAATCCAGGATCCGCTCCCGGGGGCACTTCTGAGCCTGCAATCGACATTGTATTTTTAGTGGACAAGCAGCCATCTATTCCTAGTTTTAGCCGTGGCGAGATCGACAGCAAGCTAAGCTCCATCAACGCTCGGATCACGACATACAACGACCTCGTGAACCAAGCAATGAAGATTTACGACGACTATTTACAAGCCTCACGAAAAGCCGATCGCATCCGCGAAATTGTTGACAGCATCTAGTGAATGCCTATGGCAAGCAATAGAAGTGAGATGATGGGCCGCGTTCGTCAGAAAGACACGGCCCCGGAACTAAGTGTTCGGCGAATACTTTTTTCAAACGGATTCAGATATCGGCTGCATGTTCGCTCGCTCCCGGGAAGCCCGGACATAGTTCTCCCGAGATTCAAGACCGCCATTTTCGTACACGGATGCTTCTGGCATCGGCACGCTGCATGTCGACGCACCACAACACCTAAGACTCGGACGGAATTTTGGCAGGCCAAGTTCGATGCCAACATGGCAAGGGACTCGAAAAATGAAGCACTGCTAAAAGAACTCGGCTGGCGTGTGATCGTTGTTTGGGAATGCGAGACGACAGATGGGGCGACTCTCGTGGAAAAGCTTATGCGCCTTCTCCGTACTTCTTGACATGCTTGGTGATGCTGCGGCCGATAACTTCACCTAAACGAACAGGCACAGCATTTCCAATAAGCCTACCAACCACACGGCGATTGAGTTTCTCGCCCTTAGGCTGAAATTTGTATTTCTTCGGGAACGCTTGCAACAACGCCGCTTCGCGAAGCGTAATTGCACGATCCTGCTCGGGATGACCGAATCTGCCGTTCCCGAAGCCGTAGCATAAGGTCGTCATTGTCGGGCTCGGAGCGTCCCACTCCATACGCCCGTAAACGCCCGGATATGTCTTTCCAGAATCTCTTGCATGACATGGAGCGACAAGCTCTTCCGGCCACTCGCGCCAGGTACCTCCAGCGCTTGAAGCGCGGATGCGCGCAAAATTGAGCGGAGAGAGCTTTGATGCAGCGTGCAATGGATCACTTCTGTTCTCCACACCGTGCTCAATTGGAGGAAGACCTGCCAATGCGTCACGCACTGTCACTGGCCTACCATCATGCGTCGGTTTCACGAGCTCAATAGGACCAAGCCTAGATGCCAGTAGGACATGTCGTCTCCTATTCTGCGGCAGCCCATATTCACTACATTTGACGGTTCCTGCCCAAACAAAATAACCATGAGCGTCATTGCGTAGCGTATTTACAAAGCGATCATAAACCTCATGCTTGGTCACATCAGGAACATTTTCCATCGTGACCAAATCAGGCATCGTCTCTTCAATCAATCTCGCAAAGTGATCCAAAAGTGGCCATTTGCGGTCGCCGCGGGTGTCTCGCCCTTGATTGTAGGTCGAGAACGGCTGGCAAGGTGCACATCCAGCAAGCACCTTAATTGCACCTTTTGAATAGCAAGAGAGAATGTCACCCCCCGTAACATCTTCTACGCTCTTAAGTATGAAGCGTGAACCATTGTTTTCTTCGTAGGGAAATTGACACAAAGGCTCAAAGTCGAAGCCTGCCTGGACAACCAGACCAGCCTTCTTCAGGCCTGCCGTGAGTCCACCCGCTCCACAAAATAGATCCACCGCTTGAATTATCGGGACCGATTTCCTTCGCCTTGCCGCTGAGAGTGACCGACTCATGGTTGCACGCCAAAGCAACAGATATTAAGACTTTCCATCGATCTATACAGCGGATATCAGCCGCACTTCGAATACCCACAATTCAAGCACGTCTGACATCCATCCATCAGCACCAGCGCCTGCGTATTGCACTTCACGCACAGCGTGGCACCGGGCGGGAAGCCCGAGTCGTTGATCTCGCCCTTGGCGCCGGCAGCCGCGGCTACGTCAGTGTTTTTTTTTGCCCCGGCCGCCTCGTAGGCGGCGCGCTTCTCGGCGATCAACCGGCGGGTGGCGTCGTCCATCTCCGGATCATGGATCAGGCCGATGTTCTTCATGTGCTGCTCGATCACCGCGCCGATCTCGGCGACGATCGACGGCATGTAGACGCCGCCGGCCTTGAAGTAGCCG
>Ga0209233_1001131_pt1 | contig 10884 bp, 10 predicted proteins | sample AraplaCL_Cvi_mCL_FD_184269 | JGI IMG/M metagenome (GOLD analysis project Ga0209233, IMG submission 184269) | Arabidopsis root microbial communities from the University of North Carolina, USA - plate scrape CL_Cvi_mCL (SPAdes) (version 2) | ecosystem: Host-associated > Plants > Roots > Endosphere... | reverse complement strand
CACCGGGCCAAGCCCGGACGCCATCGCCCGGGCCCAGACCCGCACGATCATGGGCTGGCCACCAATCTCGGCCAGCGGCTTGTTGGGCAGCCGGGTCGAGGCCATGCGGGCCGGGATCAGCAGGATGGGGTTCATGCGGGTTCTGGGGCCGTTCCTTCGACGCGCACCTGTTTAGGCCGGCTTTTGCGCTAAGGCCAGCTACCGCCTGCTTTTTATGCGACGCTTCGCCGCAATGACGGCAGGGCGGCGGCGGGTAATGTCGCCCCGTATTTCAGCCGGGGGCACCCGGCTTTCGATCGTCTCGCGCGCCCCCTTTCGGGCGGCGCCTTTGGGGAGCTGCCGAGAATGGATTCCTTTGAGTGGAACAAGATCATTGGTGCGGTCTTGGGCACGGCGATCTTCATCTTTGTCGTGCGCCTGGTCGCCGAAGGAATCTATGAACCCGAAAAGCCCGCCAAGCCCGGCTATGTCGTCGAAGGCGTGGTGGAAAATCCGGCGGGTGGCGGCGCCGCCGCGCCGGCCGAAGAGGCCCTGCCCGATTGGGGCACGGTGCTGGCCAAGGCCGACGTAGCCCAGGGCAAGGCGACCTCTTCCAAATGCGAGGCCTGCCACGACACCTCTTCCGCCAAGACCATCAAGATCGGCCCGCCGCTCTATGGCGTGGTGGATCGTCCGCGCGCCTCCATCGCCGGTTTCTCCTATTCGAGCGCCATGAAGGCCAAGGGCGGCAACTGGACTTATGACGAGCTGTTCAAGTTCCTGAAGTCGCCGGGCGCCTATATCGTCGGCACCAAGATGAGCTTCGCCGGCATCTCCCGGGCCGAAGACCGCATCAACCTGATCGCCTTCCTGCGCAGCAATGCGGATTCCCCCGCCGCCATTCCGGCGCCCAAGCCGGCGGCAGCGGCCGCGCCGACGCCGGCGGAATCCAAGCCCACGGCCGGTTCGGCGCCCGCAACGCCCGACACCGCCAAGAGCGCGGGCACGGCGGCGCCGGTTCCCAGCCAGCCCCAGACCGAAAAGAAGGCCACCCCGGGCGCGGTCGGCAACAAATAGGTTTCAATGGCAAGCCTGACAGGCAAGCCGAATGTCCTGTTCCTGTTGCCGCCGGGCTGGGACGCGCTGAGCAAGGCGCTGTTTGGGCATGACGCCTTCAACAGCTTCCTGCATGGCAAGGATCATTACGCGCCCCAGCAGATCGATTATTTCGTCGGTTTTCGGCCGCCGCACGGTTTTCTGAAAACCCTGCCGCGGCTGAAGGCCATTTTCTCGCTGGGCGCCGGCGTGGACGGCTTTCTGCGCGACCCGGAATTTCCCCGCCACCTGCCGGTGGTGCGTTTCGTCGACGAAACCTTGCAGCGGGAAATGGCGCAGTATGTGACGATGCACAGCCTGATTATCCACCGCCAGCAGCGCGCCTTCGACGCCGCGCAAAGGGAAAGCGCCTGGCGCCAGCGCATGCTGGCCCGGCCCTCGCGCGATGTACGCATCGGCATATTGGGCATGGGCGATATCGGCGCGGTGACGGCGGAACGCCTTTTGATGTTCGACTTCCAGGTCTTCGGCTGGAGCCGCAGCAGGAAAAATGTGAAAGGCGTGACCAGTTTCGCCGGCGCCCAGGAGCTGCCGAAATTCCTGGCCAGCTGCGATATCATGGTGTGCATGCTGCCGCTGACGCCGGAGACCGAGGACATCCTGAACGCCAGGCTTTTTGCCGGCCTTCCGGCCGGCGCCTGGGTGATGAATGTGGGCCGTGGCGGCCATTGCAACGAGCAGGATCTGATTGCCGCACTGGACTCAGGCCATCTGGCCGGCGCGGTGCTGGACGTGTTTCAGACCGAGCCCTTGCCGTCCGACAATCCGCTCTGGACCCATCCCAAGGTGACGGTGACGCCCCATATCGCCGGCATCACCGATCCGCGCAATGCCGCCGCCTTTGTGGTGGAGTGCGTGGCCCGCGCCGAAAGTGGCGAGCCGTTCCGCAATGTGGTCGACCTCGGCAGGGGCTATTAGTTCTCCGACATGGGAAAGCTGGCCAGCCGGATCAAGGATGCCGCCGCCGAGCTGTTCATCGGCGCCGAGCGGCGCGGCGTGTTTGCCAAGCTGCCGGCCTTTCAGCGTGATCTGAGCGAATATCCCGAACTGACGGTTCTGGCCGAGCATCACGCCACCATCCGCGCCGAATGCGAGGCGCTGGTTCATGGCCAGGTGCGCATTCCCGGCATGGAAGAACTGACCAGCTATACCTCCGGCGGCATCCACCAGATCGCCTGGAAAAGCTTCATGTTCAAATCGGGCGAATTCATCGAGGAGAATTGCCGGATGGCGCCCAAAACGGCGGCGCTGCTGCGCGGCATTCCCGGCATCTATACCGCCTTCTTCTCGGTGCTGGAGCCCCACCAGCATATCAAGGCCCATTGGGGCTATTGGAAGGGCTTTGTGCGCTATCACCTGGGCGTGGTGGTGCCCAACAACAACCGCGATCACAAATGCTGGATCCGGATCAATCCGCACGCCCAATCGCGCGATGGCGACCGCGGGACAATCGAACAGGGTGAGAAATATTTCTGGCATGAAGGCGAGGCGGTATTGTTCGACGATACCTTCCTGCACGAAGCCGCCAACGAGACCGACCACGTGCGGGTGGTGCTGTTCCTGGATGTGGCGCGCAAGATGGTATGGCCGTTGGCGCTGTTGAACCGGCTGTTCCTGTGGATCGCGCACAAGGACAAATCGGTGCGCGAGATCCGCACCAACGCGACGATCAAAGCCGCTTAACCGACGTCACCGGGCCGGCCACCGCGTCGATGCGGGCGATCGCCTCCGCCAGCGGTTCCGTCACCACCATCATGTGAAAGGCATTGGCGTGCAGCAGGCGTTTCTCGTCCAGCATCACGCCCATATGGCCTTTCCAGAAGATGAGATCGCCGCGCCGCACCGCGCCCAGCGCGATGGTCTCGCCCAGGGCTTTCTCCATCATGTCGGTGTCGCGGGGCGCGGCCTTGCCCACCGCCTGCAGCGCGGTCTGGATCAGGCCGGAGCAGTCCAGCCCCGCCGCCGTCTTGCCGCCCCAGACATAGGGCACACCTAGAAAGCGTTCGGCGATGGCGACAAAATCCTTTTCCGTTTCCGGCGCCAGATGACGCCGATGGACAAAGCCCGAACCGATATTCACATAGTCGCCATCGCGGGCGACGACCGGCATCGCTGCATTCATCGGCAAGAGATCGCGCACCGGTGTCTTGAGATCGGCCGACACGAAGACAGGTGCCATCAGGGCGCTGACCTTGGCTTCGGCCGCGACCGGCTTTGCCAGCGCGCCTTCGCGCACATAGCCGACATACAGATCATTGGCCGCCTGGCCCCAGGCCCAGCCATCGGCGCGGTCATAGACGGTGAAGATTTCGCCAAACAGCAGTTCGCTGTCTTGTGGCGCATCATCCGACGGACGCAGCTTGAGGCTGGCGCGGCCGGCACAAACCGAAGCCTCTTCGCCTTCGGCAAAGCGCGGTGCATCCACCTTGCCCTTGAGGTGCGCCGCCGCCAGATCGGCCCGTGCGGGGGTAACGCGCCTATCTGCCATAGCGTTCTTTCAGCAAGGCATAGACCGCGCGCGCGGCATTGGCTTCGCCGCCAATGGGCCGCCCCGGTTTGGGCCGGTCGATCCAGGCCGGAATGTCCAGATGCACCCAGCTCTTCGCCTTTTCGACAAAGCGGTTCAGGAACAGCGCCGCGGTGATGGCGCCGGCATAACCGTAAGCGGGATTGTTGTTCAGATCGGCCACGCGGCTGGTCAGTGTATCCTCGTAACCGCGCCATAGCGGCAGCCGCCATAGCGGGTCTTGAACCGCGCCGCCCAGCCGCATCAGGTCGTCGGCCAGCTTCTCATCGTCGGTGAAGAAAGGCGGCACTTCCATGCCGGTCGCCGCGCGGGCGGCACCGGTCAGCGTGGCGATGTCGATCAGCAGATCGGGTTTTTCCGCATCGGCATCGGCCAGCGCATCGGCCAGGATCAACCGACCTTCGGCATCGGTGTTGCCGATTTCCACCGTCAGGCCTTTGCGGCTTTTGAACACGTCGCCCGGACGCATTGCCGTGCCCGACACGGAATTTTCCACCGCCGGGATCAGAACGCGCAACCGCATGTCGAGCTTGGCGCCCATCGCCATGCCGGCAATCGCCAGCACGCAGGCCGCACCCCCCATATCCTTCTTCATGGTCAGCATGCCGGAAGACGGCTTGATATCGAGACCGCCGGAATCAAAACACACACCCTTGCCCACCAAGGTGACGCGCGGGGCGTTGGCACGGCCCCACACGAGCTCGATCAGGCGGGGCGCGCGCGGCGAACCCATCCCCACCGCCGCGATCAGGGGATAATTCTTGTTCAGCGCCGCGCCACCGACAACCGCAAGCTTTGCGCCATGGGCGCGGGCCAGCGCGCGCGCGGCCGCCTCAAGCTCCGCCGGGCCCATGTCGTTGGCCGGCGTGTTGACCAGATCGCGCGCCAGAAACAGGTACTGGGCAACCCGCGAAATCTCGTCGCCGTCCACGCCCTTCGGCAGAACCAGCTTCGGCCGCGCCTTCGTCTTCTTCTTGTAACGGTCAAAGACATAGCCGCCCATGATCCAGGCCAGGGCGGCATTGGCGCCACCGCAATGCTCAGGCACCTCGCCCAGCCTGTAGGTGCCGGCCGGCAATTTTTCCGCCGCCAATGCCAAAGCGAATGCATCCTTGCCATCGCCTAGGCCCAGCACCCAGGCGCCGATCTGGCCCTCGGCATTGGGCAAAGCCATCAGCTGTCCCGAGGCCCCCGTGAAACCCGCGGCGGCCAGAAGCTTTCTCTGCTTGTCCTTTGCCAGCCAATTGCGCGCGTCCTTGGCGGTGACGCCATGGAGCGCGATGACGGAGGCGGAAGCGGATGCAAGGCTGGGATGCATATTTGACTCTTACCCTTTGGCGGCCCAACGGTGCTTAGATGGCGGAAGACTTATCGCAAAGAGATCGTCCATGGCGCAATATACCTTGATTGTCGGCACCCGCAGCTGGTCGAGCTGGAGCTTGCGTCCCTTTGTGGCCCTGAAAGCCACCGGCGCGGCCTTCACGACCATCGACATCCGCCTGCGCCAGAAGACCGCTCCCACCACCCGCGAGCAGATCCTGAAATATTCCCCCGCCGGGAAAGTCCCCGCGCTCAAGATTGAAGAGCCGGCCTCAAGTAGCGAAGCGGTAGGCCATCAAAGAGCCCAGACGCTGACCGTCTGGGACAGCCTGGCGATCTGCGAAACCCTTGCCGAGCGTCATCCCGATGCCAGGCTTTGGCCCACCGACCCCGCCACGCGCGCCGTTGCGCGCAGCTATGCGGCGGAGATGCATTCCGGTTTTCCCGATCTGCGCGATCAGCTGAGCATGGACTTTGCGCGCAAGAAACCGCTGCCGGAGCTTCGCGACGACACCAAGGCCCAGATCGCGCGCATCATCGACGCCTGGCAGAGCGCGCTTGCGACTTACAAGGGCGACTTCCTGTTCGGCCACCTGTCGGTCGCCGATTGCATGTATGCCCCGGTGGTATCGCGTTTCGAAACCTATGGCGTGGAAGTGCCCGCGAGCGTGCGCGCCTATATGGACCGTGTGATGGGGCTTCCTGCAATGCGGGAATGGCGCGCGGTCTGCGAAAAGGAAATTGAAGCGGGCTTGCCTGCGGCCATGCCTTAAGACGGCAGCTTGCCTTTTTCGCGATAGAAGCGCGGCCGCGCCCGGATAGGAGCGTTCTCGAGGTCCGTAGCGACAGCGTGCGGACGAGCGACCATCAAAAAAGCTTCAGCCGGGCGCTTCGGCCAACAGCTTGCCTTTTTCGCGATAGAAGCGTGCTGCGCCCGGATGAAGCGGCGCGGGCGGATTCACGGCCGCACTGTCCAGTCCGATGCCGCGGGCGCTGGGATGGCTGGCGACAAGTCCGGGATAGTTGGCCGGATTGAACAATGCCCGCACCAAGCCATAGACCAAGGGATCGGGTTCGCCCTCACGTGTCACCCACCAGGCGCGGGTCGAGACCGTTTCGACCGCGGGCTGACCGGGATAGGCATTGGCGCCGATGATGGCGGGCGACAATTGAGGCACCATGCGGATCAGCCGGTCACGGCCTTCGCCGTCGATCGGCGCCAACCGCGCCACATGATGCACGATCAGGTCCTTGACCGAATCCAGCGGCACGCCGGTGACCGTGAAATAAGCGTCGATCTTGCCGTCCCGCATCAGCTGCGACGGCGCATCATCGGAAACAATCTCCCGCGCGCGCACGCGATAGGCGGCCAGTATGACGCGGGCCCGCGTCACGCCGCCGGAATTGGGGGTCCCCATGAAGACGCGCTTGCCGCGCAGGTCAAAAACCGACTGGATGTCGGATTTGGCCGCCACCACCAGATGGGCTTCCTCCGGAAACAGCGCCGCGATCACGCGCAGACGCCGTGCCGGACGGCGGAAGGGGCCCTCGCCGGCAACGGCTTGGGCGATCACATCGCCATCGGCAAAACCGGAATCCACCACACCCGAATTGACGCTGCGCAAATTGTCGGCGGCGCCTTCGCTGGTGCGCGCCGACAGGATCACGCCGGCCGGTCCGCAGACCGTGGCGGTGTCGCAGCGGCCCACGCCCAAGGGATGGCTGATCAGCCCGGCCATGGCCTGGCCGACAGGGAAATAGACGCCTTCGGTCGAGCCGGTGGCGATCTGGAAGGAGATGCGGGCGGGGCCGGAATCGGCCAGCCCCAATCTGCCGCCGGTCACCAGCGCGCCAATCACCAGCGCCACAAAGGCGACCAAGGCAATGATGGCGACATAGCGCTGCGACATGAACGGGATCGTTAACTCTTTATTGCGTCAGGACTGCGGCGGTTAATAGGTCTTAACCGGGCGCGGCGAGTACTGCTTCTATATGGGCCGATATACTTAAGGCTTTGTTGACTGGGTCGCATGCACATTGGCGGCAGCGTTTTTCAAGGCTGTTCCCGATGTCGAAAGCAACCCGTTTTGCGCCCTCTGCTGTCGCCTTTTTCTTGAGCTGCAGCGCGCTCAGCACGGCCGCACAGGCCGGCTGGTTCAGCTCGGACCCCAAGCCCGCCGCCGCCGACAAGAAAGACAGCAAGGCCGAACCCATGCCTGCCGTCACCCTGGAAGACAGCCTGCGCCAGGCCCAGATGCTGCGCCTGGCCGGAAACTACAGCGAAGCCCTCAATCATCTGTCGCAGATGATGCTGGTGGCCGCCGACGATTCCCGCGTCATCGCCGAATATGGCAAGACGCTGGTGTCGATGGGCCGCGTCGACGAGGCTGAGAAATTCCTCACCCGCGCCCAACAGCTTCAGCCCAACGACTGGACGATCTATTCCGCGCTGGGCGTGGCTTATGACCAGATCGGCAATCCGCAGCAGGCGCAGGCGAGCTACGAACGCGCCTTGGCGCTGAAGCCAGGTGAGCCCAGCGTGCTGTCCAACTATGCCTTGTCGCGCATGCTGGCCAGGGATCCCGCCACCGCCCGCAAGCTGGCTGACCGCGCCGAGATCGCCAACGCCGCCGCCCATGACGACAAGATCGCGCGCAACATCGCCATGATCCGCGCGACGGCGCCGCAGCCCGACGCTTTTGCCGTCAACACGCCTGCACCTTCGCCCATGCCTTCCGCACCGGCGGCCGCGCCGCGCGTGGCGGTCGCCACCGCGCCGGTGGCGCCGGTCCAAGCGTCCGTCCAGCACGTCCAACCGATGCCCCAGCCCCTGCCCCCAGTGGCCCGTCCGACGCCGGCCGCGATGGCGTCCAGCGCGCCGCGCGCGCTCGTTACCAACAATATGGCGCCCAACAACGTGATCCAGGCCCAGCCGCAGGCCGCCCAGTTTGCCAGCCCTCAGGGCGTGGTGATGCAGGCCGTGCCGGTCGATCCGCTGGCGGGCCCGATCCAGCTCCATCCTCCGGCGCCTTCGATGGCCAGCCGCGCCCCGCGCAGCCTGCAGCCCAAGCCGCAAGTCGCCAGCGATGTCCCGGCCAAGCCGATCGCTCGCCCCGACATGCCTGCCGCCGAAGCGGCCAAGCCCGCTTCCCCAGCCGACAGTCTGGAAGCCCGCGCCGAAGCCATCGCCAAGACCCTGAACAAGCCGGGCGCCATTGCCAAGGCGCAAGCTGAAGCCAACAAGCCTGACGTCAGCAAGGATGCGCCCAAGCCAGCCGTGGCTGCCAAGGCGCCGGGCGCCGCCAAGGTCTCAGTGCCGGTGAAGGCCGCCGATGTGAAGGCTGCCAAGCAGGGCACCGCGCCGGCCGCGCCCAAGGTGCTGCCGGCCCAAGCCGTGAAGGCGGCCGATGCCAAGCCGGCGACCACCAAGACCGCTGCCGCCAAGCCCGCAGCGAAGGATGCGATCCCGGGCTTGCGCATGAGCGCCAACGCCTATTGATCAGATCACAATTCAAAAACAAAAAGGCGCGGATGCCTCCGCGCCTTTTTCTTTCGCAAACGGTCCGCTCTGCCTGTGCGAGAATTTTTGATCGATGGGCAAGAACGCGGAGCGATGGGGGCTGATAGCCCATGAGCGATCGCGCGACGAACCTGGCGGTCGAAAAGACCGCACAGGTCAGTGCATGGCGTGACGAATTTGAATGATCGCCGGCCCCAAGATCACGATAAACAGGCACGGCAGAAAGAAGATGATCATCGGCACGGTCAGCTTGGCGGGCAGCGAGGCTGCCTTGCGTTCGGCATCTTGCATGCGCATCTCGCGGTTTTCGTTGGCGGTGACGCGCAGCGCCTGGCCGAGGGGGGTACCGTATTTTTCCGCCTGGTTGAGCGCGGTGGCCACCGCCTTGACGCCCTCATGGCCGCAGCGCTTGGCCAGATTGTCGAACGCCTGGCGGCGGTCGGGCAGATAGGAAAGCTCGGCGGTGGTCAGCGCCAGTTCCTCGGCCAGCTCGGCCGACTGGGTGCCGATCTCGCCCGCCACGCGGGTAAAGGCGCTCTCGATCGACATGCCGGATTCCACGCAGATCAGCATCAGGTCCAGCGCGTCGGGGAAGGCGCGCATGATGGACTGCTGGCGGCGCTGGATCATGTTGCCGACGAACATGTCGGGCACATAGAAGCCAAGCAGGGCGCCCGCAAAGGCGGCGGCGAATTTTTGCCACGGCAACCAGCTGAGATGCAGGATCAGGAAGGTATAGAACAGCACCACGCCGAACAGAATGAACGGCATCACAAAGCGGAAGAACATGAAGGTGATCAGCGGCGCCTGGCCGCGATAGCCGGCCTGGGCCAGCTTTTCGCGGGAATTCTCGCCTTCCAGTACATTGCCCAGCTTGAAACGGTCGAGCGTGGCTTTCATGTAGGAAGTCGGTTCCACGCGCAGCGCGCCGCGCTTGGCGTTCAGCGCCGCGTGATGGCGGGCGCGCAATTCCTCGCGGCGGCGCGCCACCGTCTTGAGACGGTCATCCAACCCGTTGCGCTCCAAAAGCGGCATGCCCAGCGTCACCACCGTGGCGAAGGCAAAGAGGCCCACAAAGAACGTCACCAGGAAGTTCTTGTCGAACAGCAGATCCATGAAGCCGCCCATGACCGCCTCAGTGCTTGAAGTTGATCATTTTGCGCATCACCATAATGCCGCAGCTCATCCAGATCACGCACACCGCCAGCATGATATTGCCGGCACGCTCGGTGAACAGCTTCATGATGTAGGCCGGGGTGCTGAGATAGACCAGCGCCATGACCGTGGGCGGCAGCGCGCCGATGATGCCGGCCGAGGCCTTGGCTTCTGACGACATTGCCTTGATCTTGCCCTGAAGCCGCTTTCTGTCGCGCAACACAAAGGACAGGTTGCCCAGCGCCTCGGAAAGATTGCCGCCCGACTTGCCTTGGATGGTCATCACGATGGAGAAAAAGCCCACTTCGGGGGTGGGCATCGACTCCATCATCCGCTTCATCGCCTGTTCCAGGGTGACGCCGACTTTCAGGCTTTCCACCAGATTGTGGAATTCGCTGCGCACCGGCTCGGGTGCCTCGCGCGCCACGATGCGCATCGCTTCATTGGTGGGCAGGCCCGATTTGACCGAGCGCACGATCACGTCGATGGCGTTGGCGAAATTCTCGGTGAACTTCTTCTTGCGGCGGGCAGTGAGGAAAGCCAGCACCCAGCGCGGCAGGCCCAGGCCCACCACGAAGATGGCCAGAAGGATCACCAGCGGCGACTGATGGGTGACGATGGCGAGCGAGGCGGCGATGGCAGCGGCGATGCCGCAGATCATCCAGAAGCTCTTGGGCGAGGTCTTGGCAAAGCCGGCCTGCTCCAGCCGGCGGCGCATGGTGGGCCGTTCTTTTTTGGCGGCGCGGTTTTTCTCCACGTCTTTCAACATGGCCGCGACATTCTTGCGCTTTTGCAGGGCTTCCTGGGCCGGCGTCGCGCGGGTGCCGCGCGCCTGGCCCGCCGGCTTGGCAACCTGGGCGACGCGCTTCTGGGTCTTTTCGTCGCCACCGGTAAAGGCGAACGCGACGCCTCCCAGGGCGAACGCGAACAGTATGGCCAGTACGATGGTCATTGGTTGACCTTGTCGAGAGCGTCGGCCAGTTCCCGCTCCAGATTATAATAGCGGGCGCGTTCCCAGAAATTGGGGCGCACGATGCCGGAACCGACATGCTTGCCTTTCAGGCGGCCGGTTTCGTCCTCGCCCTGGATTTCATAGGACACCAGATCCTGGGTGATGACGACGTCGCCTTCCGTGCCCATCACTTCGGTGATCTTGGTGATGCGGCGCGAACCGTCGCGCATGCGTTCGGCCTGAATGATCACGTCGATGGAAGCCACGATCATCTCGCGGATGGTCTTCATCGGCAGCGAGAAGCCGCCCATGGTG
>Ga0209233_1001130_pt1 | contig 10885 bp, 11 predicted proteins | sample AraplaCL_Cvi_mCL_FD_184269 | JGI IMG/M metagenome (GOLD analysis project Ga0209233, IMG submission 184269) | Arabidopsis root microbial communities from the University of North Carolina, USA - plate scrape CL_Cvi_mCL (SPAdes) (version 2) | ecosystem: Host-associated > Plants > Roots > Endosphere... | reverse complement strand
TGCTGTCAAGCGGTTATTTTCAGAAGTTTTCAAAGTTTCCTTTGCAACTTCAACCACTTGCGCTTCCGATCTCTCGTTAGCGGGAGGCGAATTCTACAGCGTTACTCGCTGCTGTCAACACCTCTTTCTCTCCGCTTTCGACCGAGACGATCGAACCGTTAAAAGAGCCAAACAACACCGCTCTTTCAACCCCTTCAGGCTTCGACGAACTGAAGCGTAACCGCCGCCGAAAACTGCGTAACTCTTTGTTTATCAAGGAGTTTTCCGTTTCGACTGCGCCGGAAGTGGGGCGAATTATAGACAGATATAATTCGCCGTCAACCCCTAATTTCAGCCTTACTCGGATTTAAGCGTAATACGCGCAAATGCCTTCTTTCCGGCCTGGCAAACATGGGTCGCGCCCAGTGCATATATAAAGGTGCGATCAACCACTTCGCCATCTATACGCACACCGCCGGAACCGAGCAGATCACGCGCGACTGCCGAGTTCTTCACCAACCCTGCTTTATTAAGCACAGCCGCAATCGGCATATCCTCAGCCGCAGTCAGCTCGATCTCTGGCAAGTCATCCGGCAACTCACCCTCCTTCATACGGTTACCCGCGCCACGGTGAGCGTTCGCCGCCGCCTCTTCACCATGGAAGCGCGCAACAATCTCTTCGGCCAGCTTGATCTTGATATCCCGCGGATTGGCGCCAGCTTCAACATCTGCACGCAACGCATCAATCTCTTCCATGGACCGGAAGCTGAGCAACTCGAAGTAACGCCACATCAGCACGTCCGGAATCGAAACCAGCTTGCCGTACATGACACCTGGTGCTTCCTGGATGCCTACGTAGTTGCCCAGTGATTTGGACATCTTCTTCACGCCATCCAACCCTTCGAGCAACGGCATGGTCAGAATGCATTGAGCCTCCTGACCATAACTGCGCTGCAGCTCACGCCCCATCAGCAGGTTGAACTTCTGATCGGTGCCGCCCAGCTCGACATCCGCGCGCAACGCGACCGAGTCATACCCCTGAACCAGCGGATACAGGAACTCGTGGATAGCGATTGGTTGATTGGTCGAATAGCGCTTGTCGAAGTCGTCGCGCTCAAGCATCCGCGCCACAGTGTATTGCGAGGTCAGACGAATGAAATCCGCAGGCCCCATCTGATCCATCCAGGTGGAGTTGAAAGCCACCTCGGTTTTCGCCGGATCAAGAATCTTGAACACCTGAGTCTTATAGGTCTCGGCATTTTCGAGAACCTGCTCACGCGTCAGCGGAGGACGGGTAGCACTCTTGCCACTCGGATCACCGATCATCCCGGTGAAGTCACCTATAAGGAAGATCACCTGGTGACCCAGATCCTGGAACTGGCGCAACTTATTAATAAGCACCGTGTGCCCCAGGTGCAAATCCGGCGCAGTCGGATCGAAGCCAGCCTTAATACGCAGCGGCTGGCCGCGCTTGAGCTTCTCGATCAGCTCGGACTCGACCAACAGTTCTTCCGCACCACGTTTGATCAGCGCTAGCTGCTCTTCAACCGACTTCATAACAGACCCGCAAGGCTCAGATTCAAAGGGAACCAACCATACAAGATCGTGCACCAAATACAAGTTTTGCCCGGCGCACGGACACCAATCCGCGAACAGAGCATTCGCGACTTGCTTAAGAGATGATTTGGTTATATTTTATACAGTTATTTCATCTTCATCATGTCATTCATCTTTTCCAATTCATCTTTTCCAAAGTCAAATTACCTATGACCACAGAACCGTCTAAAGCGCCGCCGCTTTATCCGAAGACTCATCTGCTCGCGGCGAGTGGCATTGCCGCGCTCCTCAGCCTGGCGCTCCTGGTATTCCCTTCCAGTGACGTTGAAGCCAAAAAGACAACCCTGAGCCTTGAACTGGAACGTCCTGCAGAACAACTGACACAAGATCAAGACGCTGCTGAAGCCGTTCAAGCCACAAACGAGCCGGCCGAATCTCCATTCGCCCAGATCGAAGACAGCACCGACGATACCAAGGAAACAGCTAAAGCGGCCCCGGCACCGGTGGTTGAAGAGAAGAAAGCGCCAGGCCACCGGGAAGTGATCGTTGCCAAAGGCGATACCCTCTCCACATTGTTCGAGAAAGTCGGGCTTCCAGCCGCTTTGGTGCACGACGTATTGGCCAGCGACAAGCAAGCCAAGCAGTTCACCCAGCTTAAACACGGCCAGAAACTCGAGTTCGAACTGGGCCGCGACGGCCAATTGACCAATCTGCACAGCAAGATCAACGACGTTGAAAGTATCAGCCTGAGCAAAAACGCCAAGAGTTATACCTTTAACCGCATCACCGCCAAGCCAACCGTGCGTTCCGCCTATGTTCATGGCGTGATCAACAGCTCGCTTTCGCAATCCGCAGCGCGTGCCGGCCTGTCCCACAGCCTCACCATGGACATGGCCAGCGTGTTTGGCTACGACGTCGACTTCGCCCAGGATATTCGCCAGGGAGATGAGTTCGATGTGATCTATGAACAGAAAGTCGTCAACGGTAAAGCGGTCGGCAATGGCCCCATTCTTTCCGCGCGTTTCACCAACCGCGGCAAGACTTACACCGCCGTGCGCTACACCAACAAGCAAGGTAACAGCAGCTATTACACGGCCGAAGGTAACAGCATGCGCAAGGCGTTCATTCGTACGCCGGTGGACTTCGCCCGTATTAGCTCGCGTTTCTCCATGGGCCGCAAGCATCCAATTCTGAACAAAATTCGCGCGCACAAAGGCGTCGACTACGCAGCGCCTCGCGGCACACCGATCAAGGCTGCCGGCGACGGTAAAGTGCTGCTGGCCGGTCGCCGCGGTGGTTACGGCAACACCGTTATCATTCAGCACGGCAACACCTACCGCACGCTGTACGGACACATGCAAGGCTTCGCCAAAGGCATCAAGACTGGCGGCAACGTCAAACAAGGCCAGGTGATTGGCTATATCGGCACTACCGGACTCTCGACCGGCCCGCACTTGCACTACGAGTTCCAGGTCAATGGCGTTCACGTCGATCCGCTGGGCCAGAAATTGCCAATGGCCGATCCGATCGCCAAGTCCGAGCGCGCACGCTTCCTGCAACAAAGCCAGCCGCTGATGGCGCGCATGGCGCAAGAAAAAGCCACCCTGCTGGCTTCGAGCAAACGCTAAGCCATGGCGCTCTATATAGGTGTGATGTCCGGTACCAGCCTTGATGGTCTGGACATTGCGCTGATCGAGCAAGCACCGGCGATCAAACTGATCGCCACGCACTATATTCCCATGCCCGAATCCCTGCGCGCCGAGCTGCTTGGCTTGTGCGCCTCCGGCCCCGACGAGATAGCCCGCAGCGCCATTGCCCAGCAAAACTGGGTAAAACTGGCTGCCCAGGGCATCAATACCCTTCTTGCCGCTCAACAGCTGAAGCCTGACAACATCCGAGCGATTGGCAGCCACGGCCAGACCATTCGCCACGAGCCTGCACGCGGTTTTACCGTGCAGATCGGCAACCCCGCCCTGCTGGCCGAATTGACCGCAATCACCGTCGTCAGTGACTTTCGTAGCCGCGATGTGGCAGCTGGCGGGCAAGGTGCGCCGCTGGTTCCAGCTTTCCATGAAGCCTTGTTTGAGGAGCGCAGCGGTAACCGCGCGGTCTTGAATGTCGGCGGTTTCAGCAATCTCAGCCTGATCGAGACCGGCAAACCCGTCTCGGGCTTTGACTGCGGCCCGGGCAATGTCCTGCTGGACGCCTGGATTCACCAGCAGCGCGGTGAGACCTTCGACCGTGACGGTCAGTGGGCAGCAAGCGGCACCGTAGAGCCTGTACTGCTGAAAGCCCTGCTCGGCGATCCATTTTTCCTGACCAAGGGCCCCAAAAGCACCGGCCGCGAAGTGTTCAACCTGCAATGGCTGACACAACACCTGGCGCGCCTGCCCACATTTGCTGCGCAAGACGTGCAAGCCACCTTGCTTGAGCTGACGGCGCTGACCATCGTCGAATCGCTACAGGCCGCACAAGCCGATACGCAAGAGCTACTGGTCTGTGGTGGTGGCGCCCATAACGCAACATTGATGGCACGGCTCGCCAGCCTGCTGCCAGACGCCAAGGTCAGCAGCACTGCAGCCTACGGCGTAGACCCGGACTGGGTCGAAGCCATGGCCTTCGCCTGGCTGGCCCATTGCTGCCTCGAAAGTATCCCGGCCAATCGCCCCAGCGTTACTGGCGCTCGCGGATTACGCGTCCTCGGCGCCATCTACCCCATCTGAACGCCAGACAGCAAAACGCCGCATAACCGTGAGGCCATGCGGCGTTTGGTGATGCGGCGAGGTGCGATCAGATCGAAAACGAAGAGCCGCAACCACAGGTCGTGGTGGCATTCGGGTTCTTGATCACGAAACGCGAACCTTCCAGTCCTTCCTGATAATCCACCTCGGCACCCGCCAGGTACTGGAAGCTCATCGGATCAACGACCAGACTCACACCTTCGCGCTCGACGATGGTGTCGTCATCGGCCACTTCTTCATCGAATGTGAAGCCGTACTGAAACCCTGAACAACCGCCGCCCGTAACGAATACGCGCAGCTTCAAGCGATCATTACCCTCTTCATCGACCAGGCTCTTCACCTTGTGCGCGGCACCGTGGGTGAATTGCAAAGCCGTGGGGGTGAAGGATTCGACGCTCATGCTGACTATCTCCCGGTGTTACACCGCCATAATGCGTGATGACGCGCATTATCCGCTTCTCCCAGAAAATCGGTCAACTATTGTTACGGTATATCAATCAACACAATGGTCAGCCCGGAATACAAAAAGGCCCGTTAAACGGGCCTTTTTGCTGAGCAGGATAAAGCCTTAAGGCAGCATGCCCGCATGGGACAGACCCAAGCGCTCGTCCAGACCGAACAGGATGTTCAGGTTCTGCACCGCCTGACCCGACGCGCCTTTGACCAGGTTGTCGATCACCGACAGCACCACCACCAGATCGCCGTCCTGTGGACGATGAACCGCAATACGGCAAACGTTGGCACCCCGCACGCTACGGGTTTCCGGATGGCTGCCAGCCGGCATGACATCGACGAACGGTTCGTTGGCGTAGCGCTTTTCAAACAACGCCTGCAAATCTATGGAGCGGTCGACCACGGTTGCATAGAGCGTGGAGTGAATGCCACGAATCATCGGCGTCAGGTGCGGCACAAAAGTCAGGCCGACGTCCTTGCCCGCTGCGCGACGCAGCCCCTGGCGAATCTCCGGCAAGTGACGATGCCCTTTAACGGCGTAGGCTTTCATGCTCTCGGAGGTTTCGGAATACAGCGAACCAACGCTTGCACCACGACCAGCACCGCTGACACCCGACTTGCAGTCGGCGATCAGGCGCGAAGTATCGGCAAGACCTGCTTCGAGCAACGGCAGGAAGCCCAGTTGCGTAGCAGTTGGGTAGCAACCCGGAACCGCAATCAGGCGTGCTTGCCTGATCTGCTCGCGATTGACTTCCGGCAAGCCGTAGACCGCCTCTTCCAGCAACTCTGGCGCACCGTGTGGCTGACCGTACCACTTGGCCCATTCGTCCGCGTCCTGCAGACGGAAGTCTGCCGACAGGTCGATGACCTTGGTCCCGGCTGCCAGCAATTCACCTGCCAGCGCATGCGCTACACCGTGCGGAGTGGCGAAGAACACCACATCGCAGGCACCGAGGGTTTTGATGTCCGGAACGCTGAACGCCAGGCCGTCGTAGTGGCCTCGCAGGTTCGGGTACATGTCGGCAACGGCCAGGCCCGCCTCGGATCGGGAAGTGATCACTACCACTTCAGCTTGCGGATGTTGCGCCAACAAACGCAGCAATTCGACACCCGTGTAACCCGTGCCGCCGACGATACCGACCTTGACCATAAACCTGCCCTCAACGAACCCACTGGAAAGCCGTCGATAATAGGGCGCGCACCGCCCTGCGACAACCGTCAAGGTGACGTACGGAGGCCCAAGCCTCTACTATTCGGGCTACCGTGAACCTGGGAATAACCAAAAATGCTTTATCTGTGGCTCAAAGCGCTTCATATCATCAGCATGGTCTGCTGGTTTGCCGGCCTGTTTTACCTGCCGCGCCTGTTCGTCTACCACGCGCAAAGTGAAGACAGCATCAGCAAGGAACGCTTCAGTATCATGGAGCGCAAACTGTACCGCGGGATCATGGGCCCGGCGATGATCGCCACGCTGGCCTTCGGAATCTGGCTGATCAGCCTCAATCCCAGCGCCTACTTCGGACAAGGTGCCTGGATGCACGCCAAGTTGACCCTGGTGGTGATCCTGATCGGCTATCACCACATGTGTGGCGCGCAAGTAAAACGTTTTGCCCGTGGCGAAAACACCCGCAGCCATGTCTTTTATCGCTGGTTCAATGAAGTGCCGGTTCTGATATTGCTGGCTATTGTAATTCTGGTCGTCGTACGGCCGTTCTAATCTGAATTAGTCGCCACTTATCGGGGTACTTCCAATGTCGCTGCCCGCTTTGCTCGAACAACGTTTGCGTCTGCCTGTCGTGGCAGCGCCGATGTTCCTGATTTCCAATCCACAGCTGGTACTCGCCTGCTGCCGCAATGGTGTGGTCGGCAGCTTTCCAGCACTGAACCAGCGAGAAAGCAGCGGCTTCAAAGCCTGGCTGGAGGAAATCGAAGCGGGTCTGGCGCTATTGGAAAATCCTGCGCCGTATGCGGTGAACCTGATCGTTCACCACAGCAATCCGCGACTGGAAGCGGACCTGGCAATCTGCATTGAACACAAGGTTCCGATCGTGATCACCAGCCTTGGGGCAGTGAAAGAGCTGGTCGATGCGGTGCACGGTTATGGTGGCCTGGTTTTCCACGACGTGACGACCCGACGCCATGCAGAAAAAGCTGCCGAGGCCGGCGTCGATGGCTTGATCGCCGTAGCCGCAGGCGCCGGTGGCCATGCCGGGACCTGGAGCCCGTTCTCGCTGATTGCCGAGATTCGTCAGTTCTTCGACAAAACCCTGCTGCTGGCCGGTTGCCTGAACCACGGCCACGAGATTCTCGCCGCGCAACTGCTCGGTGCGGACCTGGCCTACTTCGGCACGCGCTTTATCGGCACCACCGAAAGCCATGCCCCTGAAGCCTATAAAGAGATGCTGCTGAGCTCCAGGGCTGCCGACATTGTCCATACGCCAGCGGTCTCCGGAGTGCCGGCAAGCTTCATGCGCCAAAGCCTGATAAACGCCGGCTTTGACGTAAACGCGCTGCAAGGCAAGGGTGAAGTCAACTTCGGCGCCAAACTCAAACCCTTGAACGATGAAGCCAAAGCCTGGAAAACCGTCTGGTCCGCAGGCCAGGGCGTGGGTGAAATCGACGACCTGCCAAGCGTCGATCAACTGGTTGCAAGACTGGACGCCGAATACCGCAAGGCGCAGGAGTTTGCAGCTCAACTGCCCAAACGCTGGCCGCGCTAACGCACAAGGTTTGGCCAGCCGATTCTGGCTGGCTTAAACTGCCGAATACAGCCCCCAGACTCGCGACAAGGATGCCCCAGCATGAGCGAACACCGCTTCAAGATCGTCTTCGACGGAGCCCTGCTTCCGGGCGTCGACATCACCACCGCGAAACTCAATCTCGCCCAGTTGTTCAAAAGCGACGTCTCGGCCATCGAACGCCTGTTCAGCGGAAAGCCTGTCGCGCTCAAGCACGGCCTGTCCCATACAGACGCCCAAACCTATCTGAATGCCCTGTCGAAAACCGGCATCGACGCACGCATTGAAGCCGAGCCGTCGATCGAGCTCAATCTGACCGACGTTCACGATTCATCGTCCGCCGCTTACACGGCAACCACGCTCGGTGACAACGAATCCCCCTATAGCCCTCCTCGCGCGCCCGTTGGTGAAGCACTGCCAGAGTTTTCGGAACTCAAGGTGTTTAGCGTACAGGGCCGAATCGGGCGTCTGCGTTATCTTGCGTGGTCATTGGTTGCTCTACTGATCATGGGCGCCATCGCTGGCGTTTTTGGACTCAGCCTGCTGAGCGGCAATCAAATAGTGCTGAGCACAATTGTTTGTGTCGTTGCGTTCGTGGCGTACCTCTACATAAACATCACCATCAGCGTGCAACGCCTGCACGATCTTGGTTGGTCCGGCTGGTTGTGGTTTCTGAACCTGGTGCCCTTTATCGGCAGCCTGTTTCCATTTGCACTCGCGGTGCTACCAGGAAACATCGGGGCGAATCGCTATGGCGCGCCGCAGCCCCCCAACAGCACGGCTGTCAAAGTTCTGTGCGGGCTGTGGCTGGTGGTGATTGCAGTGGTTTTTGTCGGCGCGCTTGCCGGCGGCATCAGCACCCTGACCGAAGAGTACGAAAGCACCTCGGCCAGCAGTTATGGAAGCAGTGAGCCGGCTGATGCGGTTGAGGCAGACGATACGGCGAAAGCAGCTCAGCCCCCTGTAGACTATGAGAAAGAATAAACGCGTTCGGTTCCTGTGACATCTCTGTCCACAGGCGCCAAGCCGTTGCGATGGAGAATTGCATGACCCGTTACGCTCTGATCACTGGCGCCTCCAGCGGCATCGGCCTGGCCATGGCCGAAGCGCTGGCGCGACGCGGCCGCAGCCTGATTCTGGTGGCCCGTCAACGTGATCAGCTGGAAAGTATTGCCATCGAACTGACCCAGCGCTTTGGCGTCGAGGTGCTGTTCCGCGCCTGTGACCTGGGTGAACCGCTACGCCTGTCCGGTTTTCTGCTGGAACTCGAAGAGGGTGACCGACAGATCGACCTGCTGGTCAATTGTGCCGGCATCGGCACCTGCGGCCCGTTCCTGGCTCAGGACTGGATGACCGAACAAGACTTGATCGAAGTGAATATCCTCGCCATGACCCGCCTGTGCCACGCCATTGGCAACAGCATGGCCTTGCAGGGCGGCGGGCAGATTCTGAACGTCGCCTCAATGGCCGCCTTCTACCCTGGCCCCTGGATGAGCACCTACTACGCCAGCAAGGCATATGTACTGCATTTCTCCGAAGGCTTGCGGGTCGAGCTGAAAAAGTGCGCGGTCAAGGTCTCGGTCCTTTGCCCCGGCCCGACACGCACGGCGTTTTTCCGCACCGCGCAACTGGACACCGACAAACTGGCCAACAGCAAAATGCTGATGAGCCCCGAGGAAGTGGCCCTCTACACGGTACGTGCACTGGAGAAGAACCGCGCAATAATCATTCCCGGCCGCCGCAATCGCTGGATCGCGCTTTTGCCACGCTTCGGCTCGCGCTGGCTGACCCGTACCATCGTAGGCATGGTCAACAAGACGCACTGTCCGCGCTGAGCATCATTAAAAAGTAAAGGTTACAGGCTGGGCTCGGGCAACTCCCGTGAGTACACTCAGCCCGGACCAACACAATGGAGAAACAGCTGTGGATACTCTGTTCACCAAAATCATCAACAGAGAAATACCTGCCAGGATCATTTACGAGGATGACCAGGTCCTGGCCTTCCACGACATCGCCCCGCAGGCACCTGTGCATTTCCTGGTAGTTCCGAAAAAACCGGTGCGCACGCTCAACGACCTCACTGAGGACGACAAGGCACTGGCCGGACACATTCTGTTCACCGCCCAACGCCTGGCACTGGAGCTGGGCTGTGAAGAAGGCTTTCGCGTGGTCATGAACTGCAATGAACTGGGTGGCCAGACCGTCTACCACATTCATATGCACGTGCTGGGTCAGCGCCAGATGCACTGGCCACCGGGCTGATCCTTCTCCTGAGCATGTTGTGGCGAGGGAGCTTGCTCCCGCTGGGCTGCGCAGCAGCCCCCGTCTTTCTGCTGCTCCCCAATGAAACTCGCGGACTGACTTAACGACCGCTTCGCGGCCGGGCGGGAGCAAGCTCCCTCGCCACAAAGCCAGTATCTGCAAATGCCAGGTGGTCTTCTGCAATGACCCAGCGCAAACCTTACCCGGCCGATTGCGGTAAACTGGCCGCCGAGATTTTTCCCGGAGGTCAGCATGACTACCCAACGTCACTACTCGCCGATTGACCGTCTTCTGTTGCAAGCCGACACCGCCATGCGCACGTTGCTGCCCTTCAGTGGCCAGCCTTGCCGCCCGTCGCCGGCCATCGTGCAGCCAGAGGCGAAAATGAGCGACGAAGACACCCGGCACGTCGCCGGCCTGATGCGCATCAACCATACCGGTGAAGTCTGTGCCCAGGCGCTGTACCAGGGCCAGGCCCTGACTGCCAAGCTGCCGCGAGTGCGTGAGGCAATGGAACACGCAGCCGAAGAAGAAATCGATCATCTGGTCTGGTGCGAACAGCGCATCCGCCAACTGGGCAGCCATACCAGCATCCTCAATCCGCTGTTCTACGGCATGTCGTTCGGTATCGGCGCCGTCGCCGGGCTGATCAGCGACAAAGTCAGCCTGGGTTTCGTCGCGGCGACTGAAGATCAGGTGTGCAAACACTTGAACGAACACCTTGAGCAACTGCCGGTCGAGGACGAGAAATCCCGGGCCATTCTTGAGCAGATGCGCATCGATGAAGAACAGCACGCTGAAAGCGCTCTGGATGCTGGAGGTTTCCGCTTCCCGGCGCCGGTGAAATTCGGCATGAGCCTGATGGCCAAGGTCATGACCAAAAGTACCTACCGGATCTGACGGTAGCGTCGTTCGATAGGGCCTCTTCGCGAGCAAGCTCGCTTCTGCATTGGCCCTGCGAACACAGATCTATTGTGGGAGCGAGCTTGCTCGCGAAGGCCATACCACGGTCTAACAAAAAGACAACCTGTCTAGTCCTGAAATAGGTTTACACCTGTTTCACTTCAACGCCCGATGCACCGCATCGGGCGTTTTGTATTTCAAAGACAGGTGCGGTCGCTCGCCGTTATAGATCGATACCGACTCACTCACCAT
>Ga0209233_1001129_pt1 | contig 10886 bp, 13 predicted proteins | sample AraplaCL_Cvi_mCL_FD_184269 | JGI IMG/M metagenome (GOLD analysis project Ga0209233, IMG submission 184269) | Arabidopsis root microbial communities from the University of North Carolina, USA - plate scrape CL_Cvi_mCL (SPAdes) (version 2) | ecosystem: Host-associated > Plants > Roots > Endosphere... | reverse complement strand
GCGCCGGTGCTGTTCGACCTGCAGCAGGACGGCAAGACCGTCCCGGCGCTGATCCAGTCGAGCAAGCTCGGCTTCCTCTATGTGCTCAACCGGCTGACGGGCCAGCCGATCTTCCCGATCGCCGAAAAACCCGTGCCCAAGAGTGATGTCGAGGGCGAGCAGGCCAATCCCACCCAGCCCTGGCCGACGACGCCCCCGGCAACGACAGCCGACAAGTTCCCTGGCATCAGTCCGATCGCCGACCTGGTCAGCGGCGGCTATTGCAGCAAGACCTATGCCGGACTCAGCGACGAGGGACGCTTCACCCCGCCCAGCCTCAAGGGCTCGATCGCTTTCCCGGCGACCGCCGGCGGCGTTGAATGGGGCGGCGGCGCGCTCGATCCGACCACCAACACCTATGTCGTCAACAGCTCCGACGTGGTGCAGATCTACCAGTTGCTGAAGCGCGCCGACTACGATGCGGCGGTCAAGCAGCAGGGCAATGAGGGCAGTGGCGGTTATTCGGCGATGGAAGGCGCGCCCTATGGCTTCCGCCTGCGCACTTTCCTCACCCCGGGCACCGGCATCCCCTGCTGGAACCCGCCCTACGGCACGCTCTCGTCCTACGACCTCAACACCGGCAAGCTCAACTGGCAGGAACCCTTCGGCCAGGTGCAGAAATGGGGCTTTTACGCGCCGCAGTCCTGGGGCTCGGTGACTATCGGCAGCCCCGTCGTTACCAAGACCGGGGTCATCTTCATCGGCGCATCGATGGATTCGCGGGTGCGGGCGATCGACCTCAAGACCGGCAAGGAGCTCTGGCTCGGGCAGGTGGATGCTCCGGCGGTGTCGATGCCCGCCGTCTATACCTACAAGGGCAAGGAATACGTCGCCTTCACCGTCGGCGGCAATTCCATCCTCGAGCCCAAGGTCGGCGACCAGTTGGTGGCCTTCGCCCTGCCGGGTTGAGCGGGAGGAGAAGGTCCGGCCCAGCGCGCGGGTGTTGAAGCATCCGCGCGCAGACCCCCACCCCAGCCCTCCCCGAAAGGGGGAGGGTGCTCGGCGGTGCCATGGAGCGAAGGCCGTGCCAATACTCTGCCTACACCCTCCCCCTTGCGGGGAGGGCTGGGGTGGGGGTTCTTTCCAAGCTCAGGCCTGCCGGAATCGCAAACCCAATCGCCCCCGATGGAAACGGGAGGAGCCATCAGCAGCCCGACAGGTTTTCGGCCAGTCTCCCTCGCCGCCCGCAAATATTCAGAGGCCATTCACCTGCGCACGCCCAGTCTCCACGACAGAACATCGTCCCGTCCTGATGGAGAACAAAGATGCGTAGCCTGATCATCGCCGCGACTATTGTTGTCGCATCCCTCGCCGCGCCTGCGGGCGCACAGGCCGCCCGGCCGGCTCCGCCGGACCGTGACCTGGGCGGTCTCAACCTGACTGCCTATTGCGCGCACGTCTATGGCAGCAGCTACAAGTCGTCGCTGTTTTCGCCGCAGACTGCGAACGACTGGTATTGTGTGCCCACCGTGCACCATGCGGGAACGGCAACTCACCATCTGAGCAAGACCCCGATGACGGCCGCCTGCCTGTTCCAGTACGGGCTGATCGGGGTCGATGCGAAGGCCCTGCGGCACTCGGACGGCGGCAACTGGCAGTGCTTCCTGCCGACCGGACCGGGCCTCCACCCGCTCTGAAACCTTCCAGGCTTCCCGCATGGGCGGGTTTGCACTCGCGCCCATGCGGATTGTGCGCCCCCATCGACGCCAAGTTGGTGGGGATGCCTATGGGGTGGTCAATTGACCTTCGGGGCGGGGCCGGGAGCCGGCTCGGTCCCCGGCGTTCCGGCGATCGCCGACGCGGCCCAGTTGTTGCCGACGATCCAGACCCCGATCGCCAGCTGCGTGATGCCGCAATTCTTGATCAGTTCGCGGGTACCCTGGCTCTGCCAGAAGTCGAATGCACCCCGCGGACTGCCGGATCCGTTGGGATTGTAATAGTCCATCTCGCCCCAGGCGGCCGGGAAATAGCCCCGCTGCGCCAGCATCTGGTCGGTGTTGACGTGAAAGGCGGTCGTCTGGGTTCGGCCGCCGTTCTGAGCCATGCTCTTGGCATATTGCCCGGCCAGGTCGTTCAGCTGGCTGGCCTGACCGTAGGACGGGCAACCGGCCGCCATGTGCGCCTGGTTGACCAGGTTGAACAGATCGCCCGATGGCCCGGCAACGGCGTTCGAGGCGGCCAGAGAGAGGACGCATACGGCTGCGAAAACGGTTAAGGGCAATCGCTTTGGAGACGTCAGGGCGGACAGATGGCGCGGTGTTTGAGACACGGCAAATTCCTCCGGTGAGATTTTCGACCTTCCGTCAGGGCGCTTGGTTGGGGCGACACGGGTCGCGGCAAAAAGACTAGGCGCACGCCGTCGGGACCGCCTCCACCGCGCGGTGGAGATCGGGGCCCGCAAACTCATTTGAGCGTTGGGGGCCCGTCGCCGATGTCGCGGCGGATCTGTCCGAGCCGGGGGTCGGTCGCGGGGTGTTGGGCGACCTGCTCGATCGCCTCGCCCAGTGCGTTGTCCGCGCCCTCGGTGTGCCCCAGCCCTTCAGCCATGCCAACGAGGCCGCCGCCGACCCCGCCGGCACGATAGCCACGGCTGGCGGCATCGACGGAACGATCGATCAGGGAACGGTTCTGCAGCCAGAACGCCAGTGGTCCGCCGACCACCGGCACCAGGGACAATAACCAGTAGGGGCGGGGCACTCGACCTCAGGCTCCGACTACCGCAAAGACGGGCCGCGGGGTTGCGAAGTCACCGACGGTTACGCAAGGAATGGCTCGCATCGTTTCCTCAGCGATGAAATCGCGGGGTTCGGTCGAAGGAGGAGACGCTAGGGCGGGCTATGCTCGCGACGCCTCCACCGCGCGGTGGAGGCTGTGCTCTGGCGGCTGGGGATCGTCACCGCAAGTCGGAAAGGTCGGACGAAACAACCTTCTGCAAGGTCTAGCTGCGGCATTTCGACGCAATGCCGCACTGCCGATTTGTGTGGAGTATGGAACGTCAGTTTCCGGCGCGTCGAGGGGCTGAACGAGGAACCGGAGTTGCCCCCGTGCCTGCTACGATCGATGCTCGGCTGGTCGATTTGATCGGCTCGATATACGACGCCGTGATCGACCCCCTATCCTGGCCGACAGCGCTCGAAGCCTTTCGGCAGCATTTCGAATTTCAAATGGCGGCGCTGTCGGCCCACGATCGCCTGCGGGGGACGGGATTTCTGCAGCTGGCGGTGAATATGCCGGATCACTACCGGCAGGTGCTCGAGGCGATGGGCGATGAAGCCCTCGACGTCTGGGGCGGTCCGGCAAGGCTCGCGATCTTTCCGCCCGAAGAGCCGGTGCTGACCTCCCAGGTGACGCCCCGATCGGTCTGGGAGAACGCCAGAATCTATACGGAGTGGGCCAAGCCGCAGAAAATTGTCGATCAGGTGGGAATGATCCTGGCGCGGGATCACACGCTGATGAGTGCCATCGGCCTGTCGGTGCATGAATCAAGGGCGCCGTTGACGGACGAGTTGCTCGACCAGTTGCGCCTCATCGCGCCGCATCTCAGCCGGGGGGTGACCATCACCGGCATGCTGGACAGCGTGCGCGCCGAGGCCGAGACGTTTCAGGGTGCGCTCGAAGCAACCTCAGCCGGCGTCGTCCTCGTCGCGGCGGACATGAGGATCGTCTACGCCAACCGCGCCGGGCTCGCCATGCTCGACGCCGGCGACCCCGTACAGAACCGCAGCGGCCGCCTGGCCCTGCGCGCCGAGTTGGTGCCGGGTCAACTGGCCGCCGCGATCGCCGCGGCACAGGACGAAAAGGCCCTCGGCCGTCGCGGCATCGGCATTCCGTCGCGGTTGCGGGACGGCACGCCCCGCTCGCTCAATGTGCTGCCGCTGGAGCGCCGATCCGCCCCCATTTCGCTGGGCAGCGGCGCGGCCGCTGCCGTGTTCATCACCGACGCCGCAGCGCCGCTGCAGATGCCCGCCGACGCGATGCGCCTCCTTTACGACCTGACCCCGACCGAACAGCGGGTCTTCGAACTCGTCGCCGAGGGCAAGGGCACGGACGACATCGCGACAGCCCTCGGGGTCGCGCCGAGCACCATCCGGACGCATCTGCTCTCGGTCTTCAACAAGACCGACCGGCATTCGCGCGCCGACCTGCAACTGCTGGCCCGCGATATCCGGCTGCCCAACTGACGCTGGCCAACCACCCCGGCTGGGTGGCCGGCATGCGGTCGGGCTGGCTCCTTGCTCAGGCAAGAGGTGCATGCCGGCGCGATTTGGCCGCTTCTTGCACTGACGCCAACGCGGCCGTGGCTTAACTATTCGTCGCGGCAGCAATTGACTCGCCATGCAGGCCTCCACCTAGAGTGGGATGTCCAACCGCTTGCCGAGGACCCCGCCGCCGTGACCTTTCACATAGTGCTCAACCGGCCGTCGGCACTCGACCGCGCTCAGGCGGAAGGGAGAGCTGGCCAGCGGCCGAGGCACTCCATGGCGGCCCTCGCCGAAAAGCTCGGCGCCACCGTACACGACGGGGCCGGACTGCGGCTTGGTCCTGCCGACCGGCTGCTGGGTCAGGTTACGCGCATGAACCCGCTCTGGTGGGCGATTGCCAGAGGCGTCCGACGGATGATGCAGCCGGGTGACGTCATCTTTTGCACCGGCGAGGATGTTGGGGTGCCCACCGCGGTTCTGTGCGGCAGACAGGGAGCCGTCACCATGACGGTGCACGCCGCCGACAGTCCCAAGAAGCGGCTGGCGTTCAGGCTGCTTGGAGTTCCTTCGCGGACGGCCAAGTTCTTCGCCGTTGCGGAGAGCCAGGTGGCCGCGTTGCGCGACCTGCACGGCATCGATCGCGAGAAGACCGAATTCATCTGGGACCAGACCGATACGCGCTTCTTTTCGCCGGCCGAAACTCCCCCCAACCGGCGCCCGCTGGTGATGAGCATCGGGCTCGAACGGCGCGACTACGCCAGCCTGGCCACGGCCACCGCCGATCTGGACCTCGACGTGCGGATATCGGGGTTCTCCGCCGACACTCGGCTGATCGAGCAGGCGTTCCCGCCCCAGCTACCGGCCAATATGGACCGCGCGTTCTACAGCTGGCCGGATTTGCAACAGCTCTATCGCTCGGCCGACATCGTGGTGGTGAGCCTGTTTCCCAACCGCTATGCGGCGGGCGTGCAGGGATTGATGGAAGGCATGTCGACTGGCAAGCCGGTCATCGTCACGGCAACCGAAGGCCTGCGTCCCTATCTCGACCCCGAGGCGATGCGGATCGTGCCAACGCAGGAGCCTGCGGCACTGCGCAACGCAATCGTGGAATTGCTCGGTGATGCCGAAGGACGTCGGAGGCTCGGACGACGGGCCAGGGAGCTGGCGCTGGCTCGCCATACGCTCGAAGGCTATCTCGACCATCTGTCGGGGGCGCTAAGGGCGCTGGAGCGTCCGCAGGGCCGCACCGGCGCTCCTGCCCCCGCGAACGCGGGCACGTGAGGCAGCGGCGAGGTCTGACCTACGCCGCGGCCTCGCTCGCGACCAGCCCGCCGGCTTTTTCGATGAACGCGATGACTTCGTTGAGGCCGTCGCGGCGCAGCATGTCGGTGAAGACGTAGGGCCGGCCCTCGCGCACCTTTATGGTGTCGCGCTCCATCACTTCGAGGCTGGCGTTCACGTAAGGCGCGAGGTCGGCCTTGTTGATGATCAGCAGGTCCGAGCGCGAGATAGCCGGGCCGCCCTTGCGCGGGATCTTTTCGCCCTCGGCGACCGAGATGACGTAGAGCGTGATGTCGGCGAGGTCGGGCGAAAAGGTCGCGGCGAGGTTGTCGCCACCCGATTCGATCAGCACGATGTCGAGGTCGGGGAAGCGCCGGTTGAGGTCGGCGATCGCGGCGAGGTTGATCGAGGCGTCCTCGCGGATCGCGGTGTGCGGGCAGCCGCCGGTTTCGACGCCGACGATCCGATCTTCCGAGATGGCCTGCACGCGCGCCAGGATCAGCGCGTCCTCGCGGGTGAAGATGTCGTTGGTCACCACCGCCATCGAATAGCGCTCGCGCAGCGCCTTGAGCAGCATTTCGCACAGCGTCGTCTTGCCCGAACCGACCGGTCCGCCGATGCCGACGCGCAGGGGGCCATTGAGCGACTTCATATCAGCCTCATCACTACCAGGACGATGAACCCTACACCCAGGATCAGGCAGAGGGGCGAATAAGTGCTGCGGTCGTAGGAGCGGAATGGCTCCTCGGGGGTGAGCGCCTGCCAGTGCGCCGAATAGCCGATGGCGCCGCGGGCGAGGAAGACGAGGCCGGCTATGAGCGCGAGCAGCGTCACCGGCAGCCCGCCGCTGCTGTGGTCGGCGACCGAGAACGCGATGACGCAGGCGAAAAAGCCCAGCATGGCGACGGCGAACGAGAAGATTTTCGGCGGCATGCGCTCGATGCCGGCCCGGCCCACCACGGTTTTGGCCAGCATGGTTTCGTCGCGGATCGGCCACATGATGCCGACGCTCCACAACAGGTGCGCGATGGCGACCGCGAGCAGGGCGATGCCCAGCACCGCGGCGACAATCTGGGCGGCGATATCCATCAGGTGCAGGTTCTCATGAGCTAAAGATCCGGGGCTCCAGCATTTCGTGGCGCATCTGGGCGATGTCTGCGGCGTAGGCGATGCTGCCGAGGTCCGCAAGCCCGGCGGTGAGCGCGAACGCGGCCAGCTGCGCGATCGCCGGCTCGAGCGCCGCCATCACCCTGAGCCCGGCGGTCTGCCCGAGCGGCACGAGGCGCACCGCGACCGAGACCTGGCCATGGATGGCGGCGGTGAGGAAGGCGAGCAGCGTGTCGCGCTCCCCGATCTGGTGCGCCGCAGCGGTCGCTCCGACGGCGATCGGGTAGGGGCAGGGCTGCGGCAGCCGCTCGAACACATCGGCCGGCCAGGCGCGCGCTGCAATGACGAAGGCGTCGCCCGTCATCAGGGTTTCGGCGCGCCGCTCGGCGGCGGGCGTCAGGGCGATGTAGAGCTCGGCGAGGCCCGCCAGCGCCGCTTGCTCGGCCGTCGCCCGGAAGGCATGCGCGAGCACGATGGCGTCGGTGCGGAGGCCGCCATGCGCCAGGGCGCCATCGAGCCAGCTTTGCAGGCTCCGTGAGTCGGTCACGCGGCCGTCCATGATCGCCGTCTCGAGCCCGGCCGACCACGCGAACGCGCCGACCGGAAAGGCCGGCGACAGCCAGGTCAGGAGGCGCTGCAGGGCGGCGGGCTCGGTCATGGGAGCCCGGTCCTGAGGCCGAGCCCGCCCTCGTGGTTCGACAGGCTCATTATGAGGGCTTCGACCGTGTGGCTCTGCTCCCGCCATCCTTGTGGTGAGACTGTCGAACTAAGGGCGACACGCACCGTCCTCACCGCATGCTCAGCGCGTGGCCGCCCGAGCCGTGGTCGTGGCTATAGGCGCCGTGCTCGGGCGAAAAATGCTCGATGGTTTCGGCGATCGTGGCGCCGAGCCCCACCAGCATGTCGCCGATGATCCGGTCGCGGCGGATCAGGATGCGGTTCTTTTCGATCTGCGCCGGCAAATGGCGGTTGCCGATGTGCCAGGCGAGGCGGGCGATGTGGGCCGCGTCGCGGCCGCGGATTTCGTACACCGGCTCGCTGGCCGCGGCGATCCCGACCTGCCGGCCATCCTCGAGCAGCAGCCGGTCGCCATGCCCCAGGCTCACCGGATCGGGAAAATCGAGCAGGATTTCCTCGCCCTTCGGCAGCTGCAGCAGCTTCCGGCGGAGCCGGCGCTCGTCATGGGCCAGGGTGAGGGTATCGAAAGTGACGCCACGGGCGGCGGCGGCGGGGATATGGGCTGAAACGCGATGCATGGCTGTTGGTTCTAGCGGATCGCCCGACGCCGCGACAGGGGGCGGGCGCTCAACCCGCCTCGTAGATCAGCCTGCCGATCCAGCTCAGCTGGTAGGCGAACTGGACGATCGCCAGCGCCAGGTGAAAGCGGGGATTGCGGGTATAGATGGCGATCCCGCAAAGGACGAGCGCGGTCGGCACCTCGATGGTGTATTCGAGGTCGAGATGGCCGAGATAGTCCCAGCCTTTCAAGCCACTGTCGAAGATATCGAACACCACCGTGGCGGCGAAGAAGCCGAAGAACCAGCCCCGCCGCGACATGAAGAAGTCCTCGTAGCCGTCGTACTCCTTGATGTCGTCCGGAAACAGCAGCACGCACAGCATGAAGAGCGCCGTGCAATAGGTGATGAGAAAAAGGAAATCGCCGAAACCCCAGCGGGTGACGGTGAACAGGGCGAATTCCCACCACCAGAAATGGATCAGCGTCACGAGGATCGAGGCGGCCCAGACGAGGTGGGTCACCGACAGCCGGGCGCGCGTGGGATGCTGGATGATGCCGGCAAAGCCGAGCAGCAGGCGTCCGATGCCGAGCCCGACAATGGTCCCCATCAGGATGCGCAGATGGGTGAAAAGCTGCGTGGCGGATGACGAATCCATTGGGCGGCCCCGGCCGATGACCGGCCAACCCTAAGGCCGGACGGGCGCCGCTCCCACCCCTTTCCGGTTCAGCAGTCGCTCGGCGGAGAAGGACTTCCACGGGAAGCGGGGCGCTCGAGCGGAGCGGTAGCCCGCCGTCAGGGCGTCTCGTTCATTTCGGTGCAGGTGAGCACTGGCTTGGCGTTGGCCCCGGCGGTCAGGTCGAAGAGGCTCGCATCGGCGCCTTTGGTCGACCAGACGTATTTGCCCGCCGCATAGCGGGCGCCCGACCCAGACAGCACGGTGTTGAACACCAGCGTCGCGCCGTCGATCGGGATCAGTGCCAGGTAGTTGGGCGCGGCATTGAGGTAGTCGACCTGCAATTCGGCCGGGGTACCCTCGCAGCCATAGTGGACGACCTTGCGCTCGAAATCGCCGGTTGTGTCGAGCGTCACGACGATCGAACTCGTCGCCGACGGAATAGCCACCGGCGGAACTTCAGCCGGCGCCGCTGCGGCTGGCGCGGCAGCGGCAGGCGGGGCCGCGACCGGGATGACCTGTGCCGCCGCGGCGGGGCCGGGGAGGGCGGCGGCGAGGCAGAGCAAGGCGAGGGTCGTCAACGGCTTCATGGGCGGTCTCCCGGGGCGTCGCTGAGGGCAGATCGTCAGGCGCTACGTTCAATAATCGGGGTTCCGGGCAAAAAGAGGGCCCCGTTCCCCTCAGGGAACGAAGCCCGTAGCTTGGCGTGGACGCTCTACAGCTCGCAGACGTGCCGGTAGCCGTCATAGCCCAGATAGGTGTCCGACCGCGCATCGTACGACCGATAGGCGTCGGCGCAGGCCTGCACATGGCCATCGCCGTAGGCGTAATTGCCGTAGTAGCCGTTGTGGTAGCTGTTGGCGATCGCCGCTCCCGCCGCGAAGCCGAGAATACCTGCCGCAATACCGAAGCCCGGATTGTAGTTGTAGTGATGGTAGCGGTGGTAGTTGTTGTAATAGGGCCACGGCGCAGCACTGGCCGGGGCTGCGACGCTCAGCGTGGTGACTGCCGCGAGGGCAATGGCCGAACCGGCCACCAGGAACTTGTTCATTTTCTGGTCCTTTCGGTTGCGTAACCGGAAGGAAAACCAGCGGGAGGCCGCAAAAGTTCCGTCGGCCGGCTCGGACCGGGTTCAGCCCGCCCCGTGCACGGCGAGGAGGGCCACGGCGATCGCGACCACGTCCTCGATCAGGGCAGCGGGCAGGTCGCGGCCGAATGCCTTGGCCAGCCGGGCGCGGATTTCGGCCCCGCCGAGCGTGCCGATGACGGCGCCGATGCCGCCCACGATCAGCCCGACGATCCAGTTGCCGGAGGGGAGCCCCACCACCATGCCCACCACCGCGCCCGAGACGATCCGGGCCGCGAACTGTGGGGGCACCTTGCGGCTGGGGGTGGAGGGCAACTGGTCGGTGACGAGTTCGGCGAGCGCGAACAGGCCCAGCACAATGGCGACGATGATGTTGCCGACAAAGGCGGCCCAGGTGCCGGTCAGGTTGATCCAGCCGAGATAGGCGCCCCACGACAGCGCGGCCAGTGGGGTGGCGGCGCGGAGGCCGGCGGTGATGCCGAGGAGCAGTATCAGCACGTAAAGCATTGTTGGGCTCTCCACAAAGTCATGGGTTCAAATATCGAGCAGGACAGGCCGGCCGCTTCTTGCACATTCCAGCCCTTGTTGTTCCCGCCACCGGCCGGTGCCGCTGCGACGAACGGACGCGGCCCCGAGCCGCCAAGTTAATTTGTCCGCCAGAAGGGGGCAAGGTTGCCCGTCCTAATCCCCAAGGGGTCCGGCGCGCCGGGCGAGTCGGGGGATGGATATGCTCGAGACGATCATCCTGCTGTCGGGGCCGGTGGAACAATCGGTGCTGGGGCAAAGGCTGAAGCAGGCGGCGCCCGGGATTGAGGTGCGCGGCGTCGAAACGCTGACCGAACTGCTGGCGGTGCCGGTCGAGCGGCTTGCCGGCGCGAGGCTCATCGGCTTTACGACGCCCGTCGTGGTGCCGCGCGACCTCCTCGCTGCCCTGGGGTATGGCGCCTACAACTTTCACCCCGGGCCGCCCGAATTGCCCGGCCTTTGCCCGGCGCAATATGCGATCTACCGCGGCGCGATCAGTTTCGGCGCCACGGCGCACCGGATGGTCGAGCGGGTCGATGCCGGACCGATCGTCGAAGTGGGGCGCTTCGAAATCCCGGCAGGGGCGAGCCTGGCCCAGATCGAGGCCGCGGCCTATCGCGAATGCGCGCGGCTGTTCTGGCTGCTGTCGCATGACCTCGCGACGCGCGAGGCGCCGCTGCTCGAACGGCCGATCGCCTGGGGCGCGGAAAAAAGCACGTTTCGCTCGTGCAGCG
>Ga0209233_1001128_pt1 | contig 10894 bp, 4 predicted proteins | sample AraplaCL_Cvi_mCL_FD_184269 | JGI IMG/M metagenome (GOLD analysis project Ga0209233, IMG submission 184269) | Arabidopsis root microbial communities from the University of North Carolina, USA - plate scrape CL_Cvi_mCL (SPAdes) (version 2) | ecosystem: Host-associated > Plants > Roots > Endosphere ... | reverse complement strand
TTTCTCCTGAACGTCGCGGTGTTCGCCGCGGCGGCGATCGCGTTCGGCCCGATCCGTGCCCTTGCCGAAAGGCTTGCGCCCAATCGGCCCTGGGCCCGCAGCGCCGTCAGCGGCCTTCTGTTCGGCCTGACCACGACCATCGCCCTGCTGATGCCGGTTCATATGAGCGGCGGCGGCGAGATCGGCGGCCAGACCGTGCTCTTGATTCTGGCAGCGCCGGTGACCGGCTATCCCGCGGCACTGGCAGCGGCGCTGGTGGCGCTGCCCGGTATCGGCTGGCTTTGGATCAGCGATCCGGCGGCGGGCGCGGCGGCTTTCTATTCGGCCTGCGGCTCGCTGCTTTTGGGCGCCGCCGCGCGCTGGGTTTTCTTCCGCGGTGAAAAGCCAGTTCTTTCCTATCGCCTCTTGCCGGTGCTGGGCCTGTTGTCGGCCCTGCCCATTCTGGCCGACCTGGCCATCACCCAGGGCTGGTCGGCGCTGGTTTCCGCCTCGGTTTCGGTTATCGCGTCCGCCGTCCTGGCGGCGGTGATCCTGGGCACCTTGTTCCTGCATGAAAAGCGCCGCCACCTGGCCGAGCAGGAGTTGCGCAACAGCGAAGCCCGGCTGGCGCAACAGGCCCGCGACCTGGCGAGCGCGCGCGACAGCGCCGAAGCCGCCAACAAGGTGAAGGGCGAATTCCTGGCCAATATGAGCCACGAAATACGCACGCCCATCAACGGCGTTCTGGGCATGACCGAGCTTTTGCTCGACACCGAGCTGAATGACGAGCAGCGCCACTTCGCCGCCATCGTGCGGGAATCGGGCGAGGCGCTGTTGACCGTGGTCAACGACATTCTCGATGTCTCCAAGCTGGAAGCCGGCAAGATCGAACTGGAGGTGATCGACTTCGATCTTCTCAATACGGTCGAAAATGTGGTCGCGCTGATGGTGGGCAAGGCGCGCGAGAAGGATCTGGATCTGAGCATCTTCATCGAGCCCGAGGCCCAGGGCACCTATCGCGGCGATCCTACCCGCCTGCGCCAGGTGATGCTGAACCTGCTCAGCAACGCCATCAAATTCACCGACAAGGGTGGCGTGGCGGTTCAGGTGGTGGTGACCCTGGCCCATCAGCCGGCCGCCGATGGCCGGATACCGCTGCGTTTCGAAGTGCATGACACCGGCATCGGCATGCCCGAAAGCGTGCGCGTCCGCCTGTTCCAGAAATTCACCCAGGCCGACAGTTCCATCACCCGCCGCTACGGCGGCACCGGGCTGGGGCTGGCCATCTCCAAGCAGCTGGTCGAACTGATGGGTGGGCGCATCGAAGTGACCAGCAAGCTGGGCAGCGGTTCGGTCTTTGCGTTCGAGATCGCGCTGCCGCGCGCCGCCAAGCCCATCATCGAGCCGCACAAGATTCCCGACCAGCTCAAGGGGCTTCGGGCGCTGATCGTGGACGATGTGCCGCTGAATCTGGAAATCATCAGCCGCCAGCTCAAAAGCTTCGGCATGGAGGTGCAATGCGTGGCGGACGGCTTTGCCGCCATCGCCGAGCTGGAGCGCGCCTGGCATCGCGGCGCGCCTTTCGATATCGCCTTTGTCGACCAGATGATGCCCGGCCTGTCCGGCGAGGGCCTGGCCCAGCGCGTTCGCGCCATCCCCGCCTTGAGCGAGCTCAAGGCCGTGCTGGTATCGTCGGCCGGCCGGCATGGGCTGGAGGAAAAACGCGCCTTGTTCGACGCCGTGCTGGAAAAGCCCGTGCGCCAAGCCGATCTGTTCGATTCCCTGATCAACATCTATGGTCACAAGCTGGGCGCGTCGGCCGAGAAGATGTTGGCGGCGCGCGAGAAGAAGATTCAGGCGCCGGCGCGCTCTTTGCGCATCCTTCTGGCGGAAGACAACAAAATCAATCAGCAGTTCGCCATTCACCTGCTGCAGAAGGCCGGCCACGAACTGCATGTGGCCGAGAACGGCCATCAGGCGGTGGATGCGCTGCTGGAGCATGACTTCGACGTGATCTTGATGGATGTGCAGATGCCCGAACTGGACGGCGTGGAGGCCACCCGTCAGATCCGCGCCATGACCGGCGAAAAGGCAAAGATCCCGATCATCGCCATGACAGCCCATGCCATGGCCGGCGCGCGCGAGGAATATCTGGCCGCCGGCATGAACGATTATGTTTCAAAGCCGGTGCAGCCGGCGCTGCTTCTGGAAAAACTGGCGCGCATCGCCACGCGCGATGCGCCCGCGCCGGCCATAGTCGAACCGGCGGCGCCGCTGCCGGAGCCGCCCGTGCTGCTGGACCGGGAAAATATCGACGCCCTAGAAGCCATCATGGGGCCGCAAAAGGCGGTCGGCTTTGTGCGCGACACCCTGGTGGAGATGGACCGCGCGCTGGCGGGAATTGTCGAGGCCAGCGGGGCGCAGGATTTCCACTGCCTGGGCCGTGTCGCGCATGGGCTGGTCAGCATGGCCGGCAATGCCGGGGCGCGGCAGGTCAGTCTGTTGGCGCGCGAGATCGAACAGGCTTGCCGCAAGGGCGAGACCGCGGATGTGGCCGCGCGCGTTACCGATCTGGCCGATGTGGCCGGTGCGACGGTGCAGGCGATCGAAGCCTGGCTGGAATCCCGCGCGGGCGCCAAGGCGCTGCGCCAGGCGGGTTAGGGCGAAGCAAATTCGCGTTGTTGGCTTGCGTCCGCCCTCGCTTCCACGGGCGGCTGTCATTCGTACCGCGCGGGTCTCGCGCGGACATGTTGCTTGTCGGTGTGAACCATTAAAGGCGTACCTTTATGCCGATTGTGAAATACCGTCCCGTGGCATCATACAAGCTGGTTGTAACGCCCTGTACACCCATGAAGTAGAGACCGGGATTGGCGTTGGTGGTGGACGGATTCACGCGGGGCCGCTGGTCGAACAAGTTCTCGACCGAGAGATAAGCGTCAAAGCTGTTGTCTCCGATGCCGAACCGTCTTTCGACGCTGAGATCGACATAGCTTGTGGAAGGCAACCGAGGGTTCGCATATATCTGATTTAGTTGCGTGGCCTGTTTAAATCCGCTGATCCACCGGTGCAAAGCCGTCAACGACCAACGGCCGCTGCTGTAGGTGATGAACGTGCTCGACCGTGTCTTTGGATAAGCCTGAAAGGTGAGGGGGGCGCCCGGATACTGGATGGCTTGATTGACGGGTTGCAGGTTGGCGAGGAAGCGGAGGGAAATGTCTCCTGGCAGCGCAACCTCGATGTCTTTCAGGGCAAAGTTGTAATCAAGCTCGATGTCGAACCCTTCCAGCGCGTTTACAGCCGTGTTGAGCGGCTGGCTGAGAATCTGGGACGGGAAGTTCGCGGGGCTGCGGTCGCTAAATGGCAGAGGCCGCACGATCAGCGCACAAAAAGGCGAGATACCGTTTGAGTCCTCGCACAGCTTCTGGATCGAGGCGTTGTTGCCGCTGATGTTGCTGATCGCGTTTTTAAGGACGATTTTATAGTAGTCGAGAGATGCCGAAAAATCGCGGACGAAGTCCGGTGTGAGGACTATGCCGGCGGTGTAGGTGCGGGCGCCTTCCGGAACCAATGCGGCGTTGCCATGAGAGACCGAGAAGTTTTGCGCGGTTACGGCGGTATGCAGGCCATCGTTGAAGGTCTGTATGCCCTGATTGAGGGGGGCGAACAGGTCGTTGAGTGTCGGCGCCCGGATATCGGCGGAATGTGTGGCGCGCAGGCGCACATCGGGATTGAGGTGCCAATCCACCCCAATCTTCCAGGTCTGGACGGCCCCGGATGTTGAGTAGTCGGCGTAACGGCCGGCAATGTCGGCATCCAGGCTCTGCACCAGAGGCTGGCCCTTGAGGATGGGAATGTTCATCTCGCCGGCGAACTCCCGTACATCCTCACCGACTTCCGGCAGCGCCGCGACCGTGTTGTTGGCCCATAGGGGAGTGGCGGGATTGCAGAGGGCATTGGGCGGCGCGCCGGCTACACCGGTCCGCAAGCCCGTGCAGTCCACTTTGGCGAGCGGTGAAGCATTGGACGCGATCTCAAAACGAAGCCATCGCGCTTCGCCACTGAGGGCGGCCTTCACCGGTCCAGCAGGCAGGTTGAAGACAATACCGGAGACGCTGGCGCCGATATCGTCGATTTTGTTGGTAAGCCAGAAGCCGGTGTCGCCGGAGATATAGTCGTTCATCTCGCGCGTGATCGCACTCATGCCCACGCTGTTGGCGCCGAATGGATCAATGGGCACGCAGCCGGGATAAAGCCCGGCATTGGCGGTGGTGGAAACATAGCACGCGACCGTTCCGGGAAGCGGGCCGGGGACCCCGTCTAGGGCGGCATACATCCGCTGATAATTGACATTGGTAGGGTCATCTTCGTGCAGCCGCGCGTCGCCATGCGTGTAGTATAGATCCCACTTGAGTCGATCGTCCCATAAAGTGCCGTCCGCGCCGACGGTCGCCTGCAAGTTCCGCTGCAGGCCGTTGGACTGAAATCCGGAGCGGGGATAGCCCATATCGAAGTAACCGGCGACGGAGAAGACGGGGGTGGTTCCGGCAAACAGGGGGGCGAGGGACGTTGGCATGTAAGGGTTGGATTTGAGAAAGGTGTTGGGAGCCGCTCCGGTCTCAAAGCCGTGGTTCTGAAAACTGCCCTTGGTGTAGGATTCCGCCCCGGTGGCCTGGACGTAGAAAGTGGTGGTCGGGTCCAGATCGTAGCTGAAACGGCCAAATGCCTCGCTGGTGCCAAGTGAGGATGTGATTTGGGTGAGGGAGGAGTATCCGCCATCGCCACCGATAGCCACGCCATTCGTGCCCGTGGCGACGCCCAGATTGTAGGGCGAGACCCCGCCAGAGGCATTGAAACGCATCCCATCGACGGCGCAGCCGGCGCAGGTAATAACGCCGCCATAGCGGGTCAACCGTCCGTGGGCGGTACTGACATAAGGATTGGCGGCGGTCCCGGCGCCCGTAAGTATCCAGTCATAGGGACCCTCCGGACGCGCGTCATTGTACAGTCCATCCTGATAGAAGCGACGCAGCGATGCCTCGATATGGCCCTTGCCGCCAAACAAATCGGTGCCGGCCGCGACGCCGATGTTGTAGCTGGCGGCATCGCCATAACTGGAGAGCCCAGAGTTCGCCTCCACCCTGATGCCATTGAAATGCTTGTCGAGCAGGAAGTTGACAACGCCGGTGACCGCATCCGAGCCATAGACGGCCGAAGCACCACCGGTGACGACCTCAACCCGTTCGACCAGCATCTGAGGCAAAGTATCGATGTCCACGGTGCCGTTGGCATTTGATGCGGCAACGCGATGGCCATCCAGTAAAATAAGTGTCCGTTGCGGGCCGAAATTGCGCAAATTGAGAACATTGCCGGCGGAGTTGACGCTGGCGTTGTTCGTCCCCCGGGATGTCGTTGATCCCTGAAAGACCGGAAGTTTGTTCAACGCGCTCGGAAGATCGTGAGGGGTAGTCGACAAAAGCTGCGCGGTGGCCAACCCGACAATCGGGGTGGGGGACTTATTGTTATCGGAGATAATTCTCGAGCCGGTCACCACCACGCTTTCTGTTATGGTGGCGAATGGATCCTCGGCCGGGGGTGCTGTTAAGGGCTGCGATTTTACGCGGACCACAAAGCCATTTGCACCATCGTCGATGGCTTCCAACTCTGTCCCGGCCAGGAGGCGGTCGACAGCCTCTTTTGCGCTGGCCACGTCGGATATCGCCGGCGCCTCCAGCCCTTTAACGACCTCGGGTTCAAACAGAATGTTGGTGCCGGTTTTTCCCGCGAGACTGCGCAAAGCTGTGGCGAGCGGTTGAGCTGGAAGCGAAAAGACCTCAAAGGCTCGCGTGCTCGCCACGAATGTGTGCCAGCAGAGCGCCAAAGAAAAGAGACCGGTCAGCCATCTGGAGCGGCAGCGCTTGCCTGAAGGTGTTACCTTCTTCGGGCTTATGGTTGCCACGTTCTTCCTATCGACCGGCCATGTCCTCAGCCATTGGAATTAGAGCTACGCAATATCATGCGATCGCCCTGCCGGCTGACTCGAACAGGCAAGAATTTGGCGATCGACCGCGCGAACGCGGCATTGTCACCAACCCGATATAGGCCGCTGACGTGCAGCCGGGCGGTGCGGCCGTCGACGATTTCCAACTTGGTCTGGGAATATAGGTTCATTTCCCGGATCGCCTCGGACAGCATGGTATCGTCGAATATAGCGGTGCGAGTCTGCCACGCCACCAGCGGTTCTAGGCGGGGGCGGTCAATACGAACGGAGGGCCCGCTGGCCAAGAGCCTGTCGCCGACAACCAGGCTCTTTTTGGTCGAAGAAGCCGTCATTGTGTCATGAAAGTCCGCGATGCCCTGCGTCAAGACGACTTGGACATCGGCGCCATCGTGACCTACGTCAAAACGCGATCCCTGGCTCACGATCTGGTGCTGACCGGCGCTGACAATAAATGGTCGGGTGCTGTCTTTGGCGATATCGAAATTCGCCCGGCCATACACCAGGTCGGCATTGCGTTCCGTATCCGTTAGAGAGATTACCAGCTTTGTGCTGGCATTCATCAGAATCTTGCTTCCATCCTCGAGTGCGAGGTGCTTCTGCTCGCCGATAGCGGTTTCATAGGTCTGTGCTGTCGCGGGGCGCAGAATGAGGAATGAGGTTCCGACAACCACGCTCCCGCCTAAAGCCGCCATGACGAGTTGGCGCCGGGAAAGATGGTGCACTTGTGGCTTGGTGCGGCGCTGTATGCCTGCAATGGCGCTCCAGCCGCGGTCCATGACTTCGAAAGCAACTCCGTGCTCAGGGTCCGCCGCAATCCAGGCTCGGAAGCGGTCTTCGTCTTCCCGCGAGCGGTCGTCTGCATTCAGGCGCGCAACCCAGTTGGCGGCCTCTTCCAAAATCTCTTCAGGCGGCATTGGGACAGGCTGCATTACTTCACCAGCCTTCCATCCACTTGCCGAGAAACAGCGTTCCCTTTGCGATATGCTTTTCGACGGCGCTTTCGGAAATCGCAAGCTGCTTTGCGATATCGCGATACTTCATATTTTCGAGTCGATGCATGAGAAGAATTTCCCGGGTGCGGGGGTTGAGCCGGGACAAGCCTTCTTCGGCACGCTTCAGGCTGGCACGCGCAGCTACAATTTCATCCTGTAAAGGAGCAGTTTCGGAATTGCGGACATCGGACGCTATACCGGCAAAGAAACGCTCACGGCGATAATTGTCGATAGCGATATTGACGGCGGTCCGCACGAGGAACGCTTGAACATTATCGACCATGGCGCGGCGCGGATATGACATGAATCGTACGTAAGCGGTTTGAAGAAGATCTTCCGCATCAACGTTACGTTTTATGCAGCGATTGATCTGCTGCACCAAACTATCCCAAATCGCTCGTTCGATTGAGATGCCCCCCCCGGGAATGCGCGGGCTTATGCCGCTATTGTGACGGAATTATAGACGGCGGTGTCCGGCAAGTCGAGTGTCCTATCCGCGCCGGTCCCTCGAACCGCGCCAGATAAGGCCGCTTTCGTTTGGTCCAGCTTGAAATCCCCTATCCACGACGAATGGGCGGAAAACTCCCCCATCTGAAAATCGAAATATTTTTCTGCGATTTGCCGGCCGCAATTGCAGTTGCGCGATGAGGGGTTCGCAATCTCGTTCGTTGAGTTCCCAAGACCAGAAAATCAACCGGCACTTCCGTCGGGCTATGGTCAATTGGGGGAATGCCATGAAAACGAAGTTGTCATTGTTGTGCGCTGCGAGCGTTGTGGCGATCTCTTCATCGGCTTATGCCCAGCAAGCATCCGCCCCCGTAGAGGCTGTGGTTGTTACCGGCTCGCGCGTCATTTCCGATATCACCCAGTCGCCGACGCCCATCACTGCCGTGAGTGCGGATCAGTTGGCAACCACCACGCCCACCACCATCCCCGACGCCTTGAGAAAGCTGCCCGACTTCCTTGGCGGCAGCTCGCCCCGTTCGCAGGGCAACGGCTCCGGCAACGGCAGCTCCAGTTCGCTGAGCCTGCGCAATCTCGGCGTCCAACGCACCCTGGTTCTGCTTGACGGCCATCGCGTGGTGGCGTCGAACGCGAACGGTTCGGTGAATGTGGACTCCCTGCCCCAAATGCTGATGAGCCGGGTTGACGTGGTGACCGGCGGCGCTTCGGCGGTTTACGGCTCCGATGCCGTGGCTGGCGTGGTCAACTTCATCCTCGACAAGAAATTCACCGGCTTCAAATACGATGTAAATGCCGGCGTCTCGACTTATACCGATGGCGCGCAAGCGAAGATCGGTCTTGCCTGGGGCACCGACCTGTTTGGCGGCCGCGGTCATTACGAAGCATCCGCACGCTATTTCCAGCAGGACATGATTCCGATCGCCAACCGGCCTTACGGTTATCAGAATAACACCTGGATCTTGGCCGGTAACGGCACCGCCGCGAAACCGTTTGTCGACGTGCCATTTGGCCGGCTCTTCGGCCAGTCACTGACCGGCACGATCACTTGCGGCAAGAATTGTTCGCTGAACAACGACACCTTCGGTGCCGGTGGCCAGCTCATCCCCCTGACCCATGGCATTCCCACCACAACGGCGGGCACGGAACAGGGCGGCGATGGCGGCTATGCCGCTCCGTCCGACACAACGATCATTGCCGGGCAGCATCAGGCCGAATTCTTCAACCGCTTCAGCTATGACTTCACCCCGAACGTCCAGGGCTATATCCAGGCCAGCGCGTCGGAGGCGCGGGACTATTCCAGGTGGACTCCCCTGTTGGTAAGCAATGCCAGCGCGCGGCCCAACACCTTCTTCACCAACAACCCTTACCTGACCCCTGCGACGTCTGCCGCGTTGACGGCGGCGGCCACTGCTGCGGGCAATTTTGTGCCGGCGCCGGTTCTTTCCAACGGCACCATCGCGCCGGCGGTTGCGCCCAATACGCCGTATTTCACCGACGCCCGTTACGTCAACACGGTGGATGGGCAGGATGCCGCGCTCGGGGGCAACATTTACACCACCAAGGGTGTCAATCGGATCCTGAGCCTCAATACAGGTTTGACCGGCACCTTGGGTGGCTTTGCTTGGGATCTCTTCTACAGCCACCAGGAAAGCCGGGAGACTGTCAGCGATCCCCAGAATACCAACAACGCCAAGTATATGGCGGCGCAGGACGCGGTCATCGCGCCCGCGGGCACCAAGGTGAATGGCGTTGATGTCAGCGGCTCGATCCAGTGTTGGGTGACGACACAGGCGGCCTTCGCGCCCCTCTATCCGGGTTGCGTGCCGATCAATGTGTTCGATCCCGTCCGGGGCATTTCCCAGCAAGCCTTCAACTATATGAAGACGGACACGTTCTTCAGCCTGACGCAGACGCTGGATAATGTCGGCGGCAGCATCTCGGGCGGCCTGGGCTTGGGTCTGCCGGCCGGCGAGATCACCGGCGCGCTTTCCGCGGAAGTGCGCTGGCAAAACTATAACGTCAAGACCAATGCCCTGCCGACGGACCTTGTCAATTGCACCGGCTTGCGCATGTGCACGACCAATGGCGGCGCCGCGCCCACGCTGTGGACCCAGAATGTCGTTGCGCCCGTGGATGCCAGTCAGAATGTCTGGGAGACCGCGCTGGAACTCAATATCCCGATCCTCAAGGACTTCCCGCTCGCGCAGGATTTCAACGCCGATATCGCCGGTCGCTATACCGACTATTCCATCTCCGGCCCGGCCCAGACCTGGAAAATCGGTATCAATGACAAGGTCAATGATGCCGTCCGCATTCGCGGCACCATGTCGTACGATCACCGCGCGCCAAATCTGAACGATCTGTATCAGCCGGTTGGCTTGTCCTCGACCGGGTTCCCCGACCTGTTGACCTCGGGTAATGGCGATACCAATCTGGTCACCAGGGGCAACGCCAATTTGTCGCCCGAGGTCGCCCATACCTATACGCTGGGCGCGGTGGTGACGCCGGATTTCGTGCCCGGCTTAAGCTTGTCGCTCGACTATTACGTCACCCATTTGTCGAATGCGATTACGTCCATCAGCTATCAAAGCCCAACGGTCCAACAGCTCTGCATCCAGAGCGCGCCGTCTTACAATTCGCCTTATTGCCTTCTGGCCGTCAGACCTATCGCGCCTGGTCAGCCTGGTTACTCTTCGCCGGCCAACTTTCCTACCCAGGTCCTCAGCCAGCCTCTCAACAGCGCCGAGATTCAGACCGAAGGTTGGAACTTTGAAGCGGACTATAACTTTGACTTGGCAGATGTGTGGAGCGCCGCACCGGGTTCGGTGAATTTCCGGCACCTGGTGACCTACCAGCCCTTTTTCGTGACCCAGAACCTGCCCGCTACTCCCTTTAACCCGTCCTCGATCCCCAAGACTCGCATGACCACCTTCCTGGATTACTCGGTCGGCGATTGGAGCTTCGATGTGCAGAACAATTGGCTGTCCGGCCGTAACAGGATCACCGCTGTTGGCCAGATCTATGCGGTCCCGCGCGTCCACAGCATGGACACGCTCGACATTACCATCAACCGCAGATTCGACATGTGGGGCGGTTCTTCGACTGTGTACTTCTCGGTGCAGAATGTCGGCAATACGAACGCGCCGCTTGAAGGAGCCAATGCGTCGGTTCCCGGCCTCTTCTATCCGACGAACACCCTGTACAACGTCATGGGCCGGTACTTCACCATTGGCCTGAGGGGGGACCTCTAGCCTACCTCGTCTATGAGCCGGCAAGACAGAATTGGTTCGAGTAGCATTGTGTTGGTCGCAAGCAGTGTTTTGCTTGTGGCCAGGGCCGAAGGGATGGTTTCCCCCTGGAGGCGACCTTCGGCCCCCATTTTCCGGCGTTGATATTATTGTGTCTATTGAAAGCGCGGCCCCACGCTTGGCCATGCTTGAACCGTTCGAGCAAGCCTCTG
>Ga0209233_1001126_pt1 | contig 10908 bp, 7 predicted proteins | sample AraplaCL_Cvi_mCL_FD_184269 | JGI IMG/M metagenome (GOLD analysis project Ga0209233, IMG submission 184269) | Arabidopsis root microbial communities from the University of North Carolina, USA - plate scrape CL_Cvi_mCL (SPAdes) (version 2) | ecosystem: Host-associated > Plants > Roots > Endosphere ... | reverse complement strand
GCCGTCGAGCCGTTGCCGGCCAATGCGGTGGTAGAAAAAAACATCGTCGCGGCCGAACCGGTCGGCGACGCGTTGCGTCGCGCGCTCGCCCGTTCAGGCACCAAGACGAAGTTCGCCGCGGCGGCGGTCGCAGGTTCTGCGGTGATCACCAAGGTCATCACGATGCCGGCGGACTTGACCGAGGAAGCGCTCGAAGAGCAAATCCAGGTCGAGGCGAATCAATACATCCCATACCCGATCGAGGAAGTGAGCCTCGATTTCGAAGTGTTGGGTCCGGTCAAAGATGCGCCTGATTCGGTCAACGTATTGATCGCCGCATCGCGCAACGAGAATGTGGAGCTGCGCGTTTCCGCGCTCGAATCCGCCGGCCTCACCGCGAAGGTGATGGACGTCGAAGCATTCGCGATGGAGAACGCGTGCAAGTTGATCGCCGATCAACTGACCGTGCCAGCCGATGCGATCGTTGCTGTCGTCGATATCGGTGCGACGATGACGACGCTGATCGTGTTGAAGAATCAGCGCACGATCTATTCGCGCGAGCAGGTCTTCGGCGGCAAGCAGCTCACTGATGAGGTGATGCGGCGCTACGGTCTGTCGCAGGAAGAGGCCGGTCAGGCGAAGCGCCAGGGCGGTCTGCCCGAATCCTACGAAGTCGAAGTGCTCGAGCCGTTCAAAGAAGCGATCGTGCAGCAGATCAGCCGTTTGCTGCAGTTCTTCTATGCCGGCACCGACTATACCCGTGTCGACCAGATCGTGCTCGCCGGCGGCTGCGCGCTCGTGCCCGATATCGGCTCGAAAGTACTGCAGCAGCTCGGCGTGCCCTGCATCATCGCCAATCCGATCGCGGGCATGTCGCTTTCGCCGCGCGTGCAGAGTCAGGCGTCCGCGCTGCGGCAAGATGCGCCGACGCTGATGATCGCCGCCGGCTTGGCCATGCGGAGTTTCGACTGATGGCCACGATCAACCTACTGCCGTGGCGCGCCGAACGCAGGCGCCAACGCGAACGTGACTTCTACATCATGCTCGCCAGCGCCGCCGTCGCGGCCATCCTCGCCTGGTTCGTGTGGGGCTACTGGATGGATCTGCGCATCGAGGATCAAGAGAATCGCAACGGCTATCTGCGTACCGAGATCAAACAGCTCGAAGGCAAGCTCACCGAGATCAAAGAGCTGGAAACGACCAAGGCCAAGCTGCTCGCGCGCAAACAGATCATCGAACAACTTCAAGCGAGCCGCGCACAGATGGTGCATCTGTTTGACGAGCTGGTCAAAACGATTCCCGACGGCGTGCGCCTGACGTCGATCAAGCAGACCGGCACCCAACTGGAGCTCCAGGGTGTCGCGCAGGCGAACGGCGATGTCGCCAATTACATGCGCAATCTCGATGCGTCGACCTGGATGCAGCGTTCGGACCTGCAGAAGACCGAGATCAAGGGTGCCGACAAGCGCAACCGCTACGAGTTTGGCCTGACGGTCAAGATGCGCTCGCCCGAGCAACCGAAAGATGCTGCGACGCCTGATGCCGCGCCGCCGAAACCCGGCGCGGCGCCGCCCCCGCCCGCGGGCAAACCTGTGACGTCGGCTGCGCCGGCAACGGCTGGGAGGGCGTCATGAATCTCTCGGATCTGCGCAATCTCGACCGCAACAACGTCGGGGGCTGGCCCGATTGGGTCAAATACGCGGCCTGCGGACTGATTTTCGCCATTCTGCTGTTCGTCGGCTGGTGGTGGTCGATCAGCGGCCAGTCGGACACGCTCGCACAAAAACAGAAACAGGAAATCGAGCTGAAGAAAGATTTCCACGACAAGCAGCTCAAGGTCGTCAACCTCGAAAAGTTGAAGACGCAGCTCGACGACATGCGCGAGATTCTGCGCCAACTGTTGCGCCAGCTGCCTGGCAAGACCGAAATGCCCGAGCTGCTAGACGACGTTTCGCGAGCTGCATTGTCCGCGGGTTTGGAAACGCAGCTGTTTGAGCCGGGTCCCGAAGCGATTCAAGACGGGTTCTATGCGGAAAAACCGATCAAGCTGCGCATGCTCGGCACATATCACCAGTTCGGCTCCTTTATCAGCGGCGTGGCGGCGCTGCCGCGAGTCGTCATCCTGACTATGCACGATGTATCGCTCAAGCCGACTCAGGCTCCTCCGGGCAACAGCAAAAACGGTTCGGTCCCCGTCGGCCAGCTTGCGCTGGAAGGCACGGTAAAAACTTACCGCTACGTGGACGAGGACGAGGCCGCTGCGGCCGCGCCGAAGAAGCCCGGGGCTCCGACGCCGCCGGCAAAGGCGGGCAAATGAGACAGCCGTCGATGCCTATCACCCTGACTTTGCGTTGGAGCTTGATCCTTCCGCTGCTGCTTCTGCTCGGCGGCTGCATGAAGGGCGATTCCGACCTGCGCAAGTGGGTGGCGGACGAGAAGAATTTGCCCGGTGGGCCATTGCCGCCTCTGCCCGTGCTGAAGACGTTCGAGACGTTCGAATACAAAGATCAGGCACAACGTGATCCTTTCGCCCCGAGTCTCGCCGAGCAGAAGGCCGATGAGGAAGAGAGAAACGCGGTGCCCGATCCGCATCCGAAGGAAAAACTCGAGGAGTTCGCCCTCGACAGCTTGAAGATGGTCGGCACGATCGGCACAGGTCCGGGCACACTCGGCCTGATCCGCGATCCGGAAGGGACGGTATCGACGGTGCGGCCGGGCAATTACGTCGGCCAGAATAACGGCAAGATCAAGGCAATCAATGCGAACAGCATCGATCTGGTCGAGTTGATCAGCAACGGCAACGGCGGCTGGATGGAGCGGTCGGCGTCGATTGAAGTCAGCGCGAATAAGTAGGCAGCGGTGAGTGGCAGGTTGAACCTGCGCAACGGAAATTGAATTGGGGAATACCATGAAGCGGACCATTGCGGGCTCGATTCGACAGCCCGGCGCACAACGATTCGGCGCAATTCTCGGCCTGCTTTTGGCCGTGTTCGTCGCTGCGCCAGCGGCGCATGCCGAGAACGTGCTGCAGGATGTCGGCTACGCGCCGATTGCCGGCAGCCGCGTGCAGATCACGTTCAAGCTCTCCGGCCCCGCCGAGGGCGTGCGCGTGTTCACGACGGAAAACCCGCCGCGCATCGCGCTCGATATGCCGGGTACCCGGTCGACCGTCAGCCAGCGCCACATCGAGATCGGCAGCGGCGCGGCGAATGCGATCAATATCGCGGAGTCGGCGGGCCGCACGCGTGCCGTCGTCGACCTCTATCGCACCTCGACCTACGAAACGCACGCCGACGGCAACAACTTCGTCCTCGTGATCAACAACGGTAATTCCGCCAATACGACCGCGGCGATTGCGGCCGGCGACCAGACCAAGAGCGTCGGCGCCACGGTGCAAGAGGTTTCCAACATCGATTTTCGCCGCGGCAAGAATGGCGAAGGCCGCGTCATCATCACTTTCTCGGGCGAGGGCTCTAGCGCGGACCTGAAGCGCCAGGGCGACAAGATTCTGCTCGATATCTACAATGCGCGGCTTCCGACGCAGCTCGCGCAGCGTTTGGACGTGCTCGATTTCGCCACGCCGGTGCAATTCGTCGAGACGCATAGCAAGGGCGGCGGTGCGCATATGGAGATCACCGCCAAGGCGCCGTTCGAACAGTTGGCCTATCAAACGGGCAATCAATACATCGTCGAAATCGCGCAGGCGAAAGAAAAGGAAAAGAAGGATCCGAATGCTCCGCCGGTGTATTCCGGCAGCCGCGTGACCTTTGATTTCCAGGACATTCCTGCGCGCGCGGTGCTGCAGCTGATCGCGCAGATGTCGCAGCTCAATATCGTCGTTGCCGACAGCGTTACCGGCAATGTGACCCTGCGTCTCAACAACGTGCCGTGGGATCAGGCACTCGATCTCGTTCTGCAGGCGAAAGGTCTCGACAAGCGCCAGAACGGTAACGTGATTTGGGTGGCGCCGCAGAAGGAAATCGCGGATCGCGAACAGGCGATCGCGGATGCGAAGCTCAAGCTGGAGCAGGTCACCGAGACGGTCACCGAATACATCCCCATCAGTTACGGCAAAGCCAAAGACATCGCTGATTTGCTGACGCAGAAATCCAAGCAGGGTAATCAGGGCGGTTCTGCAGGCGGTGCTACCACCCATGCAAGCGGCTTTTTGTCGGAACGCGGTCGTGTTTCCTCGGATGACCGAACCAATACGTTGCTGGTAATCGATGTGCCGGAAAAGGTGCGAGCGATTCGCGAGCTTGTCGGTAAACTCGACAAGCCGGTACAGCAGGTGTTGATTGAAGCTCGTATTGTCGTTGCCACCGACAATTTTGCTCGCGAGCTCGGTGCCAAGTTCGGCATCACCGGTGCAACTACGGTCGGCAACAGCGTTGTGACCACGAGCGGTAACTTGTCCGGTGCACAATCGATGACAAATCAGGCTTTGGGTAATCGCCTGGCCACGGGCCAACCGTTCCCTGTGTTGCCGCCAGGCGTAACGTCGGGCGGCGGCACCGATGCCACCGGGTTAGGTAACAGACTGAATGTCAATCTGCCGACGACGACGACCAATGCCGGCAGCATCGGATTGTCCGTGCTCGGTGCAAACATGATCCTCGATCTGGAATTGTCCGCTGGGCAGACCGAGGGGCGCAGCGAATTGGTTTCGAGCCCGCGTGTCGTCACCGCGAATCAGCAAGAAGCCAATATCACCCAGGGTCAGGAAATTCCCTATTCGACGATCTCCTCCGGCGGCGCTGGCGGCGCCGCCCTTCCTACCGTGTCTTTCAAAGACGCAGTGCTTGGCCTGAAAGTCACGCCAACGATTACCGCCGATGGGCGCGTTTTCCTGAACCTCGATGTGAAGAAGGACGCGCTGAACAGCTACTACACGAACCAGACCGGCTCGTACCCGATCATCGACAAGCGCGAGATGACCACGGCGGTCCTCGTCGACAACGGCCAGACCGTTGTCCTCGGCGGCGTCTACGAATTCGACAAGAACGACAGCGTGACCAAGGTGCCCTTCCTCGGCGACCTGCCGGGCATCGGCGTCTTCTTCCGCAACGTCAGCAAGTCGAATCAGAAAGCCGAGTTGTTGATTTTCGTCACCCCCAAGATTCTCGATGAGAACCTGAGATAGCCGCGACGGTTTCGCTCCAATTCGAGCGAAACTCTATTGATCCTTCCTTGTAAGACAGTCATAGCAGTACCGGAGTCCACCATGAAAACGCCGATTCGATTCTTCGCGATGCTGTTCGGCTCGCTGCTCCTTGCCGCCGGCAGCGATCAGGTCCGAGCTTCCGCCTTCGGGCCGCCGCCCGCCGACAATGTGAACATCGATGTGTCGGCAAACTCGATCGGCACCAACTCGACCGCGACGCTGACCGTGACCGTCACCCGCCGCAACGGTACCCCCGAGACCGACGGCACGCTGATCAGCGCGACTGTCTCGCCGCCGTCGATCGGTTCGATCGCCGGCAGTGGCTCCAGCGGCGTTGGTAGCAGCAGCAGTGCACTCAGCGGCGGCGTTGCTTCGTTCGTTTTCATCGCCAACAACACTCCGGGTACGGCGACGATTACGATCTCGGTGCCGCCGGTCAACGGCCACCCGACCACGGTCACCTCCAAGGTCACGATCACGGTGGTGCAGGGCGACGGCAACAATCCGAGCCTGAAAGTCACCCCGTCGACAGTGACCCTGCCGCAGAATCTGGTGGGCGCCGGTCCGGCTTTTGGCTCGCCCTACATGGCCGAGGTCCAGGTGGAGTGGCGTGGATTGATCAGCGGCCAATTGATTAACGGCAAGATCAGCGTCGCGACTTCGCCGGTGGGATCGATCGCGTTCTCCACGCTCGACGATCCGACCACACCGTGGACCGGTGAAACCAAGACGCCGCCCACCGCGGAAGGCAACGAGTTCCTCACCGAACTCGGCAGCGGTCCGGTCAATGTCACCGCCGGCATCGGCACGATTTTCATCCATTCCGGAGCCACCACCGGCCCGGCCACGCTGACGATTACCGCCGTCGACCCGGAAACAAATCGCACGATCTCCTCGCAGATTGCGGTCAACGTGATCACTCCGCCAGGCGCCAATCTGCCGACGTCGGTCACGCTGTCGCAGGACGCGGGCGGCGTCTATATCAACGGCTCGAACGGTCCGCAGAGCAAAATCGTCACTGCGACCGTGACCAACATCTACGGTACGCCTGCGATCGCCGATCCCGCCCATCCCGGCGTCGACAATGTCCAGTTCGATATCGTCGGACCGAGCGGCACGGATGCGAAGCTGTTCGGCGTCAGCGCGAGCGGCGTGCCGCAAATCGGCACTTCGGTGAAAACCGTCACCGGGTCGGGCGGCGCCAGCGTGTACTTTGTGGCTGGGAACGTGCAGGGCCCCGTGCAGATTCGCGCGACGGTGGACGGCTACGATGGCGATGTCGACGGCACTGTTATCACTAGTCCGATTACTGCAACGACGACAGTCGTGGTTTCTGACGGCCAACTCTACAGCCTCACGATAACCTCGCCGATGGTCAACGCGATTGCAGTCAACGGTATTACCGCGTCGTCCAGCACCAGCGGCAGTAGTACGACGCCCACGCAACCCGATGCGACCTACAGCCTCACGGTGAGCGCGATCGCGACGGATCGACAAGGCAATCCAGTGCTTCCGGGAACCCCGATCCGCTTCGGCCTGATCGACACTCCGCAAACACCGGATTTCACTTCGAGCTGCGGCATCGGAGCGTTCCAGATTTGCGGAGTCCATGGCAACCCGCAACCGGGGACAATGTCTTTCACCGCGCCCGACGGTCGTTTCCACAGCGCCGGCGGCGGCGCTGGTCCGGGCGACACGCTTGTCGTTTTCGGCAAGCAATGGAAAGGCGCGCCGGCAGGCAACGATGATTTGGAAAGCGCACAGTTGATCAGCGGCATCGTCGACGATGCGCGCCTGTTTACGATCTTCCCGTTCAACCGCAACGACACGACCGGCACATCGGTCGCGTCTGGCCCGGTGCTGCCGTATGTGATCGGCCGCGCCACGATCGGCAACATCAACTCGCCTGTGGCGACCGACAGCAGCGGTGCGGCGACAGTGACCGGCACGGCGACGACGAAACTCAACTACCCCTCGTCTCAGCTCAACCGCAGCGTGGTCATTTACGCGCAGGGCACCGGTACGGATACGGTGGCGGGTGGGACTCGCACAGTGACCGACGCGATCGTGACCGTCTATCCCGCTGTTGCGGACCTCATTGTCAGCGCCAGCCCGAACCCGATCCCGGGCAACACCAGCGTGTCGGTAAACGTGTGCGTGACCGATGCGCAGCATGTTCCGGTGCCCGGGCTGCGCTTCGGCTTCAGCTTCAGCGATCTTGGGGTCGGCTCCGGTACGGTGGTCGGCGTCGATGGTCCGGCAAGCGCCGGCTTGACCCACGATCAAACGGGTCCCGACGGCTGTGTCGTCGCCAATGTTTCCACGCAGGGCATCGCTGGTTCGTCGAGCGGTGGCGGTGGTGGCGGCGGAAGTTCGTCGGGCACGCCGACGCTGACCTTCATCGCTCCGGGTTACAGCGCCGGTAGCAGCGGCTCGGTGGCAATTCCGATTAATGCGAATGGCGATCTTATCCTGCTCGTCTCGCCGTCCGCGTTGCGCGGCAATGGCGGCAACGTGGGGCTGACCCTGCGGTCCAGCAACGGCAAGGCCGTGTCCGGCGTGCAATTGACCGGTACCTGTACTGGCAATACCGTAAGTCTGCAATCCGGTCCAGGAACGACCGACGTGAACGGTCAGACTTCCGCGACTATCACCGCGGATCTCGATGCGTACGGCAAGGTAAACACCGGCAGTTGCACTTTTACGACCGCGACGGGCTCGCCAACGGCCACCGTAACCCTTACCGGCGCCGACCTCTGCGTGAACGATCCGAACAATGCGGCATGCAGCACCAGCGGCGGAACCGGCGGCGGCACCGGCAACACAGTGAACATTACCGTCGATGCCAGCGCATCACCGGCGGTGCCGAGCGGTTGCACCAGCAATTGCACGGCTACTGTTAAGGCGACCATCAGCGGAGGCACCGCAGTCTTTTCGCCCGGAGGAACCAATACCGTGACCTGCTATGGCACTCCTGGGCAGACCGCGTCCGTCTGTTCGTTGACGGTTCCGACGGGAGTGGCGAGCATTAATCTCACAGCTACGCCCGCCACGGGCGGTGCGTTCGGTGCCTGGTCGAATACATGCACCGGCACCACGCCCAGCACGACACTGACAATTGCGGGAACCACCAACTGCACCGCCACGTTCCACTGAGTTCGCAAAATTTGGGAAATGAAAGGGCCGCAGCGATGCGGCCCTTTTTTTGCCCTGCTGAACGATAGATGCGATTCTCGACGGGGCGGGGAAACCTTTGGCACGGTCGCGCTGTCCGAAGACGGGTTATATTCGACCCTCCGTTTTCGCTATGGACATGCCAGACAACGCTTCGGCCCCGACCCTGATCGCGGCCTTCCACAGACTGCGCGATGAACTTTCGGCCTGCATCATCGGCCAGAGCGCGCTTGTCGATCGCCTGCTGATTGCGCTGCTTGCGGACGGGCACCTGCTCGTCGAGGGCGCTCCGGGACTGGCCAAGACCTTGGCCGTCAAGGAACTCGCCGCGCGCATCGAGGGCGACTTCCACCGCATCCAGTTCACCCCCGATCTGCTGCCGGCCGACCTGACTGGCACGGAAATCTACCGCCCGCAGACGGCGAGTTTCGAATTCCAGAGGGGTCCGATCTTCCACAACCTGCTGCTCGCCGACGAGGTCAATCGCGCCCCGGCCAAGGTGCAGTCGGCGCTGCTCGAAGCGATGGGCGAGCGCCAAGTGACGGTCGGGCGCACGACCTACGTGCTGCCGCAGCTGTTCCTCGTCATGGCGACGCAGAACCCGATCGAGCAGGAGGGCACGTATCCGCTGCCCGAAGCGCAGCTCGACCGCTTTCTTATGCATGTGCGCATCGATTATCCCGACGGCGCGTCCGAGGCGGCGATTCTCAAACTTGCGCGCGATCGCGCGCGTGAGACGTTGCGCGAAACGGTCGTGCCGCAGCGCGTGCTGACGCAAGCACAGATCTTCGGCGCGCGTGCCGAGGTGCTGAACCTGCATCTCGCGCCGGCGCTCGAGGAATACATCGTCCAGCTCGTCCTTGGTACGCGCACGCCGAAGGCATACGGCAACGATCTTTCGCGCTGGATTTCTTACGGCGCGAGCCCGCGCGGCACGATCGCGCTCGATCGTTGCGCGCGTGCGCGCGCGTGGCTCGCGGGCCGCGATTTTGTCGCGCCCGAGGACGTGCACGCCGTTGCGACCGACGTCTTGCGCCATCGCGTGCTGCTGAGTTACGAAGCGGAAGCCGAGGGTGTGACGCCGGAGCGCGTGGTTTCGGCGTTTCTGGATCGGGTGCCGTTGCCTTAACCAAGACAGTTCCGTCATTCCGGCGAAAGCCGGAATCTATCTTGATCTTCGGTCTTGAAAGCTTCCGGCTTTCGCCGGAATGACGAGCGAGAACCATGAGCGCCACCCAAATCACCCTCGACGATCTCCTCGCGATGCGCCTGCGCGCTGCGCGGCTTGCGCAGTTGGCGCAGCGCGTTGCGGGCAGCCATGCGTCCGTGCACGCCTCGCGCTTCCGCGGCCGCGGTGTCGACTATGCCGAATCGCGGGCCTACCAGCCCGGCGACGATATCCGGCAAATGGATTGGCGCGTCACCGCGCGCACCGGGCGGCCGCACACCAAGCTGTTCACTGAAGAGCGTGAACGCAGCGTGCTCATCGTGCTGAGCTGCAATCCGTCGCTGCGCTTCGGCACACGCGTGCGCTTCAAGTCGGTGCAGGCGGCGCGCACGGCGGCGCTGCTCGCCTGGGCGACGGCGCTGTCGGGCGATCGCATCGGCGCGATCGGCTACGGTCCCGGCCTCAACGCAGAAGTGAAACCGAGCGGTGGTACACGCGGCGCGTTGCACTGCCTGCGCGCCTTCGTCGATTGGAACGAGATCACGAAGGATGCGAAGGAAACCGTGCCTCTGTCGCAGGCCCTGCAGCGCGCGCAGCGGTTGGCGCGGCCCGGCACGCAGGTGATTCTGCTGACCGACGGGTTTGACTGCGATGAGGCCGCCGAACCCGTGCTGTCGCTGCTCGCCGAACACAGCGACGTCGCTGCGGTGATCCTGAGTGATCCGCTCGAACATGCCGCGCCGCCGCCCGCGCGTTACGCCTTGCAGGGTGAGTCCGGTCCCGTCCTGCTCGACTTTTCCGCGCAGCAAACGCGCGCGCGCTGGCCGGCGTGGTTCGAAGAGCAGCGCGCCACATTTCTCGCCATCCTCAAGCGCCGCGCGCTGAACTCGATCGTGCTCGACACGTCCGCCGAGCCGGAAGCCGCGTTGCGCACGCTGCTCGGCTTCGACGCGCGCAAGAAGAAGGCGGGCTGAGATGCTGCAAGCCGCCATGCCGTCAGGCCCCGAATTGCGTGACATTCACGTGCCCGCGCCGCCGTCGTGGTGGCCGCCGGCGCCGGGCTGGTGGCTGCTCGCCGCGCTTGTGGTGGCGTTGTGCGTTTTTCTATTTCTATATTTCCGCAAAAAATTGCGGCAGCGTCGCCGATATCGCGCGGTTATGGCCGAATTCGAGCGTACGGTTGAGGCTGCAAGCGTGGACGCGCCCTCGCTCGCTGCGGCCTTGTCCGCGTTCCTGCGCCGCCTCGCCATGCGCGGCGCGTCGTCCGCGGCGGCATTCTCGGGCGACGCGTGGCTGGCTCACCTCGATGCGACCCTCGGCGGTGACGAATTCTCGAAAGGCGTTGGACGCGCGCTCGTCGAAGCGCCGTATCGCGCGCATGCCGATGTCGACAAACCGGCGCTGATCGCGCTGGCACGGCGCG
>Ga0209233_1001124_pt1 | contig 10915 bp, 7 predicted proteins | sample AraplaCL_Cvi_mCL_FD_184269 | JGI IMG/M metagenome (GOLD analysis project Ga0209233, IMG submission 184269) | Arabidopsis root microbial communities from the University of North Carolina, USA - plate scrape CL_Cvi_mCL (SPAdes) (version 2) | ecosystem: Host-associated > Plants > Roots > Endosphere ... | reverse complement strand
AGCTTCCATCGGTATTCAGGTCACGCACGAAGGGGAATAAACACGTGCAATAGCTCGCATGAAAAATACCGCCGGATCGAATCAGATCCGGCGGTATTTCTTTCCATCTGCTTCTAAGCTTTTCTTTCCGGAATTTCGGTAAGAAGCTTTGCCAAACGAGCCTCAAGGTCTTTTTGCACTGCTGCGTGCTTCGGATCTCCATAGAGATTGTGCGCCTCATTGGGATCGTTTTTGAGGTCGTAGAGTTCAAACTCCTGTGGCGACTGCGTGTACCACTGGATGAACTTGTGTGTCTCCGTGCGCACGCCACGATGCGGTGCTACGTTTTCTGCACCGGGGAATTCGTAATAGTCATAGAGCCATTCCTTACGCCATGCTGAACCTTTGCTATCCACAATGTCTAGCATGGAGCGTCCCTGATACTGTTTGGGAATTGGCAGGCCAACAAGATCCATAACGGTGGGAGCTATATCCACGTCCAACACCATCTCCTGCTTCACCTCACCAGCCTTTACGCGATTGGGGTAGCGGATGGCCATGGGCACGCGAATGGAAGGTTCATGCATCAGGCGTTTGTCGAACAGTCGCCATTCTCCGAGGAGATAGCCATGATCAGAACTATGGATGACTGCGGTGTCATCCATAGTCTTGGTTTCGTCCAAATGCTTGAAGATGCGACCGACGTTTTCATCAATGGCGACGAGCCCAGCATAGTAGTCTTTGCATAGTTCCTCGAGGGAGCGGACTGCATCGACAGTATCCGTAGTGCCAATCTTGTTGTCTGCAGTCTTGAAGGGCGTCGGTTTTCCGGGATATCCCTTAAGGTCATCATCGAAGGATGCGGGCTTGGGAATGGCGACACCGTTGTACAGATCCAGGTGGCGACGCGCGCGGAAGTAGGGCGCATGCGGAGTCATGTACCAAAGCAACAGAGCAAATGGTTTCTCGCGTGGTTGTTTCAACCAATCAAGAACCTGATCTGTAACGAAGTCGTCGCAATAGCCCTTATCCCATATTTGTAATGGACCGATCTTTCCATTTTTCCCTTCGGCCATCTTCGGTTTGTAGTAATTGGTTCCGGGAGCGTTGATGCCCAGGTAGTAATCCCAATGCTTCTCTTTCAAGCCGTTTCGCATATGGACCTTGCCCACAATGCAGGTTTCATATCCAGCTTCCAATAGATAGTCGGTAAAAACTGGAATGTCTGCCGGCAAGGGAGTGTTAACCGTTTGGTTGTCCAGCGCGCCTGTGGAGCGCGACCACATGCCTGTCATGGCCGAGGCACGAGCAGGTGCACAAAGTGCGTTTGTGCAGAAGGCGTTTTCAAACTTTACGCCTTCGTTTGCAATGCGATCCATGTGCGGTGTCTTCAGCAACGGATGACCGGCGCTGCTGAGGCAGTCCCAACGCTGCCCTTCTGTGTAAAGGAAGATTAGGTTCGGCTTCTTCGCATTTTGTGCTGGTGCTTCCTCGGTTGCGGGGAGTGCTCGCGCAAGATTTGGCGTTACCGCCGCTGCCAGAGCGGATACCGCGCCTCCCTGCATAAACTGTCGTCTGTCCAATTGCTTTCCAGTCGATTCCATGTACAGCCTCTCCTAAAGCCAGTATGTCGCGGACAATCCACGTTGAAATGCAGAAGTCTTTGTGGCGATAGCGTTATCGCACATGAAGATGAGAGAGCGCAATCAACATCGAATCAAAGATAGGATCATGGCGCTCTCTAATATCGGTGCAAGGATGCGTCTATCTAAAGTGCCCATTGCAGCAGGCAAACTGCACCAAAGGCGACCACGGACAAGATGGTTTCCACCACAGTCCATGATTTCAATGTGTCTGCAACGGACATTCCACTGTATTCCTTGACGAGCCAGAAGCCGCCATCGTTTACATGGGAAAATCCGGTGGCTCCAGCGCCGGTGGCAATGGCCAGAAACTCTGGCCGCACGCCAGACATAGCAAGAGCCATCGGTGCCACGATGCTGCTGGCGGTTGCCATGGCAACGGTAGTGGACCCTGTCGCCAAGCGGATGAAGGTTGCGAGCAACCATGCTAGAAGAAGCATTGGTACATGCGTTTTTAATGCATAACCCAGCAGCACTGTGCTGACTCCGCTGTCGATAAGAACACGCCCGAAGCCGCCACCCGCACCAACCAGCAACGTCACTGTGGCAGTGGGGGCGAGACATTCGTTCGTAAAGCGAAGCACCTGATCGCGTGTGAAGCCCCGGCGCAAGCCAAGTCGGTACATGCTCAAGAGCACTGCTACCAGAAGCGCTACGTCCGCATTGCCAAGAAAATGCAAGATGAGATTCGCTTGGCTTCCAGCGGCGGTAAATTTATCTGCCCAACTGCCAACCAGCATCAGCAGTACGGGAAGAAGAATCATTGAGACGCTGGTGAAGAATGATGGAAGCTGACGCTTCTGGTCGGTGTGTACAAATGCATCGCTCAGCGCCGTGTGTTGTGGTGCTGCAATGTATTTTGAGATGAAGCCGGACCAGATAGGCCCCGCAAGGATTGCAGCGGGGATACCTACGAGCAGCGCCCATCCAATGGTTTTGCCGAGGTCTGCGTGAAACGCGGTTGCAGCCATCAACGCTGCGGGATGTGGTGGAAGAAGTCCGTGAACCATGGCAACGCCTGCGGCCATGGGAAGCAATGTGGTGACAAGAGAACGACCCGTTTTTTGCGCCACGTTATAGGCAAGTGGCATCAACAAAACGAGTGCAACTTCAAAGAAGACGGGTATGCCAACGAGAATGCCAGCGCACAACATGGCCCAGGGAACATGTCGCGGTCCGAATGCATCTACAAGGCTTTGCGCGATGCGTTCGGCAGCGCCTGACTCTGCAAGCATTTTCCCGAGCATGGTGCCAAGTGCCACCACAATGGCGACGTGGCCAAGCGTGTTGCCGAGGCCGGTCTCAAACGAAGCAACAACTTTGGGGAGTGCCATGCCTGAGGCTATAGCGAGTCCAATCGAGCAAAGGATGAGCGTAAGAAACGGATTTAACCGCACCCACACGATGAGCAGGATCAGTACAACGACTGAGATCGCTGCGATGCTAAGCAGGTAGATCGAGTGGGTGTCGGTCATCATCCTTTACTTGGCGGGATCCTTATAAGCGACGCAGTCGATCTCAACTTTGCAATCCACCACCATCTTTGTTTCCACGCATGCGCGCGCTGGGGGATTTTCGCCAAAGTACTGACGGAAGACACCGTTGAAGGCGGCGAAGTCACGCGCATCGTCAAGCCACACGCCGCAACGAACGATGTGTTCTGGACCGTAACCAGCTTCTTCCACAATGGCCAGCATGTTCTTGATGGCCTGATGCGACTGGGCAACGACATTGCCCACGATGACTTCGCCGTTCACCATTGGCACCTGGCCGCTGACGAATAGCCATCCATTTGCTTCCACGGCTCGCGCAAAGGGCATATGCGAACCACCCTGTCCTTTGCCGCCTTCTACTCCGTAACGCTTGATGCTCATACCTTCTCCTGTTGCAAATGGTTCATGCTGCATGTGATTGCCGCGGCAGGAATCTTCCGCCGCGTTGTGTGGTGGCTATTCCGTTGGTGATGGAAGCTATTCCGTTCACCCACACATGATGAATGCCAACGCTGGGCTGTGTTGAATCCGTCCACGTTGCCGCGTCGCGCACCGTCGCGGGATCAAAAAGAACAAGATCCGCTGCAAATCCTTCACGAATTAAGCCGCGATCACGCAGTCCGAGTGTCTGTGCCGAAAGTCCGGTCATCTTATGGACGGCGGTGGGCAGATCGAAGAGCTGTTCCTCGCGGCTGTAGTATCCGAGGACCCGTGGAAACGTTCCCCATAAACGTGGATGCGGACGTGGGTCATGTGGAAGACCATCGCTTCCAACCATGACTGCCGGATGTCGCAGGACGCGTTTCACATCGTCCGGCGACATGTTGTGATAGATCGCGCCTGCGGGCATCAATGCTTTCGCGGCTTCTAATTGTGTGCTGTTCCATTCGCCCGCGATGTCTGCAAGTGTTTTACCGGAGACTTCCGGATGTGGCTCGCTCCAGGTGATACGGATCTCAATGCGCTCGTCTACCTGGCGGAGATCAAGCATGCTGCTGCTGGCAGTGTAGGGGTAGCAGTCGCAATGTACCGTTTGCTTTGCACGTGCCTTATCCAGCAAAGCAAGAACGTCTGTGGTGCGTCCCCAGTTGTCAGGGCCTGCGCATTTCAGATGCGAGATCAGCACAGGCACTGACTGCGCCGCGTGTCCCACCGCGAAGCTTTCTTCCATCGCATCAAGAATTGCCGCGGTCTCACTACGCATGTGGGTTGCGTACATCGCGCCTGCATGACTGAGTGGCTCGGCCACGCAAAGCACTTCTTCCAGCGTCGCAGAATATGCGGAGAGATAGGCAAGACCTGTGCTCAGTCCAAGCGCGCCATGGTCAAGCGCGTCCTGCAGTTGTGCGCGCATCGCACTGATTTCGTTGCCTGTAGCTGTTCGGTCCAGCCGGTCAAGATGATTTGCACGTAGTGTTGTGTGGCCAACCAAAGCCATGACATTTACGGATGGGTTGGCCTCATTGACCGCATGGACGTAATCCGCGAAGCTGCGATATTGCATCATCGCCGGTTTTCCAAGAAGCTCCATCGGATCGGGCAGAGGATTCGTCGGCAGTACAGGCGACGCGCTGATGCCACAATTTCCAACGACAACCGTCGTGACGCCCTGTGTCAGCTTCGGCAGCATGGCTGGCGTTTCGATAACGCTGGTGTCGTCGTGGGTATGTGTGTCAATGAACCCCGGTGACAGCACGAGTCCTTTTGCGTCGACCATGTTTTCCGCGCGCCACGTATTGTCTGCGTCGACGCTTTCGATGCGTCCGGCATGCACGGCGACGTCGCTTTCACGAGCGGCTGCACCACTGCCATCGATCAGGAGTGCGCCGCGAATCAGCAGATCACATTCCGGCATGGTGGCCTCTGCTGGTCTGGATTTGGTCGTCGGCGATATGCTCAAAGTTAGTCACAGATAAAGCATCGCAAATGTGGAGGCAGCTTGGCCAGCGAACAGATTTTTCCCAAGGGGTTTGGCGGTTTGAAGACCGCCGAAGAGATTGAGGCAGTGGGTGCGCGCAAATGGAATGTGTTGCGCGAGGATCTGAGCTTGCCTGCCGCAGTTCTGGTAAAGCCGCGGGTAGAGCACAATCTTCGTTGGATGGCGGAATTTGTGCAGAAATACGGTGTATTCATGGCGCCACATGGCAAAACGACCATGGCAGCCAAGTTGTTCGCGCGCCAGATAGACGCGGGAGCATGGGGCATCACGCTGGCGACGGCGCAGCAGTGCGCAGTCGCTCATGCCCATGGCGTCCGGCGGATCCTCATGGCAAATGAGCTGGTGGGGCGTGCGAATTTTGAACTGGTGAGTGACATTATTGCCGGTGGCACGGTCTTTTATACGTTGGTGGATTCTTTGGATCTGGTTCATCAACTCGGCGCGTTCTTTCAGAACAAGGGGCAGCAGCTTCGTGTGTTGGTTGAGCTGGGTGTTCATAGTGGTCGAACCGGAACTCGAACGGACGGGCAGACGCAGGCAGTCGTGGATGCTATTGCGCAATGGCGTGGAAGTCTGCTGCTTTGTGGTGTCGAGGTGTACGAAGGTGTCTTGAAAGATGAAGCGGGCATCCGGGCATATCTTGGCCGGGCTGTCGACACCGTGAAGCAATTGCAGGAACAGGGAGCCTTTGCACAGGGCGAGCGAGTGATCCTGAGCGGCGCAGGTTCCGCGTGGTATGACGTGGTGGCGGATGTCTTTGCGCCCGTCCGCGACGTCGTGGATGTCGTTCTGCGACCCGGATGCTATCTGACCTCAGATGCGGGGATTTACCGTGTTGCGCAGCAGGAGATTGGCCAACGAAACAGCATCGCGAAAGAAGTAGATGCGGAGCGCGGTGCGACGCTGCAATCTGCTCTTGAGGTATGGGCTTATGTGCAGTCTGTACCGGAGCCTGGTCTCGCCATTGTTGGCATGGGGAAACGCGATGTCGCGTTTGACTCGGGACTTCCTGTCGTTGTCTGGCATTTCCGTCCAGGTGCTCATCAGAAGCCAGTACGCGCTTCTTCAGCGTGGGAAACGACTAAGCTGATGGATCAGCATGCGTATCTTCAGATTCCGCAGGATGCAGACATTAAGGTTGGAGACATGCTTGGGTTTGAGATATCGCACCCATGTTTGACCTTCGACAAGTGGCGCTATGTCGCTGTGGTGGATGAGAGCTATAACGTTCTAGAAGCCGTGCCGACCTATTTCTGATTTTGTTTAGGGACGCTGAAAACAGCGGCCCTAAACTTTAAGGCGCTATTGCTGAACGGCATTTGCTGGAAGTTGAGATAGAGCCAGATTCAATGCAAGAACATTAACTCGTGGTTCGCCCAGAATGCCGAGCTGCCGTGGTTGAATCTGTCCTGCGATCAATGCGTTGATTGTGTCCTGCGAAACGTGGTGTTGTTGTGCAATGCGTGCAGCTTGGTAATACGCGGCTGCTGGAGTGATGTCGGGGTCAAGACCTGATCCCGAGGCAGTCACTAAATCTACTGGAACGGGATAGCCCGCAGACTCAGTCTTCAAACTTGCTGCGACTCGGTCCGTCAATGACTTATTGGTAGGCCCATAGTTCGATCCCGAGGACGAGGTTGCATCATAGCCCGTGCCTGCGGCAGAGGGGCGGCTATGAAAGTAACCATCGCCAGTAAAAGGTTGTCCGATGATTGCAGAGCCAATGGTTTCGCCGTTTCTCGTGATCATCTGACCGTTTGCTTTGTTTCTCATGGTGAGTTGAGCGATGGCGGTGATGGCCAGGGGATAGACAATGCCGAGCAGAAATGCCGTAACCACGGTGTAGATACATGCGATACGAATGAGTTTCATGAGATGTTCCAGTCTCTGGCAACTACGCCAGGTGCAGTGCAACGATAACCATGTCCAGCAGCTTGATTCCAATGAATGGAATGATGATTCCGCCCAGACCGTAGACGATGAGATTGCGCTGAAGCAGAGCCGCGGCTGACATAGGACGATACTTCACACCACGCAAGGCTAGCGGGATCAAACCGACGATAACCAACGCGTTGAAGATCACGGCCGATAGAACAGCAGATTCCGCATTGTGCAGATGCATAATGTTGAGCGCGTTCAAGACAGGGAATACACCAGCAAACATCGCCGGAATGATTGCGAAGTATTTTGCGACGTCGTTCGAGATGGAGAATGTCGTGAGCGCCCCACGCGTCATGAGTAGCTGTTTTCCAATTGCGACAATCTCGATAAGCTTCGTCGGGTTGGAATCCAGATCGACCATGTTGCCAGCTTCTTTAGCAGCCTGGGTACCGCTGTTCATGGCGACACCTACGTCTGCTTGAGCGAGTGCTGGTGCATCGTTCGTTCCATCACCGGTCATTGCGACGAGCTTGCCTTCCGATTGCTCCCGCTTGATCAGGTCCATCTTGTCCTTTGGCTTTGCTTCTGCAAGGAAGTCATCGACACCCGCTTCGCGCGCGATCGCAGCCGCAGTGAGAGGATTGTCGCCTGTGATCATGATGGTGCGAATACCCATGGCCCTTAGTTGATCAAAGCGTTCTTTCATGCCACCTTTGACAATATCTTTCAGATGAATCACACCAAGCGCGCGTCCGTTTTCAGCTACGACGAGTGGTGTTCCGCCCTTTCGCGCGATTTCTTCGACCGAAGTGCGGACAGCTTCCGGCATGGAGGAGTTGTGGTCGGAAAGGTAGCGAGCAATCGCATCCACGGCTCCCTTGCGAATGGAGCGACCTTCTACCTCGATGCCGCTCATACGTGTCGTAGCAGAGAAAGGAACGAACTCAGCATGAAGCTCTCCTAGCTCACGCCCGCGAAGGTTGTACTGCTCTTTCGCAAGCACCACGATGGAACGTCCTTCTGGAGTCTCATCGGAGAGGGAAGAGAGTTGCGATGCATCTGCAAGTTGTTCTGCTGTGACACCGGGCGCAGGTACAAACTCCGATGCCTGGCGGTTGCCGATGGTGATGGTGCCGGTTTTGTCCAACAGCAAAGTGTTTACATCGCCAGCGGCTTCTACCGCACGACCTGAAGTTGCCAGTACGTTGTGTTGTACCAGACGATCCATGCCCGCAATACCAATCGCCGAAAGCAGACCACCGATGGTTGTAGGGATGAGGCAGACCAGAAGAGAGATAAGAACGAAGGCGGTCTGTGGCGCGCTGGAATAGATGGCGAATGGTTGCAGAGTTACGACTGCGAGCAGGAATGTGATGGTGAGTCCTGCAAGCAGAATATTCAATGCAATTTCGTTCGGTGTCTTCTGACGTTCCGCACCTTCTACGAGCGCAATCATGCGATCAAGGAATGTTTCACCAGGATTGGATGTGATGCGGATGGTGAGAATGTCTGACAGAACACGTGTGCCACCCGTAACCGCCGAACGGTCTCCGCCTGCTTCTCGAATCACAGGTGCAGATTCACCGGTGATTGCTGACTCATCGACTGAGGCAGCGCCTTCGGTAACTTCACCATCACCAGGGATCATCTGCCCTGCCGAAACTCGGACAACGTCGCCTGCGCGCAGATGAGAACTGGGGACTTCTTCGAGTGTTCCGGATTTCGAAACCCGATGAGCTGTAGTTTCTGACTTGGCCTGACGCAATGCGTCCGCTTGTGCCTTGCCGCGACCTTCTGCCATGGCTTCTGCAAAGTTGGCGAACAAAACGGTGAACCACAGCCAGAGCGTGATCTGCAGATTGAAGCGGAAGTGACCGTCATGCGTGGACATGCTGACGATGAGCAGGACGCTGGTGAGAACGCTGCCAAGTTCTACAACGAACATGACCGGGTTTTTCATCATCACACGCGGATGAAGTTTTGCAATCGCATCCCATGCCGCACGACGCATAATGTGCGGATCGAACAAGGAGCGGCGTTTTGCTTGACTAGACATACTCGTATCTCTTTCTCAGCTAGAAGAGTTGGCCGGCGCGCATCAGCAGGTGTTCCAGGATGGGGCCAAGCGAAAGGACGGGGAAGAAGGTGAGTGCACCCACGATCAGGATCACGCCGATAAGAAGAATAGTGAACAGCGGTGTGGTCACCGGGAATGTTCCTGAAGACGCAGGGACGATCTTCTTGTTTGCAAGACTTCCAGCGATAGCCAACATGGGAATGATCATCATGAAGCGACCGAAGAACATTGCAGTGCCGAGGGTGTAGTTGTACCAGTGGGTATTGGCACTCAAGCCTGCAAAGGCTGATCCGTTATTGCCCGTTGCGGAGGCATAGGCATAGAGGATTTCGCTGAGACCATGCGGACCGTGATTTGCAATGCTGCTCAAGCCAAGATTCGGCATTAAGACGGAGACGGCGGCAAATCCAAGAATGATCAGAGGGAAGATCAGCAGATATAGCATGGCCATCTGCACATCGAATGCCTCGATTTTCTTCCCGAGATACTCCGGCGTTCTGCCGACCATAAGTCCTGCAATGAAAACCGCAAGGACGACGAACACTAACATGCCGTAGAGGCCTGCGCCCACACCGCCGAAGACAACTTCACCCAGTAGGATGTTTGTCATTGGAATCAAGCCGCCGAGAGGCGTGAAGCTGTCATGCATGCTGTTCACGGCACCGCAGCTCGCATCGGTTGTTACGGCTGCAAAGAGAGCGGAGTTCGTGATGCCAAAGCGCACCTCTTTGCCCTCCATGTTGCCGCCGGATTGCAACTGAGAGACTTTGGTATCGACATTGTGAATCAGCGGATTGCCCTGTGATTCAGCCCAATAAGTCGTAAAGGTTCCGGCGAACCATAGCACTGTCATTGCGCCGAGGATTGCCCACCCATGCTTCGGGGCTTTGACCATTTGGCCCAACGTCACGCAAAGCCCTGCAGGCAACAGGAAAATCGCTAGCATTTCCAGGAAGTTTGAAATAGCTGTGGGATTTTCAAACGGATGGGCGCTGTTTGCATTGAAGAAGCCTCCACCGTTTGTGCCGAGCATCTTAATTGCTTCCTGAGAAGCAACGGGTCCTTGCGCAATGCTCTGTGTCGTTACAGTGGATGTCTTGCCATCGCTTCCGGTAACCGTCTGTGATTCGACAAGCTTCACCGTGTCATACGGCTTCAGGTTCTGGACAACTCCCTGAGAGATGAGAAGACATGAGAGGACGATGGAAATTGGAAGCAGAATCCACAGCGTACCTCGTGTGAGATCAAACCAGAAGTTGCCAATGGTCTTGCTCTCCTTGCGCGCGATGCCGCGAACGAATGCCATGGCAAGTGCAAGACCAACAGCAGCAGACCAGAAGTTATGCGTGGCCAGTGCGAGCATCTGCGTGAGATAGCTCATGGTCGTTTCTGGTGTATACGACTGCCAGTTGGTATTGGTTGTGAATGAGATCGCAGTGTTCCAGGCGAGCGAAGACTCAACTCCATGCAGATGTTGCGGGTTCCAAGGAAGAAATCCCTGCACCCTCTGGATAACGTAGGTGAGCAGCAAGGTAGCGGCGCTGAAGACCAGCATGGCCAGGCCATACTTCGTCCAGTGCATCTCCTCTTCTGGATTGATTCCTGAAACCCGGTATAGCAGACGCTCGCACGGCACCAGGATGAAATCGAGAAAAGTTTTGCGACGTTCAAAGACTGCGGTCATATAGCTGCCCACTGGCTTAGCCAGCAACAGGACAGCTGCAATGAAAAGTGCGATTTGGAGCCAGCCGTTCAGACTCATGACTAGAACTTCTCCGGGCGAAGTAACGCGTAGACGAGATAGATCATCAGCAATGCTGACAAGGCAAGAAGAATCACATTGAGAATCATGAGCGTGTTCCTTTGAGGCGGTTACAGCCGTGGAGATAAGCCACAGCAAGGC
>Ga0209233_1001123_pt1 | contig 10918 bp, 8 predicted proteins | sample AraplaCL_Cvi_mCL_FD_184269 | JGI IMG/M metagenome (GOLD analysis project Ga0209233, IMG submission 184269) | Arabidopsis root microbial communities from the University of North Carolina, USA - plate scrape CL_Cvi_mCL (SPAdes) (version 2) | ecosystem: Host-associated > Plants > Roots > Endosphere ... | reverse complement strand
ATGTCGCCGATCTTCTTGGTCTCGAGGATGCCGCCCGAGGTCAGGAGGTCGGGGTGGATGACGGAGATGCCCGACTTCAGCAGCGGCTCGAAACCCTCCTTGAGGTAGATGTCCTCGCCGGTGCAGATCGGTACCGACGTTGCTTCCTGCAACTGCCGGTATTGCTCGGTATATTGCCAGGGGATGACGTCCTCCAGCCACGCCGGGACGTATTTTTCGATGCGGCGGGCGAGTCGGATGCCGTTCTGCAGCGAGATATGGCCCACATGGTCGATGGCGAGCGGAATCTCGTAGCCGATCACCTCGCGGACTTCGTGGATGTACTGCTCGAGGAGGTCGATGCCCTTGTCGGTGAAGTGGAGGCCGCTGAACGGATGGCGGACGTTCTGCACATCATAGGCGGCGTTGCGGGCGCGCCGTTCCTCGAGCGTTGCGGCGCTGCCGCGGCCGGCGTGGGTGCGATAGCCCTCGAGCGTGCCGGCGGGCGCCACCACGGCGCCCGGGATGTCGGCGACCTGCATCAGGCCCAGGTCCATCTTGAGGAAGGTGAAGCCGCGATCCATGCGCTCCTTCAGCCGCTTGCCGGTCTCGATGCCGCTCGGCTTTTCGGCGTCGGTGTCGCAATAGATGCGGACTTTGTCGCGAAACTTGCCGCCCAGCATCTGGTAGACCGGGACGCCATAGGCCTTGCCGGCCAGGTCCCACAACGCCAGTTCCACCGCCGACACGCCGCCGCCCTGCCGGCCGTGGCCGCCGAACTGCTTGATGCGGCGGAACAGACGATCGATGTCGCAGGGGTTTTCGCCGAGCAGCCGGCTCTTCAGCATCAGCGCGTAGGTGGCGCTGGCGCCGTCGCGCACTTCACCCAGGCCGACGATGCCCTGGTTGGTGTAGATCTTCAGCAGCGCCGATCTGAACGGCGCCCCGGTGATTTCTGCGACACGTATATCGGTAATGCGAAGCTCGGACGGCTTCGACCGCGTGTTGATCCGGTCCAGGGCTCCCTCTGGGGTAGTCGTACTCATGTTTCCAGTTTCCATGCTGTGCAAAGGCCATCGCCCGGGCTCGCGGGGATGGCCGGCCAAAACAAGTCTGTCGTGCAGTTGCGCCGCACGCCGGGCAACTCGCCCGCGAGCGCCATCCTCCGATGGCCGGGCCCTCCTGCCCGCCATGGTCAACCTTGTTAGCGCCGCCAGCCGACAGGTGAAAGCCCATAGCGCCGCAACGGCCGATTCTCTTGCCGGGAGGAACTGGACGCGATGCACAACAGCACCGTCAGCCGAGGTTCAGGCAGCGTTTGCCAAGCTCTTCCCGTTGCGGTCGACAACATGAGGGAAGAAATGCTGAAAGCAATGGCGGTGATGGCGGTGATCGCGGCGATGGCCGCCAGCGGCCCGAGCTACGCCGGTCGCACGTTCACCAGCGAGCGGGCGAACCAGCCGACCAGCTTCAAGGACACCTCGAGCCAGCCGTGCCTGAAGTACGGCCACGGACCCTGCGATCAGCGGGACAGCTCGTATTGCCACCCGACTTCGAACGCTTACGACACAACCAGCAAGTCAACGCCGCCGGCGTGCAAGGAACTCTGACGCCGCGCCGCCTGTCTTGCCTGGTGAAGGATCCAGCGAGACTTCGCCTATCGCCTCGCAGCCTTTTTCGGGCGTGACGGCAGGCCGGTGGCCAGAATGTTGTGGTCGAGTTGGGCCAGCAGGTCCGACAGACCGCCCTCATAGGCGAGCATCGAGGCGGTTTCGATCGGCATCCACGAGCGGGTCCGTGTTGCGGCCTCCTGCCACTCGTCGAGTTCCTGCTTGACCAGCAGCGGATAGACATCGACGACGCAGGGAATGACGGCGCCGTCGAGCGATATCTTGTCGTATTGGTAGCGTCCGACCGGCTCCTGGCTGATCGCTCCCTTGATCCCGGCCTCTTCCAGCGCCTCGCGGGCCGCGGCGGCCGATGGACTTTTGCCCTTCATCGGCCAGCCCTTGGGGATCAACCAGTGGCGCGACAGGCGCGAGGTGATGAGCAGGACTTCCACGCTCGCTCCGCTCTGCCGCCAGGGGAGGGCGGCGATCTGGTGGCGGGGACCGAGGGTGGAGAGTTTGTTCTTCATGCGGTCGAGGCTCTACTTCGTTCGGCGTGAGGACAACTGTTGGACTGATTCGCCGACCAGAATAGCGTCCTTCAAGATGACCGTGGCGTGAATATGAATCAGTGTAGGCGCCGCCGCAATACGGGTACCCCGTCATAGCCCTGGATTGTGCACCTCTGGGCGCCCTTAGGGCGGGGCAATCCGGCCACGGCAAGAAGGTCTCTTCTGATGACAGCTACGGCTTTGGGTCACCTACGGGACTCCACAGCGAAATCGTCGATGCAGCCACCACCGCAATTGCGATGATGGGAAGGTACGGAATCATCACAAATCGCATCCACATAAGGCGCAAAGCAGCCTCCGGCTTCCCCGCCCATCGATCCCAAGCCTCAGCCCAAGACGAAAATATCTGAAAGGGGGCAATGTCGCCGGTCCCATTGCGAAACCACGACTCGATTAGCCGTATACGGTCCGTGTAGCTGTACTGGAATGTCTTCCACACTGCCTCAAGATACCAGAGGCAACCCGCCGCCAACGCGGTCGATAGAAGTATTGCTACTGACCTCTCATGAAAACCGACCCCCACGCCCGTCGCGAGTAGAGCTGCCGCCCACGACTTAATCGTTAGGGCGCGCTGATCAAAGATTTCGTACTGCGCCTGCAAAATCTCATACTCCTTCTGCAGACTGTCTCTCAAATCGCCCATCGATCTCACTCCATCTTCGATGCGAAGTAACATGAGCAACAGGCCCGTTTGCAGTCAAAGTAAAGTTGCGCCTGAGCGTCGAAATGATGAATGGTGCTTGGAGACGGATTGGTGCTGCGGTAGCGGCAGCCGTCGCTTCTGCCCGACAATCAGCCCCTCGTTGCATGGTTCCTGGCTCGGTTCGGCGGCGCCTTCGTCGATGGATGGCGACTGGCCGAAGCCTCGGGGGTGCTTGCGCTGAAGGCCATGACCTCCGGTGCCGATCGTGGCGCGCAAATGAGACTTGATCCCCAACTGACAAAGCTGATAACGTTTCAACATAAATGATACGACCCTAACGGTCGCAGGGAGGAATACCGATGAAGTCTCACGCCATTGCGCGTCGGCGGGCTACCATTGCCGCCGGTCGAGTTGGATTAATCGCGCTTGCCGCGCTCGCTTTCAGTGCGCCCGCGCGGGCCGCCGCCGCCGACGTGAGCGGCGACCTCGTGCTGCTCGACTGGGCGGCGGGTTCTGAAGAGGACATGCTGAAGGCGCTCGAGGCCGGCTTCATGAAGGCCTACCCGAACGTCACCTTCAAGGAAATCAACCTCACCACGCAGGGCGATCAGCGCGGCGCCATCCGTGCAGCACTGCAGGCGGGCCAGAAGGCTGACATCTTCATCAACACCTGGCCGGCCTTCCGCAAGGAACTGGTCGACGCCGGCATGCTGAAGGACCTCACCCCGCTGTGGACCGGCGCCGGCATCGGCGACAATCTCAGCTCGTCGTGGAAAGACCTCGGCTCGATCGACGGCAAGCTCTACGGCATCACCTACACGTTCGGTGATCGTAGCGCGATGTTCTACACCACGGCCACGATGAAGAAGGCCGGCATCACCGCGCAGCCGAAGACCTGGGACGAGTTCGTCGCCAATTTCAAGAAGCTCAACGACGTCAAGGTGAACCCGATCGCCATCGGCGCCAAGGTGTGGTCGCACACCGAGTGGTTCGAGTCGATCTACGAGCACCTCAACGGCGTCGACATGGCCGCCAAGCTGACCTCGCACCAGATTCCATGGACCGACCCCTCGGTAAAGAACACGCTCAAGAAGTACGCGGAGCTGATCAAGGCCGGGTGCTGTGGCGATGCCAACACCATGCTCGCCATGGATTGGGACAATGCCTCGGACGCCGTGCTGAAGGCCGGAACCTACGGCTACCAGATGATCGGCATGTGGAACAACGACCGCGCGCAGTCGACCGACGGTCTCAAGCAGGGCGATGACTATTTCATCACCCAGTTCCCGGCCATGGGCGCCGGTCATGATGACGTGGCAAGCGTCGACACCAAGGAATTCTCCGAATTCGCCAATGCCGCCAATCCGGCGGCGGCGGACGCTTTCCTCGCCTGGATCGACACCAAGGACGCCGCCGATATCGTCGCGCAGCACGGTCTCGCCTCGCCCTCGACCAAGGTCGATGGCTCGCTCTACGGGCCGGTGATCAAGTACTCGGTCGACGCGGTGGCCAACGCCAAGGTGCAGTTCGTCATGGGTGACCTGCTGCCGGGCGATCTCGTCGACGAGTACCGCGTGCAGCTGCAGAAGTTCCTGCAGGATCCGAGCGATGCGACGATCGATGCGGTGACGCAGGATCTCGAAGCCAAGGCGGCCAGCTCCTACTGATGACCGAGGCCACCTCCGACATCGAGGGCGTGGCGAACAAATCTCCGAAGTCTCCCGCCACGGGCGGTGGCCGGCGCAAGCTGGCCGCCGCCCGATGGTGGAAGAACGGAGACGTGGGAGCAGCTTATCTGCTGCTGGTTCCCGTGCTCGTGCTGTTCGCGTTTTCCGTGATCTATCCCCTCTTCCAGACCATCTGGCTGAGCTTTTGGGACATCAAGGGCCTTTATCCGCCGAAATTCACCGGTCTCGGCAATTTCCTGGCGCTGGCGCGCGACGCGACGTTTCAGCATGCGGTCGTCACCACGCTGCTCTGGACCGGCTGCACGACGCTGCTCTCCGTCGGCGCCGGCTGGGGCATCTCGCTGCTTTGCGCCCTGGCGCCGCGGCAGACGCTCATGCCGCGCGTCCTGATCTTTGCCGCTTTCGGCGTGTCCGAGGCGGTAACGGGCTATATCTGGCTCGGTATCTACCGGCCCGATGCGGGCGGCCTGCTGAACTCCGTGCTGACCGCAATGGGCCTCGGCGGGCTTGCCCATCCCTGGCTCGGCGACGTGAATACGGCACTCTGGTGCCTGATCATCGCCTATTCCTGGGCCCAGACCGGCCTGCCGCTGATCCTCATCTACGCAGCGACGCAGGCGATCTCCAAAACCGTGATCGAGGCCGCCTATATCGATGGCGCCGAATCCGGCGCGATCATGCGCCACATCATCGCGCCGCTCTCGCTGCCGGGGCTGCGGGTGGCGCTGTTCATCAATCTCCTGGGCAGCCTTCGCGCCTTCGACACGATCTACGTGCTGACCGCCGGCGGACCGGTACGCAGCACTGAAACCATTGGCTTTTTCATGTACCGGGAGAGCTTTACGCAGTTCAAGCTGGGCTATGGCGCGGCGGCGACCCTGGTGCTGCTCATCGCGGTGCTCATCATATCGATCCCTGCCATCATCCAGCGCACCAAGGAGGTGAGATGATCGGTCGTCCGCCGCGCTGGGTGCCTATCGTCGTGTGGCTGATCTCGATCATCTGGATCGTGCCGCTCGTCGGGATCGTCGTGACCTCGCTCCGCCCGCCGGCCGATACCGTGCTCGGCTGGTGGCGCCTAGACCACGTGGTCTTCACCGTCCAGGCCTGGATCAGCGTCTGGTCGAAATACCCGCTGGCGCAGGGTTTCTGGGTCTCCGTGCAGCTCTCGGTCATCGCCACTGTCGGATCAATGGTGCTGACGCCGGCTGCTGCTTACGCCTTCCAGTTCCTCCGCTTTCCGTTCCGGCGCACGCTGCTGATCATCATCATCAACGCCTTCGTGCTGCCGCAGCAGGTGGTGGTGATTCCGCTCTTTACGCTGTGGCGGCAGGTGGGCCTCATCGACAACATCGCCTCGGTGCTCATTCCCTATGTCGGGCTGAGTTTCGCCTGGTCGATCTTCCTCGTGAAGAATTTCCTCGAGGACTTTCCGTTCGAGCTGATCGAAGCGGCGCGCGTCGATGGCTGCGGCCCGATCAGGACGTTCTCTCACGTCGTCTTGCCCAATTCGCTCGCGCCGATCTTTGCGGTCGGCATCCTGCAGTTTCTGTTCTGCTGGAATTCGCTGCTCATTCCGCTGCTTTTCCTGCGCACCCAGCTGCCGCTGCCCGTGGTGTTCGCCCAGATCGCGGGCACCTATGACGCCAACTGGGACCTGCAATCGGTCGCAGCAATTGTGACCACGGCCGTGCCGCTCGTCGTTTTCCTCGCCTTCCAACGCCAATTTGCCGGAGGCGCCATGAGCCGCTCCGGTTCAAAGGAATAGCATGTCGACCAACAAGCCCCTGCGTTATCGCCAGATCCATCTCGATTTCCATACTTCCGAGCATATCGGGGCGATCGGCGCCGACTTCGATCCGCAAACCTTCGTGTCGACGCTGAAGGCGGCGCACGTGGATTCGATCACCATCTTCGCCAAGTGCCACCATGGCTGGTCCTACTATCCGACCAAGGTCGGCAAGCCGCATCCGCAATTGGCCCGGCCGGACCTGATGGGCGACATGGTCAAGGCGCTCGCCGCGGCGGATATCGAATGCCCGATCTACATCTCGGTGCAGTGGGACGAACTCACGGCGCGCGAACATCCCGAATGGCGGGCGATGAGCGCCACCAATCGCTACCAGCACGCGCTGCCGAGCGATCCGTCCTCGGGCAAGAATTTGAGCCCCGGCTGGCACACCATCTGTCTCAACCATGCCGGCTTCCGCAAATATATCCTCGACCAGGCCCGCGAGGTCGCCGCCAACTACCCGACGCAGGGGCTGTTCTTCGACATCATCCTGACGCCCGACTGCGTCTGCGCCGCCTGTGTGGCGCGGATGCAGGAAAATGGCCTCGATCCCGAAAACCCGGTGGATCGGCTGAAGAACGACGAGGCTGTGAACGAAATCTTCCGGCAGGAAATCTCAGCCGCGCTGTTCGAAGAGTTTCCCGGTCTCCGCGTCTTTTACAACTGCGGTCACATCCACAAGCAGGGATCGCAGCGCTTCAAGACCTACACCCACCTCGAGATCGAAAGCCTGCCGACCGGCGGCTGGGGCTATGACCACTTCCCCTCGAGCGCCCGCTATGTTGCGCCGCTCGGCTTCGATTTCGTGGCGCAGACTGGCAAGTTCCACACCAGCTGGGGCGAGTTCGGCGGCTTCAAGCATCCGGATGCGCTCGAATACGAATGCGCGCAGATGGCGGCGCTCGGCGCCAAATGCCTGGTCGGGGACCAGCTGCATCCCAACGGGATGATCAACCCCGATACCTACGCCTCGATCGCGCCCGCCTATGCCCGCATTGAGCTGCTCGAGCCCTACCTCAAGGGTGCGCGGCAGGTGTCGCAGGTGGCGATCCTGTCCGCGGAGCACTTCAATCCGGTGGGCGGCCGCAACAATCTGAGCGACGACGGCGCGGCCCAGATGCTGCTCGAACTGCACGTGCCGTTCGACGTGCTCGATCGCCAGGGCAAGCTCGAAGACTACGGCCTGCTTATCCTGCCCGACGAGATCACCCTCGATGCAGAGATGACGGCGCGGCTCAAGAACTATGTCGCCACCGGTGGCAAGATCATCGCCTCCTGGCACTCGGGCGTGGGCTCGCTCGACATGGGGATCGAGGTCTCGGAAAAGCCCATCGCTTTCCGCCCGTCCTACGTGAAGGCGAGCAAGGCGCTCGATCCCTCGATGCCCCAATCGGCTTTCGTCATGTACGAGGAGGCGCGGGCCGTCACGGCGACCGGCGCCACGGTGCTGGCCGAGATCGTGCCGTCGTATTTCAACCGCACCTATGCGCACTTCTCCTCGCACCAGCATGCGCCCGACAATCCGGCCGCGGCTGCGCTCGGCGCAGCGGTGACCGAGCATGGCGGCATCGCCTACGTCGCTTACCCGATCTTCCGGCTCTATCGCGCCATGGGCCAGCCCCTCTACAAATACATCGTGCGCGGCCTGCTCGACCGGATGCTGCCGGAGCGCGCCATCAGGACCGACTTGCCCTCCGGCGGTCGGCTCAGCCTGACCCGCCAGGACAACGAAGGCCGCCATATCCTCCATTTGCTCTACGGCGCGCCGCAAGTGCGCGGCAAGGATGTGCGCGGCGACGACGGCTCGTCCCGCGTGATGGAGATGATCGAGGACGTCCCGGCGATCGGGGCGGTGACGGCGCGCCTGCGCCTGCCGAACCAGCCGCGTCGCGTACGGGATGCCCTCTCCGGCGAGGAGGTCCCCTGGACGGCCCTGGACGACGGCTCGATCGAGGTCAGGGTTCCGGGCTTCCACATCCACACGGCTCTGGTACTGGAGGGCACGGCGTAACCGGCGACACGGCGCGGGCGGCCTCCCGCCCCTCGCGGCGAGAGGAAAGCCCATGGACGAAAGCGCAAGCAACGTGCTGCAGACCCGACCCCCGACGATCGTCGACGTCGCCAGAGTTGCCGGCGTCGCCATCGGCACCGTCTCCCGGTATCTGAACGGGCAGACGGTGCGGAAAGGCAATCGCGATCAGATCGAGGAAGCGATCGGCCAGCTCGGCTACCAGCGCAACGCCTTCGCCGCCGCCATGAAGACCGACCTGACCGGCATCGTCGGCTTCATGGTGCCCGCGCTCAGCGAGTTCCATTCGGCGGTGCTCGAACATCTGAGCCGCAAGATGCGCGCCGTGGGCCGGGCCGTGCTCTGCTACTGCCACGACGCCGACCCCAGATCGATCCAGGAAGGTCTCGATTTCTTCGCGACCCATCGTGTCGATTCGCTGGTCATGGATGGCGAGCAGGAGGCCGGGGAACGTATCCGCGCGCTGCTGCAACACGGCACGCCGGTGGTCTTTTACGACAACGACGTGCCCGGCCTGCCGGTCGACCGAGTCTTTGTCGAAAACCGCGCAGCCTCCGAGCGCGCGGTGGGGCATCTGCTCGATATCGGGCACACGCGCGTCGCCGTGCTGGCCGGCAGCCAGCGCGACTACACCGGCCGCGAACGTCTGCAGGGCTATCTGGAAGCGCTGTCCGATCGCGGCATTCCGATCAACCCCGACTACATCGTCCAATGCAACTGGAAGGAAGTCGAAGCGCACGCGGCGATGCGCGGGCTGTTGGCGCTGGACGAGCCGCCCACCGCGATCTTCGGCTGCAACTACAACATGACGGTCGGGGCGCTCGACCTGCTCAAGGAATACAAGCTGCAAACGCCCAATGACCTGTCGATCGTCAGCTTCGACGATGTGCCGCTGTTCAGGCTGCACAATGTCGGCATTACCGCCATCAGCCAGCCGGTCGAGCAGGTCGCCGAGACCATCGTCGGCATGCTGCTCAACCGTTTGAACAACCGAACGAGCCGCGCCCCCAATGCGACGGTGACGCTCGAATGCAGCATCGTGCTGCGCGGCTCCGCCCGCCGGCTCGCTGCCCCAAGATCCGCCGGGTGACCCCATGAATGCCTCGACCGAACTCTGGTATCGACAGCCGGCGCAGGCCTGGACAGAGGCGCTGCCGGTGGGCAATGGCCGGCTCGGCGCCATGGTGTTCGGCGGTCCCGCCCGCGAGCGTTTGCAGATCAACGAGGAGACGCTGTGGACCGGCGGCCCCTATTCGCCGGTCAACCCGGAGGCGCGCCAGCATCTGGCCGAGGTTCGCGCGCTGATCTTCGGCGGCCGCTACGCCGAGGCGGAGGCGCTGGCCGAGAAACACCTGATGGGACGGCCCCTGACCCAGATGTCCTATCAACCGGCCGGCGATCTCTGGATCGAGATGCCGCAGCAGGACGAGGTCGAGGACTATCGCCGCTCGCTCGATCTCGAGGCCGGAGTGCAGACGACCACATACCGGCATCAAGGCACCCTGTTCCGGCGCGAGGTCTTCTCGACCGCGGTGGACGGTGTGCTTGTCGTGCGCCTCTCCGCCGACCGACCGCATAGCGTCAATTGCCAGATCAGGCTGACGTCGCCACAGCAGGGGAGCCTCGTTGTCCGAGACGCGCGCACGTTGGCTTGGTCGGGAAGCAACCGCGCCGCGATGGGCATCGAAGCCGCGCTCCGCTTAGCAATGGAAGCGCGGATCACCGCCGTCGCCGGGGACGTTACCGCCGGCGCCGAGGCCATCGACGTCGCGGGCGCCGACGAAGTGGTCATCCTGCTGGATGTCGCGACGAGTTTTCGCCGCTTCGATGATGTCGGCGGCGATCCCGAGGCTGCCGTCGAGCGTCGGCTGAACAGCGCAATGCTTCGTTCGTACGGCCGCCTGCTGGACGATCATGTGTCCGAGCATCGCGCGCTGTTCCGCCGGTTCAGCATCGGCCTTGGCGGCGCGTCGCAGCCCGCTTTGCCGACGGACGAGCGGGTGGTCGCCAACGCCGAAACGCCGGACGCCGACCTGGCCGCGCTCTACGTTCAATATGGCCGCTACCTGATGCTGGCGTCGTCCCGGCCGGGCACCCAGCCCGCCAATCTGCAGGGCATCTGGAACGATCAGCTCCAGCCCCCCTGGGGCAGCAAGTACACGGCCAACATCAACCTCCAGATGAACTACTGGCTGGCGGATGCGGCCAATCTGGCCGAATGCGTCGAACCGCTGTTTCGCCTCGCCGAGGACCTCGCCATAACGGGACGCGAGATCGCGACCGAGCACTACGGCGCGCGCGGCTGGGTGCTGCACCACAACACCGATCTCTGGCGCGCCGCCGCGCCGGTCGACGGGGCGAAATGGGGCCTCTGGCCGATTGGCGGCGCGTGGTTGTGCGTGCAGCTGTTCGACCATCTGAGCTACAGCGGCGATGCTGCTGGCCTGCGCCGGCTTTACCCGCTGATGGCCGGCGCGGCAGCGTTCTGCCTCGATATGCTGCAGCCGCGGCCCGGCACCGACCAGCTGGTGACGGCGCCGAGCCTTTCGCCCGAAAACCAGCATCCGTTCGGTGCGGCCGTTTGCGCCGGCCCGACGATGGACAACCA
>Ga0209233_1001121_pt1 | contig 10940 bp, 8 predicted proteins | sample AraplaCL_Cvi_mCL_FD_184269 | JGI IMG/M metagenome (GOLD analysis project Ga0209233, IMG submission 184269) | Arabidopsis root microbial communities from the University of North Carolina, USA - plate scrape CL_Cvi_mCL (SPAdes) (version 2) | ecosystem: Host-associated > Plants > Roots > Endosphere ... | reverse complement strand
ATAATGAGCTTCGAAGCTATGCCAAGCAGGGCTTCACAGTCCTTATCGTGGACGATCCGCCGCATACCGGCGGTGCGATCACCCGTGCAGTCGAAACTGCGCGGCAAGCGGGCTTTGATCTTTGCCGGATAAGGGTGCTCGTTCCTGCTCACCCAGCCGCGCGCGATTGGGCGGCGGTATTACCCGACGGGCTGGTCATCACGCTCGACGAGGAGCAATGGCGCAAACAGGAGCTGCTTGTCGCAAAGCAGGTGGGGCTGCGGTTAACCGAATACTTTGCGCAACAGGGATTCTCCGGCGCGCGAGTCGTCGGCAGCCTCGAGGCGGACGAGTTCAATGCGCGACTGCGGGCGGGTGGAAAACGTGGGGCACCCCTGAGGCGGATCTTCGAAGTCGAGCTCAGAGCACAGGGGGAAAGCGAAACCCGGTACATCCTAGCCAAGAGCGTTGGTCTCGGATATCTCGGCTATCCTGCATTTCTCGCCGCACACAGGCTCTCCGACTTTGTCCCGCCGCTGATCGGGTTGCGTGATGGCATTCTCTACACTGAGTGGCTCCCTCAGCAATCCGAGGTTGCAACAATCCGCGACCGCGGATTGTTGATCGACAAAGCCGCCGCTTACGTGGCCGCCCGGACCCGCGTACTGGGTCTGCCGAGACGTCGTGTCCCGGGCAAGGCCGTGCATGAAAACGGGCTGAAGTTGTTGGCGAAATCGTTTGCCCGTGCGCGCGGACGTTTTGTGCTCGACATTCCAATGCGCTCGTGGATCGAGCAGCGGCTGTATCAACTGCATTGCCCGTGTCCGACCTTGATCGATGGCAACATGGACTATGCCGAATGGATTGAAGGTAGCTCTGGTCCGTTGAAGACGGGTTATCATGGCCACGCTCTGGGCAAGACCCAATTGAATGTGATCGATCCCGCCTATGATCTCGCCGAGACCATCCTCAGCTTCGCGTTAACGCGAGACGAGGAAGATCGATTGATCAGCCGCTATATTCTGCACTCCGAAGACGTCGGAATAAAACAACGACTCTTCATCAACAAGTTGCTCGCCGGCCTTTGGACCATGGAAATAGCTCTCGAACGGCTCTTCAGCACGGTTCAGTCCCCGCGGCAGCAGGAGGAGCATCATCGCCGCTTTCTTGGCGCCTGGGATTTCCTCGCCGTCCAGTCCGCGCGGTTCTGCGGTGCGCGTTGCCGGCCGTCCCAACCTGCGTTCTGGCAAGCTCCGTTGGTCGTGCTCGATGTCGACGGGGTGATCGACCGGCGTATATTTGGCTACCCGTGCACGACGGCGGCCGGCATAGAGGCTCTATCGTTGCTGGCAGGGCACGGCTATTCGGTTGCGTTGAACACGGCGCGCTCAGTCTATGAGGTGAAAAACTACTGCGAAGCCTACGGCTTGGCCGGAGGAGTGGCGGAGAGCGGCGCCTATTTGTGGGATGCCGTGGCCGGCCGCGGCCGATCTTTGATCGACAATGAAACCATGATCCAGCTCGATCAACTCAGGGAGGAATTGCTGCGGATCCCTGGAGTCTTTCTCGACGACCGTCACCGGTATTCAATTCGGGCATACATGATCGAGACGAAGCCGGTAAGCTCGCTCACGCGTCTGTTGAATTCGATCCGCTCGTTCAACGTCGGCGAGGGCGTGCCGGTGCCGCTGCCGACCCTCGTCGTCAGCCGATTGCTGGCGTCCCTGCGGCTCGACCGGCTTTCGTTCCATCCCACCACAATCGATACTGCCATCGTGGCGAAAGGGGTCGATAAGGGAATCGGCTCGACGGCGTTGCGGGACTGGGTTTTGGAGCCGGGCGCCGAGACGATCGCCGTCGGCGATACGAAAACGGACCTGCCGATGTTCCGGGTGGCAACTCGAAGCTACGCTCCCGCCCACATTCGCTGCCGACGGGAGGCGCAATTGCTGGATTGCGCGATTTCGCGCTATCGCTATCAACGCGGTCTGCTCGACATTGTCCGCGCGATTGTTAAATGCGAATCCCACGAGGATCTGCCCGAACTGGCGAACCAGTCCGATGGCGAGAGCCTGTTCCTGGGCCTCTTGCGGGCGGCGGACCGTCTCGACGCCGGCGCGCTGATCCGCGCCTTGTTCGATCGTGCGAGCTTCAGGATTTTTATGCGATGATGGCGGCCGGACCTCGGATGTACGGCATGCGGATGCCGACCCCAATCAGTTCGCCGATTGTTTGCGGAGCCGGATAGAGCCCTCAGTCCTGAGGTGGTTAACGGCTTTGTGGTTTATCGTACCCACGTGCTCCGACGTGGCGATCTGCTTTATGTCAGAAATCTCACTACGACTCGCAGGCGCCGGCTTGCTCTCTTCAGGAGTCCTGCTGCTTGCCTGTTGTGCCGTGGCTTCTTTGTTGATCCACCATATCGCCGCTTGCGTCCGATTGTGAACCCTGATCTTGCGAAGGATAGCCTTGATATGAACCTTCACCGTCGCCTCGGCGATGTCCATCTTTCGACCAATGGATTTGTTGGAATCGCCTTCGATCAGACAGCGCAAAATCGTCTTTTCGCGCGGGGAGAGCTCCGGTGAGATCGGGTCCTTCGCCACGATGAGATCGGATTCGTTGCCGTCTTCATCCGACGCAGCCTCGTCCGGTTCGTCGTCGCTTTCGGAATCGAGAACGAATGCCAGAAATGCTGGTGGGAAAACTGCATGTCCCATCATCATCAGCTCGAGCGACTTCACGAATGCGTCGCACGTCATGACGTCGACGAAATAGCCATTGGCACCCGCCCGAAACGCCTGAGCCAATTCGTCGAGCCGATAGCGATCCGTCACGACGCCGATATTGCCGTCGGGGTGCCGGCTTCTGACCAGCTGAACTTGCGCGACTGCGGCCTCGAAATTGTCGCCGGTGTGGACCATCAAGAACAGCGATTGGGGCGGCGGAGCCTTGCCGGCAAGCAGATCGTCGGCGTTTGCTACAGAAGCCAGGATGCGGAAGTTTGCTGAGCGGAGGATCTTTGCAAGGCCTTCACTAAGCAAGCTGTCTCTTCCAACGAGAATGGTTGCAATTGGACGCCGCCGCCTCATAGTCACCCTCCGCCTCACACACAACGAGACACACCTGACAGCGCAAGCTTGGCTGTCCCAGTTGACGAGTAGAGGTTGCTTTATCGGAGCAACTGAAAGTTGGCGCTTTAAGGATTTATCTACTTAGGCTAGAGATGAAATCGAATAGCGCGCTGGTTAAAGACGTTTGTGTGAAGGTTAGACGCTAATTCACGCTACCCATATATATCTTTGGCTATACAGCCAGAAAGGCATCCTTTGCATGCGTAGTCCTGCCGCACGCTAGCGTGCAGAGAATGCAGAAACTTTTTGGGTTTGGAACTGACTGTTCTTCTTTGAGATTAGAGTAGACTCTGTTGGAAGCGCGAGGTTTCGGACGTTCTTTCGTGTGCTGAGGCCAACCATATGCGCTGTAGCGTTCTTATCGCAGACCGGTATCCGGTTGTTCTCGAGGGTTTGCGCCAGGTGTTGGGAGCGCAACCCGATTTCAGGATCGTTGCATGCTGCGCCGACGGCGCGAGCTGTCTGAGGACAATCCGGGATTCCACGCCGGATATCGCCCTTGTGGATGCCTCAATGCCCGACATCGCCGGACTGGACATGCTGGCGATTGCAGGAGCCGAAAAGCTTGTCACCCGACTGGTCTTTTTCCTCGCCTCTGTCGAGGATCGAGATTTGAAACTGTTGTTGGCCGCCGGCGCTTACGGAGTCATCCCGAAGGAAGCAGCGCCGCAGATTCTTCTGCATGCGTTGCGGCGGGTGGCTCGTGGTCAGAGGCTGCTTCCCTCGGCCATGTCCGATCATGTCGACTCGCGGGAGCAAGCATCGATCTCCGAGAAGCCTCTGGCAGTGCTGACTGACCGAGAGCGTCAGATCATGGGGCTCGTATCAGAGGGACTGTCGAACAAGGAGATCGGCCGCCGTCTGAACCTGACCGATGGCACCATCAAGGTTCACCTTCACAATATCTTTCAAAAACTCGAGATCAATAATCGGACCGTGCTGGCCGCGCTCGCGATATCACAGAATGACATACAATGACGCCGCTCAGCGAACCGGCTCCCGAGCAGGCTCGATAGCGGGTTCATCATAAGCCGGTGTCGGCTTCGGGGGCCGGCCGGAAGTCGGGTGATCGGTTGGACTGTTGCGGCTCGTGCCTCCTACGCGGGTTAGTTGCCTGTCGAACGAATTCCGGGCTGCGCCACAACTCCATCTCGGGCTTCGCATCCAGCCAGGCTATTTGGAGGAGCAACAACATGAAGCAACTCATCTTCGAAGAATTTTGCAATGGCTCGATCGACCGGGGTGCCTTGGTCATCATGGGACACATGATGCCGCCCCGAGATCCTGATGAAGATGAAGAAGACGACGATAATGACGAAGGCGAAGACGAGGAGGAGCCGGCAGTCGTACGAGAGCCGGACGAAGACTAGACCCGCCGTTGATCGACAGCCAGCGCTATATGATGCGCAGATGCGGCGCCACGCTGGATGATTAGGCGCTGACCGCACTGCGCGACATCCGGGTGAATGTCGCGCCACGCCAGAAGTTGCAAGTCCTGGTCCGCAAGTCCTGGTCCGATGGATCGGATAGAGGCGGGCGGCGGATCGCTCGGCGATGGCAGCGATCTGAAGCCGCTCCAGCTGGCTTGCGATACGACGCCCAATCTGCTTGGGCGCGGCGTGAAGGGAATCGCAACCTCCTGCGGCTCTCGATCGATCCATAGAGCGCCAATGCTCACGGCTCCATCGGCAAAGGTCTTAGCAGATCGAGCCATCGGCTCGCAGCACGTCAGGAAACCGCAACGACGCGCAGATTGTTGGTTGTCCCGCCCGGACCTAACGGTATGCCGGCAACGACCACCAAGGTATCACCGGCGCTGGCGTACCCTTGCCGTTTCGCAAGTTCGGTCGCGCGGCTGACCATCTCCTCGTAGCTTTGCACGTGCTCGGAAATCGCACTGTGTGCGCCCCACAAGAGGCAGAGGCGACGGGACACTGCTACACTCGTCGTGGTCGCCACGATCGGCACCCTCGGCCGCTTCCGCGCGACACGTGCGGCCGTTGTCCCGCTGGCGGTATAGGCGACGATCGCCGCTGCGCGGATCGCCGACGCCAGGTCGGCCGCAGCGGCGGCAACTGCATGCGGTGGAGTCTGTTCCTCATCCGGCTGGGTTGCCTCGATGATCGAGCGATACATCTTGTGCTGCTCCGTGCTGCGGATGATGCGGTCCATCATTTCGACAGCTTCGCGCGGATACTGGCCGGTAGCCGACTCCGCCGACAACATCACGGCATCTGCACCGTCATAGATCGCCGTCGCGACGTCTGAAGCCTCGGCACGTGTGGGTGTCGGGGCTGCCACCATCGAATCGAGCATCTGAGTGGCGACGATCACCGGTTTGACGGCCAGTCTGCAGGCACGCACCAGCTCCTTCTGGCGACCGGGGACCTCCTCGTGCGGAATCTCGACCCCGAGATCGCCGCGCGCGACCATGATCGCGTCGGACAGCTGGATGATGTCATCGATCCGTTCGAGGGCCGCTGGCTTCTCGATCTTCGCCATGAGCCCGGCGCGCTCCCCGGTCAGAGCGCGTGCTTCGATCATGTCCGATGGCTTCTGCACAAACGAGAGAGCCACCCAGTCGACGCCCAGGCGCAAGCCGAATTCCAGATCGGCGCGGTCCTTTGGGGTGAGGGGAGACAGGTCGAGGATCGTTCCGGGCAAATTGACGCCCTTGTGGTTGGAGATCGCGCCACCAACAATCACGTCGGCGTCGATGGAATCCTTGTCGAGGCTACGCGCACGAACGCGCACTCTGCCATCGTCAATCAACAGATCATCGCCGGGCGCGAGAGCTGCAAAGATTTCAGGATGCGGCAAGGGTATGGCTGAACGGTCTCCTGCCGATCCGGAGCGCACGAAACGAACGGACTCCCCGGCCCGAACGGTGATCGTCTTGTCGCGGAGCGTACCGACACGGATTTTGGGACCCTGCAGGTCCATCAGGATGCCGATCGGTTGCTGCATATCCCGTTCGAGCGCGCGGATCGTGGCATGGACATTGGCGTGATCATCCTGGGTTCCGTGGCTGAAGTTGAGGCGGAACGTGTCCACGCCGGCGAGAAACAGCGCCCTGAGCATCTCCGGCGACGCGCTGGCTGGGCCAACGGTTGCGACGATTTTTGCCCGTCGACCACGCATGGCGATGTGTCCCTTTCTGCCCCCGGCCCAATCAGGCAAATAACCCGGCACGCCACTTTCTTTCGATGCAGGCGATATCGCCTCAACGATGCGGCCTCAGGAGAACCGTCGCTATTGAACCAGCTTCGCACGCAGACGCGTGAATTCCCCTTCGCTGATAGACCCTGACTTCCTGAGCTGATCGAGCTTTCCGAGTTCGTCGGCGACGCTGAAGCCGACTACACGACGCAATTCTTCGCGAGCCGCCTGGGCTTGTTGCGCATTGCGTTCGGCCATACCCCGTCCCTGGGTGATCAAGTAGACGAGCACGCCGATATAGGAGGTAAAGATCAGTACAATGACCCAGACGGCTTTTGCCAGTCCCGAAATATCATGACGCCTGAAGAGATCTGCAAAAATGGTGATGATAAACCAGAACCACACCACGAACGCGAATATGGTCAGAACGTCGACCAGAAAGTTCGAAAACGTGAAGCCACCCTCGAACAGCATGACATCCTCCCTGGTGCCAATCGCCGACCTTCCTCGCCTCTTCCGTTCGCCATTTCTAACATTTTTGTGCCATCGCGTACACCGTTTGGTTGTATGCTGAGCGCTGTGCCTTTCCGCCCTGGAACGGCTTGTCATCTCACAAGTTGAACCCGTTCGGCTCACGCAAGCCGGGCCGGGTGTATTGGGGGTGAAGTATGAAGGAAATACTTGTCTTCCTGTCTTCCCCGGCGCACAGGGATGGTTTGTCGGCCGGCGTGCACTATGCGATCGCCATGGCTCGCACTTACGGGGCACACCTATCGGCATTGATTGGAGACATTGAACCCGAGCTTCACGACTTGCCGCCCGAACCGGACATCCGGCAGGTCGAAAGGGTCGCCACTGACCCAACACTTTCGACCGAGCGGATAGCACGAACGGCGGAGCTCGTTCAGTCCGCTGCGATGGATGCGAGCGTATCGTGTGACATCCTGCGGGTCGATGACCCCACCGTATCGCTTCGCGAGCGCATCATTCACTGCGCCCAGCTGCACGACATCCTGATCATCGACGTGCGTGGACCGCTCCAATCCCCTCGCAAGGATCTCGTCGAGGCCGCCCTGTTCGGGAGTGGTCGGCCCATCGTCCTGCTGCCACCCAACGGACGTCAAGCAAATCGGATTGTCGTCGCTTGGGACGGTACCCGCTCGGCGGTGCGTGCCGTGCACGATGCCTTGCCTCTTCTCGTTGGGGCGCGCGAGGTACTCGTCGCATCGGTGATTGACGACAAGCTGTTTTCGAAACCCGAGTCGGGCAACGCGCTCTGCCGCTATCTGGCGCGGTGGGGCGTTGGTGCGACGTTCAGCGCGATCCGTCGCGAGGCTCTGAACGTCGGTGCGAATCTGCTAGACTATGTGCAGCAGACAAACGCAGATCTGCTGGTGATGGGCGCATTCGCGCATGGATTCGAGCGCACGCTGATGCTTGGTAGCGCAACGCGCGATATCTTTGAGGCGAGGATTGGAATTCCCATACTCATGTCGCACTAGCTTCCGCTGGCTCGCCCAATCGAAGAGGGGCGACAGATCCGCCTTGAGCAGGCGGCAAGCGATCAGCCGGCGAATTGACTCGCGCGACGGTGCGCGCGCCGGCGGGTTGCTTAGGCGGAAGTCACCTCGCGGAGCTGTGTCCCGGCTTCGACCGCCGTGACGGCTCTGCGCAATGAAGCAGATGAACGGATGATGAGCTTCTCTGCCTCCACGACGAGAAAGAATGCCAATCCGGCCGCCAAGAGCCAGGGCCACACCCAGATCGGGATGGCTTCGTTGCCGAACATGGCTTGCAATGGCGGGGCATAGGTGAAAGCCAACTGCAGGATAACGACCGCGGCAATTCCGAGCGGTAAATATCTATTGCCGAGATGCGCGGTGATGGACAACGAAGTGTCCAGCAAATAGCGGCTGTTCAGGAGGTAGAACACCTGGCCCATCGTGATCATGTTGACCGCGACCGTGCGCGCCAGCTCGTCCGAAGCGCCCTGCGCCTTCATCCAGAAAAACGCCCACAGGGTGATCGCAACCAAGGCCATGCCGACGAACAGCACGCGCCAGAAGCCAAAGCCGGTCAGGATCGGCCGATCCACCACGCGTGGTGGCCGGCGCATGACATCGAGCTCGTGCGGCTCGAACGAGATCACCAATGCGAGCGCGACCGACGTGACCATATTGACCCAGAGGACTTGCGGGGCAGTAATAGGCATCGTGAAGTGAAAGAAGATCGCGACCATGATGACGAGCCCTTGGGCCACGTTGGTCGGCAGCATGAACAGGATGGCCTTCTCGATATTGTTGTAGACCGTCCGACCTTCCTTCACAGCCGCGGTGATTGAGGCGAAGTTGTCGTCAGCCAGGATCATTCCAGCCGCCTCTTTGGTGACTTCGGTGCCTTTGATTCCCATCGCAACGCCGATATCGGCCTTCTTCAGCGCGGGTGCATCGTTCACCCCGTCTCCTGTCATCGCCACGATCTGCTTGTTCGCCTGGATCGCCTTCACGAGGCGGAGCTTGTGTTCGGGGCTCGCGCGCGCGAACACATCGACATTGCGCACCTTTTCCTGCAATGCGGCCTCGTTCATCTCCTCGACCTCTGAGCCGCTGATCGCCGTCTGGCCGTCGCCAATGCCGAGCATTTTTGCGATCGCCGCGGCGGTGATCTTGTGATCGCCCGTAATCATGGTGACGCGAACGCCGCCACGGTGACACTCCTTGACGGCCTCGATCGCCTCCGGGCGTGGCGGATCCAGTAGACCGATCAAGCCGAGCAGGATGAGGTCCTTTGGCAGGTCGGCGGGACCGAGGCTTCCTGCCTTCAGGCCTGGGTTCTCCAGCCACGCGAGGGCCAGCACGCGCTCCCCCTGAGCTGCAAGCATATCCGCGGCCTTCAAGAAGCGCGCGGGATCGAGTGGCACCGGTTGGCCGCTGACGGTCTGATGCCGATCGCAATGCTCAAAGATCACTTCGGGCGCCCCTTTGACAAAGAGGAGCTCCCTTCCATCGGCCGACCGGTGCAGCGTCGCCATGAACTTATGCTCGGATTCGAACGGGATGGCGTCGACCCGCGGAGATGCGGTCTGCTCGGTCCGCCGGTCCAAGCCGAGCTTGATTGCGAACGGATAGAGTGCGCCCTCAGTCGGATCTCCCGCCACCTTCCATCTGCCTTCCTCCTGAAGCAGTTCTGCATCATTGCAAAGCATGGACGCGCGTCCCATGAGCGTGAGCACCGGCTCCTCGGCCGCGAGCTGTCCGTCTTTGTTGATCTCCCCCTCCGGGGCATAGCCACTCCCGGTGATCTGATACAATGCTTCAGCGGTGACGGCGGACACCACCATCATTTCCATCAGCGTCAAGGTACCGGTCTTGTCCGAGCAGATGCGCGAGACCGACCCCAGTGTCTCGACCGCCGGCAGCCGCCGGATGATGGCATTGCGCTCGGCCATGCGTTGAACGCCAATCGCGAGCGTGATTGTGATGATTGCCGGCAGGCCCTCGGGTATCACGGAGACGGCGATGCCGACGACAGCTTGGAACAGCTCGACGAAATCCACGTGCGTTACCCACTTGCCATAGGCGAACACCAGCACGCCCACGAGGCCGACCACCGCAGTGATGACATAGCCAAACGTCTTGATCTGGCGCAGCAACGGCGTCTCGAGCGCGCTGACGCTCTTGAGCAGTGCGTTGATGCGGCCAAGCTCGGTCTCGCTGCCCGTCGCGACGACGACGCCGGTCGCACGCCCAGACACGACCATCGTTCCGGAGAACGCCATGCATTCCCGGTCCCCGACGGTGGAATTATCGGAAACCGCGTCTGTGTTCTTGTCGGCCGGCACGGACTCGCCGGTCAGGGCGGCCTCCTCGGTCCGCAGGTTCTTTGCCTCGACAAGCCGCATGTCCGCGGGAATCTTGTCGCCTGATTCAAGCAGCACAATATCTCCGGGAACCAGCTGCTCCGCCGGAATCATGCGCGTCTCTCCGCCGCGCACAGTTCGCGCTTCGGCGGACAGCATGTTGCGGATAGCGTCCAACGCTTTCTCGGCTTTGCCCTCCTGTATGAACCCAAGTAGCGCGTTGAGGATGACGACACCGAAAATGATCGACGCGTCGACCCAGAGATTCAGCATGAGCTTCGTGAATCCGGCAGCCAGCAGAACGTAGATCAAGACGTTGTTGAACTGAGACAAGAGCCGCATGAGCGGCCCACGCTTCTTGCCCTCCGGCAACCGGTTCGGTCCACACGCCTGCAGCCGCCTCGCTGCTTCATCCGGCTCGAGCCCTTTCTCGCAATCTGTAGCAAGCGACTTTGCAACATCGTTGGGAGACGTCGCATGCCAAGCGGTGATGCCGTCTATCCAGGTCGGCTTCTCCTCTGCTCCCATGATTGTCTCCAATGGCCTGTCTTCATCCGGGTGTCCGGGCAAGCTCAGCGACGGAGCGACGGTGAGGTCGACGTCTCGCCGCGAGCGCGTTAGGACGGCTGCATGGACGCACGCTCTGCCATCACTTCCGCATGGAGACGCTCGACATCTTCACGACGGCACAATTGCGTGCCTTGGGTCAGGACGGCAGCGGTGCCGGCCGCCATGCCGAGCATGAATGCATCCTCAGCACTTTCTCGGCGTGCCAGCGCGAAGGTCATAGCCGCGACAAAGCTATCGCC
>Ga0209233_1001120_pt1 | contig 10953 bp, 10 predicted proteins | sample AraplaCL_Cvi_mCL_FD_184269 | JGI IMG/M metagenome (GOLD analysis project Ga0209233, IMG submission 184269) | Arabidopsis root microbial communities from the University of North Carolina, USA - plate scrape CL_Cvi_mCL (SPAdes) (version 2) | ecosystem: Host-associated > Plants > Roots > Endosphere... | reverse complement strand
CCGACGCTCGAGGCATGGATCGAACTGGCCAAGACTTATGTGAACTACGGAATCGATCACATTCTCCTCGGCGCCGATCATTTGCTGTTCGTGCTGGGCCTGATCTGGATTGTCGGCGGCGGCTGGCGTTTGGTGAAGACGATCACGGCCTTCACGATCGGACACAGCGCCTCGCTTGCCGCGGCAGCTTTCGGCCTGATCGGCGTGCCGGAACGCCCGCTCAATGCTTGCATTGCGTTGAGCATCGCGTTCGTCGGCGTCGAAATCGTCAAGCAGCAGCGCGGCGAGACCGGACTCACCGCCCGCTATCCCTGGATCGTCGCATTCACCTTCGGCCTGGTTCACGGCATCGGCTTCGCAGGCGCGCTGGCCGGGCTTGGGCTCGAACATCGCCTTCTTCCCGCAGCGTTGCTGTTCTTCAACGTGGGCGTCGAGATCGGACAGCTGGCCTTCGTGCTGCTCGTGCTCGCGTTGATCTGGGCGCACCGGCGGCTCGATGCCGTCGTGCCGCGCTGGGGCGAGGCCGTTCCGGCCTACCTCATCGGGTCGATCTCGATGTTCTGGTTCTTCGGCCGTCTGGCGCGCGTGTTCGCCGCGATCTGAGCGAGAGTCCCGTACAATGTCCTTACATATCTCACGAGCCATCACGGTTGCGATCGTTTCGGTCGCACTGATACAGCCGGCTTTTGCGCACGAGCAGGCTGGCATGGCGGGCGGGCTCGTCAGCGGCCTGCTTCATCCGGTCACCGGCATCGACCATTTGATCGCAATGGTGGCCGTCGGAATCTGGAGCGCACAGCTCGGCGCGCCCGCAATCTGGATCCTGCCGATCACCTTCCCGCTCGTCATGGCGGTGGGCGGCGTGCTGGGCGTGCTGCATGTTCCGCTTCCGATGCCGGAACTGATGATCGCCGTCTCGGCCGTGATTCTGGGGGTCGCCGTGGCCGCCCGGCTGCGCCTGCCCTTCGCCGCAGCCGTCCTCGTCGTTGCGATTTTCGCGATCTTTCACGGTCATGCGCATGGGGCCGAGCTTCCCCGCGCAGCGAATGCGCTGGCCTATGGCGTCGGCTTCGTCACCGCCACCGGCCTCTTGCACCTCTGCGGCATCGGGCTCGGCACGCTGACGCGCTGGCCCGCCGGAGAGCGCGTCATCCAGGGACTTGGGGCTGGTATCGCGGGGATCGGCTGCTACTTCCTCGCGCAAGGCCTCGGAGCCGTCGCATGAAACTGAAGCCCGTACGGGTCTTGATGGCGGCAGCGATATTGCTGACCGGCACGGGTGCAGCCGAGGCACATATCGTCGCGGCCCGCCTCGGCGATTTCTACATGGGGGCATCGCATCCCCTCACCGATCTTCAGGATATCGTTCTCTGGATCGCGACCGGCGTGCTGGCCGGTACGCTCGGCGCCTCCAAGGGGCGCTGGCTCATCCCGGTATTTCCGGTTGGCCTGCTGGTCGGCTTGGCCCTCGGATCCGTTTTCGGAAACGTGTCCACGCAGCTCGCGGACGCGACGATGATGCTCGCGATCGGCATGCTGCTCGCGGCGGCCGCGCAAGTTCCGACGCTGGTGCTGTGCGCGATTGCCTTCGCAGTTGCCGTCATCCGGGGCGCCGCAAACGGCGCCGAGCTCGGGCCCGAAACCGACCGGCTGCTGTTTGCGGCGGGACTGGCCTGTGCGGGCTACGGACTGATCACGCTGACAATGGCGCTGACCGTCGTGTTCAAGCGAACCACGGACAGCGTGACGTCATGGCGAACCATCGCCGTTCGTGCTCTCGGAGGCTGGATCGCGGCCATCGGCCTGATGATGGCGAGCCTTGTACTGGCATCGTGAGAGGGCGGCAATTCGAGCGCACCTCGCGCTCACTTCGCCGTGTCGATCCAGATCCCCGGCTCTGAATGCTCGCGGATGTGGCTGACGAGGAAGTCGGAAAACACCCTGATCTTGGCGGGAAGCCTGACGCGGTTCTGATAGGCGATGTTCATGGTGAGCAACGGCAGCTCCCAGCCCATCAGAATAGGCACCAGCCGGCCGGCCGCGATATCGTCCTGCACGATGTAAAGTGGCTGGATCAGGATGCCGAGCCCCGCGCGCGCAGCGCCGCAGATGATCTGACCGTCATTGCTGTCGAGCGTCGGCGCGATCCGGACGGTCTGCGTCGTGCTGCCCTGGCTCAGCCGCAGCGAATAAGGATCGTTGGCGAGGTTGTAGATCAGCATGTTGTGGCGGGCGAGATCGGCGGGATGCTCAGGCCGGCCGTGCCTCTCCAGGTATGACGGGGCAGCTGCCAGCACGCGGTGCATCTGGCCGATACGGCGCACGACGATGTTGGAATCCGGCTCATGCTCGCGCGTGCGGATCGCGACGTCGATACCGGCCTCGATGAAGTCCAGATAGCGGTTTGCGCTGATGATCTGCACGCTGAGATCGGGATAGAGCGCGCGGAAGGCCGGCAGCATCGGCGCAAGGTAGATCATCGCGAAGGACAGCGAAGACGTGACGCGCAGCATGCCTTTCGGCGACAGCGCGCGGTCCGAGACGGCGTCTTCGGCTTCGGCCAACTCATTCAGGAGCGTGCCGCAACGCTGCAACAATTCCTGCCCCGCCTCGGTCAACCATTGCCGGCGCGTATTGCGCTCGATCAGCCGGACCGCCAGCCGTTCCTCCAGCGCGCTGAGGTGACGGCTGGCGGCCGCGTTAGACATCCGCAGGATTTCGGCGGCCTTGGACAGGCTGCCGAGCTCGGCGGTTTTGGCGAAGACTTCGAGTTGGAGTAGCCGGTCCATTTTTGCTGAAATAGGAAAAGAGACTTACAAATTTTGACCTTTATTTCCGTTTTCTGCAAGGCAAAATAGCCCGCAACAAATCACAATGGCAGGCGAGGAAAGCAGGAAATGTCGGGCCGGATCAGGCACATCGTGATGTGGCGGCTGCGCGGGGAAACCGCCGAGGAGCGCTCCGCCGCCCGGGTCAAGGTCAAAACCCTGTTCGAGGGCCTGCGCGGCCGGATCGACGGCCTCACCCATATCGAGGTCGGCATGGACGTCAGCGAGGTCGACTACGCCTGCGACGTCGTTCTGTTCTCCGAATTCACCGACCAGACTGCCCTTGCAGCCTATGCCAATCACCCCGAACATTTGCGCGTCCGGGAAGCGCTGGGCGACTTGCGGATCGGGCGCTTCCAGGTCGATTATCCCATCAAAGAGACCGGCGCATGATCGGTTCGTTCATCTTTGAAAACCTGCCTTGCCGCGTCGTGTTCGGCAGCGGAACGCTGGCTGAAGCCAAGGCCGAGGTGGAGCGACTCGGCGGCAAGCGCGCGCTGGTGCTGACGACGCCGCAGCAAGAAGCGCAGGGCAAGAGTCTCGGTGCCGCGCTCGGCCCACTCTACGCCGGCATCTTTCCCGGCGCGACCATGCACACACCGGTCGAGGTGACGGAACGTGCCCTCGCCGCGATGAAGGCGTGCGAGGCCGACTGCGTCGTCGCGCTCGGCGGCGGCTCGACCACGGGCCTCGGCAAGGCGCTGGCCCTGCGCACCGGCATCAACCAGCTCTGCGTCCCCACCACCTATGCCGGTTCCGAGATGACGCCGATCGTCGGCCAAACCGAGAATGGGCTGAAAACCACGGTGCGCGACGCGGCGGTGCTCCCGGAGACCGTGATCTACGACGTCGATCTCACCTTGACGCTTCCCGTGAGTCTGGCGGCAACCTCCGGCATCAACGCGATCGCCCATGCGGTGGAAGCGCTTTACGCGCGCGACACCAATCCCGTGACATCGCTGATGGCGGAAGAAGGCATCCGTGCGCTCGCACGCGCCCTGCCCGCCATCGCCGCCAGGAGCGACGACCGCGAGGCGCGCACCGAAGCGCTCTATGGCGCCTGGCTGTGCGGCGTCTGCCTCGGCACTGTCGGCATGGCGCTCCATCACAAGCTCTGCCATACGCTCGGTGGCACTTTTGACTTGCCGCACGCCGAAACCCACACCATCGTGCTCCCGCATGCGCTGGCCTACAATGCGCCGGCGGTGCCCGATGCAATGGCACGCATCTCGCGCGCGATCGGCGCACCCGATGCATCGCAGGGACTTTTCGAGCTTGCCAAGCGGCTGGGTGCGAAGACGGCGCTACGCGACATCGGCATGCCCGAGAGCGGCATCGACAGGGCCGCCGACCTTGCCGTCACCAACGCCTACTGGAATCCGCGCCCGCTGGAGCGCAATGCCATCCGCGACCTAATTGCGCGCGCCTGGGCCGGCGAGCCGCCGGTCGCCGTCAAAGCCGTGGCTTGAAGCGATGCGGCGCACGCTGATCAAATCCGCCACGATCATCAGCATGGATGATGCGATCGGCGACCTCGCGACCGGCGACCTGCTGGTCGAGGGCAGTCGCATCGCCGATATGCGGCCGTCGATCGACCTTGGCAGCGGGGCCAGCGAGACCGAGATCGTCGACGGCAAGGGGCGCATCGTCATCCCGGGCCTGATCAACGCACATATGCACACCTGGCAGACAGCATTGCGAGGCTATGCCGCGAACTGGACGCTGCTGGAGTATTTCCGCCGCATGCATGCGGGGCTCGCGACCGTGTTCCGGCCCGAGGACATCCATATCGCGACGCTGGTCGGCGCGCTGAACCAGATCAATTGCGGTACCACCACGCTGGTTGACTGGTGCCACAACAATCCAACGCCAGCTCACACCGACGCGGCCGTGCGCGGCCTGATCGAAAGCGGCATCCGCGCCGCCTTCTTTCATGGCTCGCCCAAGCCTGAGCCGAAGCCAGGCGAGCCACATTTCTCGGAGATTCCGCATCCGCGCCGCGAGGTCGAGCGGCTGCTGGCAGGTCCCCTCGCCGATCGCGACGGCCTCGTCACGCTCGGGCTCGCCATCCTCGGTCCGCACTATTCGACACTCGACGTCGCCATGCACGATTTCCGCCTGGCGCGGGAGCTCAACCTGACCGCCTCGATGCATCAAGGCGGCGGCCCGGCGAAAACGCCGGGCGGCTGGGAAAAATTGATCGAAGCCGGTCTCGTCGGCGCCGGCATCAACATCGTCCATGGCAACGACCTGCCTGACGATCTCCTCGACAAGATGGTCGACCTCGGCGTCTCCTTCTCGGTGACGCCGGAGAATGAGATGATCCAGGGTCACGGCTTTCCGATCACCGGGCGATTGCTCAAGCGCGGCGTGCGGCCGACGATCGGTATTGATCTCGAATCCGTGCTGGCCGGCGATCTCTTTGGCGTCGCGCGGATCGCTCTGTCGATGCAACGCGCGCTCGACAATGCGGAGGCGCGCAAGACCAGCGGCACTATTCCCGCGACGACCACGATCCCCGTGCGCGAGGCGCTGCGCTGGATCACGACGGAAGGCGCCCGCATGCTCGGTCGCGAGCACCAGATCGGCTCGCTGACACCGGGCAAGCTCGCAGACCTCGTCGTCATCAACGCATCCGATCTCAACCTCTTTCCGGTGCACGATCCCGTCGCGACCGTGGTGATGCAGACGAGCCTTGCTAATATCGAGGCCGTGATGATCGGCGGCGCCTGGAAGAAGCGGGACGGCCGGCTCATGGTGGACGGGCTGGAGATTAAGAAGGACCTGCTGGCGCAATCCGGCCGGCGGCTGGTGCAGGACATCGAGCGACAGGGACGCGCCGCCTAACGGCGCCAACGGACAAGAACAATGACAGACACTTCAAGGAATGTAGCGTTCATCGGGATCGGCAAGATGGGCCTGCCGATGTCGACGCTCGTTGCCAAGGCCGGCTACGCCGTCACTGCGTTCGATCAGAGCGCCGCACGAATCAGCGAGGCGCGTGCGCAGGGCATTGCGATTGCCGCCTCGCCCGCCGAAGCCGTGAACGGCAAGGCCGCCGTCATTACATCCCTGCCCGATGACGCCGCCCTGCGCAGCGCTTTGCTTGGTCCGACCGGCCTCATCGGTGCGATGGCCCCTGGCACCGTCTTGATCGAGACCAGTACGGTGAGCGTCGAGGCCTCCGCTGAAGTCGACGTCGCGGCGCAAGCGCGCGGCATTGCCTACCTACGTTCGCCGGTCTCGGGCAATGCCAGCATCGTCCATACCGGCGCGCTGACCTGCTTCGTCTCGGGGCCGAAGGACGCATTCGAAAGCGCAAAACCGTTGTTCGCGGCCTTCACCCGCGCGCAGACCTATCTCGGGCCGGCCGAGGAAGCGCGCTACGCAAAGCTCTCGGTCAATCTGATGATCGCGGTGTCCGCCGCGATGATGGCGGAGAGTCTGGCGCTGGCGCGCAAGGGCGGCATCGCCTGGCAGGACATTTTGAAGGTGCTCGACGACAGCGCGGTGGCTTCCCCGATGGTGAAGTACAAGACCGCGCCGCTGCGCAACCGGGATTTCGAGTCCACCTTCTCCTGCAAGCAGATGGCCAAGGACCTCGATCTCATCCTCGGCGCCGGCCACGCCGTCGGCGTGCCGCTTCAGCTCGCGGCGCAAGTGCGCGAAACCTATGGCTCGCTGGTCGCGCAGGGGGACGGCGACACCGACTTCATCGCGACCGTCAAGCACCTGGAACGGCTGTCCGGGCTTGGCGAGCCCAAACTCTGATTGCGGAGGCACAGATGCGCAACTTCAACGAGACCACGATCACCGACGCGGTGCTGGAGCGGATCGAAGGCGCGACCGATCCGCGGATCAAGCAGGTCAGCGAGGCGCTTGTCCGACACCTTCATGCCTTCGTCCGTGAAGTGCGGCCGACCCAGAAGGAATGGGAATTCGGCATCGACTTCCTGACCCGCACCGGGCACATGTGCGACGACAAGCGCCAGGAGTTCATCCTGCTGTCCGACACGCTCGGCGTCTCCATGCTGGTCGATGCGATCAACCATCCGGTGCCGGAAGGCGCGACCGAAACGACGGTGCTCGGTCCGTTCTTCGTACAGGCGTCGCCCGAGAAAGAGAACGGCGCGGACATCTCCGGTCCGATGGAGGGCGATCCGATGCTCGTCACCGGCTCGGTCTCGACCGTCGATGGACGTCCGCTCGCGGGTGCGGTGGTCGATGTCTGGCATTCCGACGATGATGGCTATTACGACGTTCAGCAGCTTGACAAGATCGGCGATCTCGCAATGCGCGCGCGCTTCCACACCGACCAGAATGGCCGTTTCCATTTCTGGTCGATCAAGCCAGCGGCCTATCCGATTCCGCATGACGGCCCGGTCGGCGACATGCTGGAGGCCCAGGGACGCCATCCCTGGCGTCCGGCGCATGTGCACTTCATGATCTCGGCGCCCGGCTTCGAGCAGCTCGTGACGCACGTGTTCGTCGCCGGCGACAAATATCTCGACAGTGACGTGGTGTTCGGCGTCAAGGACAGCCTGATCCGCGAATTCGTTCGCCACCCTGCCGGCCGTGCGCCGGATGGTCGCATGGTGGACAGTGCGTATTTTCATCTCAACTACGATTTCGGCCTGAAGCAGCTCGCGAGCAACGCCAGAGCCGCTTAAGCTGGGCGGCGGCGGACCAACAAGAGTCCGGCCGCGGGGAGCAGACGGGGAAAAGGATGGGACCACGGGTCAGCACGAGCATACTGGCCGATCGCCTCACCGGCATGATCGGCCCGCGCGCGAGCGTTGCGCGCGGCGTGCTCGATCAGCACGGACAGAGCGAGTCGCATTACCGAAGCCTGCCGCCTGACATCGTCGTCTTTCCCGAGACGACGCAGGAGGTGATCGAGATCGTCAAGCTCTGCGCGAGCGCAAATATGCCGATCGTCCCGTTCGGCGCCGGGACCTCGCTCGAAGGCAACGCGGCCGCGGTCGCCGGCGGCGTCTGCCTCGACTTCGCGCGCATGAACAAAGTACTCGCTGTGCACGACAGCGACATGGATGTCGTGGTGCAGCCGGGCATCACCCGCAAGCAGCTCAATGCGGAGCTGCGCAATACCGGCCTGTTCTTCCCGATCGATCCCGGCGCGGACGCCTCGATCGGCGGCATGACCTCCACGCGCGCGTCCGGCACCATGGCGGTGCGCTATGGCACCATGAAGGACAATGTCATGGCGCTGGAGGTGGTGCTGGCTGACGGCCGCGTCATCCGCACCGGCAAGCGCGCGCGGAAATCAGCAGCGGGTTATGACCTGACCCGTATGTTCGTCGGCGCGGAAGGAACCCTCGGAATCATCACCGAGATCACGCTGAAGGTGCATCCGGTGCCGCAAGCGATCTCGGCGGCGGTCTGTAGCTTCGACACCCTGCACGATGCTGTCGACACCGCAATCTCCGTGATCCAGGCCGCAATCCCCGCGGCCCGCATCGAGCTCGTCGACGACGTCATGATGCGCGGCATCAACGCCTATGCCAAGCTCGGCTATCGGGAGTCACCTACCCTGTTCTTCGAATTCCACGGCTCCGAGTCGTCCGTCGCCGAGCAGGCCGAAGCCGCCCAGGCGATCGCTGCCGACCATGGCGGCCATGGCTTTGCCTGGGCCAAGGCGCAGGAAGACCGCAGCCGGCTCTGGCACGCCCGCGACAACACGCTCTATGCCGGGCTGGGACTGCGGCCCGGCGCACGCGCCGTGATTACCGATGTCTGCGTGCCGATCTCGCGGCTGGCGGAGTGCCTGACTGAGACGCGGCGCGATGCGGACGAGCACGGTTTTACCGCGCCGATCGTCGGCCATGTCGGCGACGGCAACTTCCATATGCTGATCCTGATCGATCCGGCGAAACCTGAAGAAGCAGAAGGCGCCAAGGCGCTCCAGGCCCGCATGGTCGCCCGCGCCATCGCCATGGACGGCACCTGCACGGGCGAGCACGGCATCGGGCTCGGCAAGATCGATTATCTGACGGACGAGCTCGGCGAGGCCGTTGACGTGATGCGGTCGATCAAGACCGCACTCGATCCGAATGGTCTGATGAACCCCGGAAAGATCTTTGCCAGCGGAGCCAAAGCATGAGCGATGCGCTCCCGATCGAGGTCGCTGCGCCCACACCACTGCTCGAGCTGCGCGGCATCAGCAAGGAATTCCCCGGCGTCAAGGCGCTGGATGACGTGTCCTTTGCCGTCTATCCCGGCGAAGTCCATATGCTGCTGGGCGAGAACGGCGCCGGCAAGTCCAGCCTGATGAAGGTGCTGTGCGGCGCTTACCGCGCCGATGCCGGTGAGTTCTATTACAGGGGCGAGAAGGTCGCGATCTCATCGACGGCGGATGCGCAGAAGCTTGGCATTGCCGTCATCTTCCAGGAATTCTCGCTGGTCCCCTATCTCGACATCGCGCAAAACATCTTCCTCGGCCGCGAGCCGAAGGGCCGCATTCCCGGCACCATCGACCGCCGCCGGATCCTGGCCGATGCCAAGCGCGTGCTCGATACGATCGGCTTCGACATCGATCCTTCCACGACCGTCGACAAGCTCGGCGTGGCGCAGCAGCAGATGGTCGAGATCGCCAAGGCGATCAGCCAGGACGCCCGCATCCTCGTCATGGACGAGCCGACCGCGGCGCTGTCGGACCGCGAGACCGAGCTGCTGTTCGCGCTGATCGCGCGGCTGAAGGCCGACGGCGTTTCCATCGTCTACATCTCCCACCGCATGGCCGAGGTTTTCGCACTCGGCGATCGCATCACGGTGCTGCGCGACGGCCGGCGCATCGACGGCGTCAAGCCTGCCGACGTCACGCCGGACCAGCTCGTCCGCATGATGGTCGGCCGCAACATCGACATGACCTATCCGCGCAATTTCGCCGACAAGCCGGGCGAGCTGCTGCTCGAGGTCAAGGGCCTGACTGCAGCGACCGGCATCTCCGACATCAACATCGAGGTACGCCGGGGCGAGATCGTCGGCCTGTGCGGCCTGGTCGGTTCCGGCCGCAGCGAGGTCGCGCGCGCCATCTTCGGCGCCGATCCCGTGACATCGGGTGAGATCGTCTTCGACGGCAAGAGCATGTCCGGCGAGCCGGATCTGGCGGCCCGTCGCGGCATTGCGCTGATCCCGGAGAGCCGCAAGAGCGAGGGCCTCGCGCTGCTGCGGTCCGTGAGCGATAATCTCGTGGTGTCGGCACTGCGAAAGCTATTCCCAAGCGGCCTGTTCGACCAGCGCAGCGCTCAGCGCACCTCCGACGCGCTGATCCGGCAGCTGCGTATCGCCACGCCCAGCGCCCGGCAGACCGTCGGCCTGCTCTCGGGCGGCAACCAGCAGAAGGTCGTGATCGGCAAATGGCTGGCCGCCGGCTCAAAGCTCTTCATCTTCGACGAGCCGACGCGGGGCATCGACATCGGCGCCAAGTCGGAGATCTTTGCGCTGATCGACCGTCTCGTCGCCGAAGGCGCGGCCGCCCTGATGATCTCGTCCGAGCAGGTCGAGATCTGCCATGTCTGCGACCGCGCTTATGTGATGCGCGAGGGGCGCATCGCCGGGCATCTCACCCGCAACGAACTGACCGAGGAGAACATCGTGCGACTGGGGATGCATCATGCGTGAAGCCGCGGTCGTCGCTCAACCCAATCCGCTGCAACGCATTCCCGGCGTTGCCATCGTGCTGGTGCTGCTGATTGCGCTGTTCAGCGCGATTGCGCCCGGCTTCCTGTCGATCGCAAACCTCTCCAACGTGCTGGTGCAGTCGACCATCCTGACCATGCTCGCGCTGCCGATGACATTGATCATCATGACCGAGGGGCTGGACCTGTCGATGGGCGCAGTGCTGACGCTGACGTCGCTCTGCGTTGCCATCGTCTCGCTCGCGACCAAGTCGATGCTGCTGGGCCTCGGTGCCGGCCTCCTCGTCGGCACAGCCTTCGGCATTGCCAATGGCTGGCTGGTCGCAATCCTCGGCATCCCGCCCTTCGTCGCGACGCTGGGCACGCTCGGCATGGCGCAGGGCCTGTCGCTGATCGTCAGCGACGGCCAGAGCGTGGTCGGCATTCCCCACAGCGTGCGCGACATCTATTCGTCAGCGCTGCTCGGC
>Ga0209233_1001119_pt1 | contig 10962 bp, 8 predicted proteins | sample AraplaCL_Cvi_mCL_FD_184269 | JGI IMG/M metagenome (GOLD analysis project Ga0209233, IMG submission 184269) | Arabidopsis root microbial communities from the University of North Carolina, USA - plate scrape CL_Cvi_mCL (SPAdes) (version 2) | ecosystem: Host-associated > Plants > Roots > Endosphere ... | reverse complement strand
CGGCGAGGGATACATGTAGATCGGAATGCCCGCGAGCATCGGCATCATCATTCCGCCGGTCAGGCCGAACGAGTGGAACACCGGCAGCACGTTGAACACCTTGTCGTTGGCGTTGGCGTCAACCCGTGCCAGAGCCTGCGCCGCGTTGGCGAGGATGTTGCGGTGGGACAGCACCACGCCCTTAGGCGTGCCTTCCGAGCCCGACGTGAACAGCACGACCGCCGGATCGTTCGCCTGGCGCATGACGCGCGGCGCGGTGCCTGCGAGCAAGCCCTTGATCTTGTCGGTCGTGCCGATCGAGGCGCGGACATCCTCGAGATAGACGACACGCGCTTCCGCGGAGATCGCGGCCATCAGCTTGTCGAGCTTGCCTTTCTCGATGAAGGCCTTTGACGTCAGCACGGTCTTGACTTGCGCAGCCTTCATGGCGGCGAGGACGTTGACCGGGCCTGCGGAGAAGTTGAGCATCGCCGGGACCCGGCCGATGCTTTGCAACGCCATGAAGACGACGGCGACGCCCGCAGAGTTCGGCAGCAGCACGCCGACATTCTCGCCGACGATCGTGCCGGTTTCGAGCTTGCGGCTCAAAACCTGCGCGCCCAGGATCAGCTTGCGATAGGTCAGCTTGGTGCCGAGCGCGTCCTCGATGATGACCTTGCCGGTATCGCGGTCGCGATAGGCGTGTCCTAGCGCTTCGAACAGCGAGTGATCGAGCATGGCGTTCTTCACCAGGGCGTCGATCATGACGTCCTGAAGTGCCGCGCCCGCGGCATTGCGGCGCGCCTTGCCCTTCAGCGCCGGATCGACCGGCAGCTTGACCGGCGGCAGGATCGTGACCGTCACGCGCGGGAACCACGAGCGCTTGATCTGGCTGGAGTTGAGATAGCTGAGATGCGAGCGCTGGGCGCCTTCGATGCGCACCGGCACGACCACGGCGTCGGCCTTGTCCGCGATCATCGCGGTGCCGTCATAGACTTTCATCAGCGAGCCCGAGACGGTGATGCGTCCCTCCGGGAAGATCACCACCGGCTCGCCGGCGGCGACGAGCTTGATCAGATCGCGCGCGGCCAGCGGCTTGGTCGGGTCCATGGTGTAGTGCTTGACCACCCGCAGGAACGGTTTGGCCCACCAGGCTTTGGAGATGCCGGTATCCACCGCGAAGCTCGCGTCGATCGGCAGCACGGCGTGCAGCAGCGGGCCGTCGATCAGGCTGACATGGTTGGGCGCGATCAACATGCGCGTGCCCGGAGGCGGCAGGTTTTCGAGGCCACGAATCTCGGTGCGGAAGAGGGCGCGGAACAGCAGGCCGCCGAAATCGCGCACGCCTTCCTTGCCCCACTTCGTGAGCACGAACCAGACCGCGCCGAAGCTGGCGACGCCGAGGCCGAAGAAGATCCAGCCGACATGCAATCCGCCCGCCTGGAGCAGCGCGACGAACAGCGAGCCGACCACCATGAAGGCAGCTTGCAGCACGTTGCCTGCCGCGATGATGCGGGCGCGCTCGTTCGGCGCCGACCACGCCTGCACGGCGGCGAATGAAGGAACGACGAACAGGCCGCCGCCGAAGGCGAAAGCGACGAAGTCGACCAGCATGCGCAAGCCCGCGAACGAGGTCGCGAAGTCGACCGCGGCGATGTCCTGGCCCTTGCCGGTCACAGCAATGGCCCAGGCGAGATCGAGGCCGGCGCAGCCCATGATGATGGCGCCGATCGGCACCAACGCAAGGTTCGGGCGAACGTGGCTCAGGCTGGCGGCGAAGAGAGAGCCGATGGCGATGCCGATCGCGAAGATCGCGAGGCACAGCGTCACCACGCCTTCGGTGCCGCCCACGACGTCCTTGACCAGCGCCGGCAGCAGCGACAGCACGATCGCGCCGACCAGCCAGAACCAGGAGACGATCACGGTGCCGTCCCATAGCCGGTGATCGGCGTGCAGCGTCCTCAGCAGGCTGAGCGTGGAGGTCCAGGGATTGGCATCGACAGGCAGATCAGGCGCGGAAGGCGTTGTTTGGGGGATGCGGGACGCGAACGCCCAGGACAGCAGGGCCAGCACGACCACGGCCGATGCGACCCAGCCCATATGGGCGGAGCCGGCCACGAACTGGCCGCCGGCGACGGTGCCGAGCAGGATGGCCATGAAGGTTGCGCCTTCGACCAGCGCGTTGCCTGTCGCGAGCTCGCCGAGCGCGAGCTGGTCCGGCAGCATGGAGTATTTCACTGGCCCGAACAGGGCGGCGATGATGCCGAACAGCGCGAGCGCCGTGAACAGCAGCGGCACCGAATGCAGGAAGAAGCCGGCGGCGGCAAAGGCGGCGGCAAAGATCTCGGCGAATTTCAGCCGTCGTGCGACGACGGATTTGACGTATTTGTCGGCGAGCTGTCCGCCGAGCCCAGACAGGATGAAATAGGGGAAGATGAAAACAGCACCTGCCACCGTCACCAGGGCATCGCCATGGCCGGTTACGGCGCTGTAAAGCAGGATGATGACGAGTGCGTTCTTGAGCACGTTGTCATTGAGCGCCGAGAAGAATTGCGCCCAGAACAGCGGCGCGAAACGGCGTGACGACATCAATTCCCTGATCATGACTAGTCCTGTTTTGGAAAGGCTGCCTGAGGTAGCGACACAGTCGGTGAAACGTCACGACCTGAAGGATGCGGGATCGACGATTGCAGGGTGACGACGGTCGCCTGCTTTGTCCCCTCGATCCCTCTGATCCTGTTGGTCTCCAAGTGGTCTGGTTAGGTTCGCAAATTTCCGGTCGCGACCGCAGTTCGGGCGGAAAGGTCGTGCCTATCGGTGTATCGCGTGGGGCGATGAGGAAAAGCTGAACCGCATCGTCAAGGATTTCCGGAAAGGCTGCTTATGTCGGGACATGGTAAGTCCTTTCTTGCAACCAGATATTGCATTCGAGCCGATCGGAACGTGCCGGCTGTGCCGACCCTCAGGTGAGATGGGCGAGGTGGCGAAACGGCGAGAGGCGGCCGAGCAGGCTGAAGCGGCGGCCCCCGTGACGGATGCGCGAGCGGTTGGCCCGCCACATCCGGAAGGTCGCGCGGCGCTCGGCGAGCACGCCGGCAATGTCGCAGGCATTGGCGATGCGATCGATCGGCCCCATCGCGAGCTTGAGGACGGCCCGGCCAAGGCCGGCCACGAGAGCTGCGGCGTCGTCGACGAAGGTGGAGGCGATATCAACAGCAAGGGTTTGCATTTTGCAGGGCTCCAGGTTAAATTGAACAATGTTCACGTGAGTAGCTTGAAAATGAACAATGTTCAAGAAGAATCGTTGCGAGATCAAAAAAAGTTTCGGAGGCGGCTCCAGATCCTGGACAGCGCCCGCGGGATTATTGCATCCAAGGGATTGAGATCGTTGAAGGTTCGGGACGTCGCGGAAGCCGTCGGCTGCTCGGTCGGCAGCGTCTATAACGAGTTCGGCGATTTCGACGGGGTGATCCTGACCGTCAATCGGGAAACCGTTCAGGGGCTGACAGTCCGGCTTGGGGAAGTTCCAAGCGAAGATCCTGTCCGCCAGCTTTACGGGCTTGCCGAGACTTACCTCGAATTCTTCGCGGGGCACGCCAATCTGCTGAGGTCGCTGTTCGAGCACCGGATGGAAGACGACCGCCCTTATCCCGACGACATCCTTCAGATGGTGATGGACGCCTTCGCGCTGATGCATGCCCCGCTGGTGCGGTTGCTCCCGGATGCGGACGACGTGAAGATCGCGCTGTTGTCGCGCACGCTGTTTTCAGCGGTGCACGGCATCATCTCGCTCGGCCTCGAAGAGCGTATGGTCGCCGTGCCGCCGCAGATGCTTCGCCAGCAGGTCGAGCAGTTCCTCGATGCGCATCTGGCTGGTCTTGGAATTCTGCCCCTGAGGTGACAGGGGCCAACGTCATGCGCGCGCAGCTTCGCGCGGCCGTGCCGCCACGAGGACGACGTCTGGCCGTACAATGTCGACCTGAACCCGGTTGCGTCCCTTCTCCTTGGCGCGATAGCAGGCGGCATCCGCGCGCCGCATCGCTGCCTCGAGCGTGGTGTCGCGCTCGGCGATCGAGGTGACGCCGATGCTGGCGGTCACTGCGAAGAGGCGATCGTCCCAGGCAAAGGTGAACAGCTCCAGCGACCGCCGCAGCCGCTCGGCGATATCGACGGCGCTCGCGGGCGAACACTGCGGCAGGATCAGGCCGAACTCGTCGCCGCCGAGCCGGGCGACCAGATCATGCGGCCGCCGGTCCTGTTGCAGCAGGCTGGAGATCTGGCAGAGCAGGCGGTCGCCGGCGAGATGGCCGCAGCTATCGTTGACGTTCTTGAACTGGTCGAGGTCGAGCAGGATCAGGGCAAGCGAGCCCGCCGCGATATTGTCCAGCTCGCCTTGCAGCCGCGCCTCGAAGGCACGGCGGTTGGCAAGGCCGGTCAGCCAGTCATGCGAGGCCTGCCAGGTCAGGCGTTCCTTCTCGTCATGCAGGGCGTCCTCGAATGCCTGCCGTTGCAGCAGGAGGCGGCGCGTATGCCAGATCAGGAGCAGGATCAGCGCTGCGGCGGTTGCGATGTCGATGCAGGTCAGCGTCACCTTGATGGCGCGGGAGCCTTCGCCAAGGACAGTGGAGAAGCGGTTGGCGTGCACCGTGAACTCGGCGTTGAGCTCCGAGAGCCGCGACGACAGGACTTGCAGGCGGCTGCTGTCCTGAACCGGACCCTTCTCCAGCTCGGACCGGATCACCTCGCCGAACACGCCCAGCTCCAGCAGCATCGGATCGGTGGCCGCCCATTCGTGGATCGCTTCCTGGAGGAAGCTGACGCGGTTGAAATAGCGAAACAGCCAGATCAATCCCGGAACGTCGTCGGGATGGTTGCCGCCTTGCAGGAAGCCGATGCGAGCGGCCTCGACGTCGACGGGATCGCGCTCGAGGGCCCAGCGCGCGAACTCGTCGCCGATGGGAACGGCAAGCGAGGCCTCGTATTGCGCGAACTGGCTCTTGTCGCCCGAATGCAGATAGAGGTTGAGGAAATAGACAGCATTCTTCTGCGAGCGCGACCATAGCGCTTCGCCCGCGACATAGGCGCGAACCGATGACATCACCTCGAGGCTGAATCCCGCGATCGCCGCCTGGAGGACGACGACCATCACGAAAGGCGAGACGAGCTTGATGACGTGAAGGAAATTACGTCCCTTCGTCGACGATGCTGTTCTGCGAAGCACCCTGCGTTCCCCAAATCGATCAACGACTCCAGCTGAGCGTTGCGCCTGCAACGCCAAGTAGAGGCGAAGGTTGCTTAACCCGACCTGAAAGACGGGGGAGACTGGTTCGCAGGGTGAAGGCGTTGTGAAGTGGATCCGCGCAGATTGCCGTAAATGCCGACCAACCGGAACTGCCGAAACATTGACGCGCCAATGCCTCGCATTCGTCCTGCGTGGTTTACCTGATCGATAGAGTTGGGGCGCGTGCTTAAACCAGCACCGGCTGGCGCACGCGGCCAACGTCGCCGAAGACGCGCAAGTAACGCTCGATCTCCGAGGGCAGGCCGGTGGCCTTCTCGGGATTGTCGGAGAGCTTGACGGCAGGATGGCCGTCGGCCGACGACACCTTGCAGACCAGGGAGATCGGATCGAGGTTGAACGAGCCGTCCGGCGTGCAGCCGACGAAGTCGTTGGTGAGGTTGGTGCCCCAGCCGAAGGACAGCCGCACGCGGCCGGCAAAGTGGTGATAGGTCTCCTCGATCGAGCCGACGTCCATCGCATCGGAAAAGACGAGCAGCTTGTCCCTGGGGTTGCGGCCCTTCTTCTCCCACCAGGCGATGATCTCCTCACCGGCCTGGATCGGCGGCGCGCTGTCGGGGCGGAAGCCGGTCCAGTCGGCGACCCATTCCGGCGCATCGCGCAGGAAGGCCTTGGTGCCGAAGGCGTCGGGCAGCGCGATCAGCAAATTGCCGCCATAAGTCTGGCGCCACTGGTCGAGGATGCGATAGGGCGCCCAGCGCAATTCCTCGTCGTCCTTGGCAAGCGCGGCTGCGACCATCGGCAACTCATGGGCGTTGGTGCCGATGGCTTCGAGGTCGTTGTCCATCGCGAGCAGCACGTTGGAGGTGCCGATGAAGGACGGACCCAGGCCTTCCTTCACGGCCTCGACGCACCAGCGCTGCCACAGGAAGCCGTGGCGGCGGCGGGTGCCGAAGTCGGACAGCCGCAAGTTCTCGAGCTTGCGCAGCCGCTCGACCTTGGTCCACAGCTTGGCCTTGGCGCGGGCATAGAGCACGTCGAGCTCGAAGCGGCCGCGGCCCTTGATCGCCGCGCGCGAGCGCAACTCGTTGAGGATCGCAAGCGCCGGAATTTCCCACATCGTGGTGTGGGTCCAGGGACCGTGGAAGTGGAGCTCGTACTGGCCTTCGACCTTGCGTAGCTCGTATTCGGGCAGCCGGAATTCGGCCAGCCAGCGGATGAAGTCCGCCGAGAACATGTGGGTCTTACCGTAGAAGGTGTTACCGGCCAGCCAGATCAGCTCCTTCTTGGAGAAGCGGATGGTGCGGGCATGGTCGAGCTGGGCCCGCAGCTCGCCCTCGTCGATGATCTCGGCGAGCCGGACATGGCGCGAGCGGTTGATGACCGAGAAGGTCACCTGCCGATTCGGGTAATCCTCCCGAATCATCTGCAACATCAATAGCTTGTAGAAGTCGGTATCCAGCAGGCTGCGGATGATGGGATCCAGCCGCCAGCTGTGATTGTAGGTCCGGCTCGCAATGTCAGTCACTGTCATGGGCCAATTCTAGCGTGGTCGCCCGCGCGCAACCAGTGGGTTTGGCGAGGGGCCGCGCCCCGCCCGGCATAGGGCGGGCGCATATCTCGGCCGGCGGGGGGCAACGCTCCGCCAATGACGATCGAACGTCACGAACATCCCCCGAGATCGACGCGACGGCTACATTGCGTCGAACTGTCCGGTGAGCGTGACGCGCGGGCCGTGCGTGTAACGATCCGGCGTGAGACTGTTGTAGGAAGAGCCGGCCTCGTTGAACACGTTGATGAGCGCGTCGAGCCGATAGCCGGCGCCGAGCTTTAGGTTCTGCGTCAGCCAATAGGACACGCCGACCTGGATGTCGGCGCTCAGCACGCCGGCAAACAACCGGTCGCTGCTCGTGGAGAACGAGTCGAATGTCGGGAAGACGAGGGAAAGATAGGATGGCGTGTATGCCAATTGGTCCCTCGAACGGGCCACCTGTTGCTGACGGCCGAACAGCAGGGCGACGTCTCCGGCATAGTCAAACGACCATTTGCCGGCAAATGGGATCGAGCCTTCCACGCCGATGAGAGGGCCAGCACCGAGAAAGCTGGCTCGCGTGTCGCCAACGACCGATTGAGTCAAGGAATAGGCGGTGACCGTGGGAAATCCGGGGACCACGATGGGAGGGAGGCCGGAGCCCGATGCGGCCGTGATGTGAGAGGTCGAGGTGCGGGTGACGAATTCGGCAACGCGAACGCCGCCCTTCAGCTGAAGTGCAGCTGGCCCGCTGCCGGCGATGTCGCGTCCGACGGCGAGGTCGGCAAGCCAATGTGTCTCCCTGTAAGCAACTGCCCAGGTCTCGGTCTGCGTCTGGCTTGCGGCGCCCACGGTGAGCGTTTGCGATGTCACGTCGAGGCCGCTGGTCTTGCCGCCCTCGCCGTAACGGAACTGACCGCTGATATGCCAGGGAGAGCCGGCAAAGCGATAGTCGAAGCCTACGGCCGATTCCCAGCCGACCTTCGGCGTCAGGTCGAACTCATCATTATTGCCGGCAAAGCTCGAGACCGGGTCGCCGCCGCTGAAGATCGCGCCGCCTTCGACCCAGGCCCTGAACAATGCGGGACCCGCCATCGGCAGCGCCTTGACCGGGAAATCGGCGGCGTAGGATTGCAGTGGATCTTTGGCCTGGCGCGAAACCGCGGACACGGCCTCGAATGCGGAGTTCTCCTGGCGCGATCGAGCAGGCATCCTGGCGGGTACCGTCGTCGCGCGCACGGCCTGTGATTTCAGTCGTGTGTTCTCTTCGAACAGCCGCTGGTTTTCGCGCAAAGCGGCGTTTTCCTTGCGGATTGCCGCGTTCTGGCGCTCCAGCATCGCGAGACGGGCATTGATGTCCTCGAGCTCGTCGGCCCAGGCGCTGGCTGACGTCAACGCCACGATTGCGCTCAGCATCATTGCAGCAGTCTTTTTCATTGCATTCACCTCGTCCCACCAGTGGCGAGACCGTGGCGGGGAATCGCGAATCTCGCATCAACCATACGGTTGAACTCCGCTGGCTACCGCGCTTCGCGCGACGTTTCCGCACGCGGGTGTGACCGATCGGACGCAGCCTGAAGGTTCAGCCGCCCGCCGCCGTCGTCGCGACCATCTCGAGCTGGTTCCTGATCCAGCGGTGGGCGGGGTCTTTCTGGTAGCGCTGATGCCAGACCATGAACATCGGCAGTTCCGCCAGCGTGCGCGTGCGCGAGGCCAGCGGAATCCGTGCATGCGCGAAGCTGCCCATCACGCCGGAGGCGAGCAGGCTCGGCATGCTCGCCAGCATCTGCGAACCGCGCAGGAAGCACGGTACGCCGGAGAAGCTCGGCACGGAGATCGCGATGTCGCGGTGGAAGCCGTTCGCCGCAAGCCTTCGATCGAAGTCGAGCCGCTCATTGTCGGTGTAGACCACGGTGATGTGGCGCGCGGCGAGATAGACGCTGCGGCCGGTGGGCGCGGCGCGCGACTTGGGGTCGTAGTAGCAGACGTAATGATCGCTCAGCAGTCGCTTCTGCACGATGTCGACGCCGGCCGGCGGCAGCGGCGTGATCAGGAGATCGCAGCGGTTTTCGCGCAGCATTGCGGGCGAGGGGGATTGCGAGGGGATCACGCGCAGGTTCAGGTTCTTCACCTGCGCGGCGACGTGATCGAAGAATTGCGGCAGCAGCAGATCGCGCTGGAAGTCGTTGGCCGCGATCGTCAGCGAGAGCTGGGCGCTGGCCGGCACGAAGGTGACGCCGCCGGCAAAGCTCCGCATCTCGTCGATCAGCGCGCGCGCCTTTGCGGCCAGCGCCTGTGCGTGCGCCGTGGCGACGATGCCACGGCCGGACTTGGCGAACAGCGGATCGCCGGAGATCCGCCGCAGCTTGTTGAGCCCGTGGCTGACCGCGGACTGCGTCAGGCCGAGCCGCGTCGCGGCGGCCGTCACCGAACCTTCCTCCAGTACGGCCAGGAACAATTCGAGGGCGTGGCCGTCGAGGGCCAAATGATCGATTTCTTTCATGTAATGTATTATAATTGATCTATTTATTTGTGGAATAGGCCGTCCCATGATTTCCCGATAAGCCGTGCGCCCAGACCCGGGCGCCCCCAGGGAGAGACAACGCCGATGAATGCCCAGGCGCCTGCCTTGCAGAATCCCCGCCTCAACCGCCCCGAGCCGTTCACACCGCGCGACGGCGGTTTCTTTCAGCGCGACCGCTCCATCCACCCGCCGGCGCACGCGCCCGGCTACAAATCCTCGGTGCTGCGCTCTCCGCGCCAGGCGCTGCTGTCGATCGAGAGCTCGGTCTCGGAGATCACGGGGCCGGTGTTCGGGCATAACGAACTCGGGCCGCTCGACAACGATCTGATCCGCAACTACGCCAAGGATGGCGATCCCGTCGGCGAGCGCATCATCGTCCATGGCCGCGTGCTGGACGAGACCGGCCGCGGCGTGCCGAACACGCTGGTCGAGTTCTGGCAGGCCAATGCCGGCGGCCGCTACCGGCACAAGAAGGACACCTATCTCGCCCCGATCGATCCGAATTTCGGCGGCTGCGGCCGCGCGCTCACTGACGACACCGGCTACTATTACTTCCGCACGGTGAAGCCCGGCCCCTATCCGTGGCGCAACTTCGTCAACAGCTGGCGTCCCGCCCACATCCACTTCTCGGTGTTCGGCTCCGGCTTTGCGCAGCGCCTGATCACGCAGATGTACTTCGAGGGCGATCCTCTCATTCCAATCTGCCCGATCCTGACGACGATTCCGGACAAGGACGCGCTCGACCGCCTCGTCGCGCCGCTCGACCTCAATGCCTCGACGCCGTTCGACTCGCTCGCCTACCGCTTCGACATCGTCCTGCGCGGGCAGCGCTCCACCTATTTCGAAAATCGCACCGCGGGGAACTGAAGTCCATGCCGCAGCCGCTCGACTATCTCAAGGAAACCGCCTCGCAGACCGCTGGACCTTACGTCCATATCGGCCTGATCCCGGCCATGGCCGGCTTCGATATTTTTGAGAACAACTTCTCCAACGTGCTGGTGACGCCGAACACGCCAGGCGAACGCATTACGCTGGAGGGCAAGGTGCTCGACGGCAGCGGTTCGCCGCTGCGCGACGTGCTGCTCGAAATCTGGCAGGCCAATGCCGCCGGCCGTTACAACCATCCGGCGGACCGCTCGGCCGGCGCGCTGGAAGCGGATTTCCGCGGCTGGGGCCGCGGCGGCTCCGACTTCGACAGCGGGCTCGTCACCTTCGAGACCATCAAGCCCGGCGCCGTCACCGACAAGGCGGGACGCAAATGCGCGCCCCATGTCAACGTCTGGATCGTCGCGCGCGGCATCAACATCGGTCTCAACACGCGGCTCTATTTCTCGGATGAAGAGGCCGCCAACGCCGCCGACCCCGTGCTCAACCTGGTCGAGCCGCCGGTGCGCCGCAAGACGTTGATCGCCACGCGCAGCGAGCGCGCCGGCAAGGTCGTGTATGCCTTCACGATCAATTTGCAAGGACCGGACGAGACGGTGTTCTTCGACGTGTGAGGTCTACGGTTCATCGCCATGGAGCTGCGCGCGAAAGGCGCGCGGCGACAGGCCCGTGGCTGCCGCATAGACGCGGCTGAAATAGGCGGGGTCCTCGAAGCCGAGGGCGTAGGCGATCGTCGAGACCGGCAGATTGGTGTAGACGAGATTACGCCGCGCTTCACGGATCAGGCGGTTGAGGATCAGGTGC
>Ga0209233_1001118_pt1 | contig 10964 bp, 10 predicted proteins | sample AraplaCL_Cvi_mCL_FD_184269 | JGI IMG/M metagenome (GOLD analysis project Ga0209233, IMG submission 184269) | Arabidopsis root microbial communities from the University of North Carolina, USA - plate scrape CL_Cvi_mCL (SPAdes) (version 2) | ecosystem: Host-associated > Plants > Roots > Endosphere... | reverse complement strand
CGGCGCGGAGCATGGTTGATCCTCCCGATATTATTTTCAGGAAGTTTGGCGCGGGCGCGCGAGGACGTCAACGCAAGAACGGCTCTCGTAGGGTGGGCAAAGCGAAGCGTGCCCACGATCTGTATCCATCACGAAGGAATGGTGGGCACGGCGCTATGCGCCTTTGGCCCACCCTACGGCACCGATGCCTACACCGGCCGCTCCCCCTTCACCGTCACGCGCGTGCCCGAGCGCGTGTGCGGCCAGTAGTCCCACATCGCGCGGTGTTGGGTGCAGCGGTTGTCCCAGAAGGCGATGGCGTTCTCGGTCCAGCGGAAGCGGCACTGGAACAGCGGGTTCTCGGCGTGCTGGTACAGATAAGCGAGCATCGCGTCGCTCTCGTCGCGCGGGATGCCGTTGATGTGGCGGGTGAAGCCGCGGTTGACGTAGAGCGCCTTCTTGCCGGTGACCGGATGCGTGCGCACCACCGGATGCTCGGCGCTCGGATAGGAGGGACGATCGGCGACGCCGTAGTTCGCATAGAGCCCGCGATAGATCGGCTCGCCGTCGTGCAGCGCGGTGAGCCCGTCGAGATAGGCCTTCATCCGCTCCGACAGCGCTTCATAGGCAGCATACATGTTGGCGAACAGCGTGTCGCCGCCGCGCGGCGGGCATTGCTTGATGTAGAGGATCGAGCCCATCGGCGGCTCGAGATCGCAGGAGACGTCGGAGTGCCAGCCTTCGCCGTTCGCGCGCGGCGAGTTCTTGTCGGCATAGATCTTCATCAGCGCCGGGTCTTCATCCTCGTGGGGAGCCGCGGGATGGAAATGCAATTCGCCGAACTTGCGGCCGAAGGCGAGATGCTGTTTTGGCGTGATCTCCTGGTCGCGGAAGAAGATGACGAGGTTTTCGGCCAGCGCGCGGTGGATCTCGTCCATCTGCTGGTTGGAGCGGGCGTCGCCCTCGACGAGCTTGCCGATGTCGACGCCGGAGATTTCCGCACCGATGATGGGGGTGAGCTTTTCGACCGAGATGGTCTCGTAAGCGGCGCCGTCTTCAGCCGTGTGGCGATAGCGCGGGCCCTGCTTGCCGGCGAGTGAGCTCATGGCGGTTCTCCCGATCGTTTTGATTGGGAGCCATCGTAGCGCGCGGCGAGAGATACGCAATCTGCACCGCAAACACAGCCGTCGTCCCGGGGCGCGCGTAGCGCGAGCCCGGGACCCATAACCACAGGATTTGGTTTGGCGAAGACTCGGAGCCATCATCTCGCGCCATAGCCACTCCCTGTGGTTATGGGTCCCCGCGTTCGCGGGGACGACGGCGGAGTGTGCTGCAAGCGCGGAGTGAAATTACTCCGCCGCGGTCACCGGCATCTTGGCGCCCTGGCCGTAGCGCTGGTCGATGTAGTCGATCACCAGCGCCTTGAAGTCGGCGGAGATGGTGGGCCCGCGCAAGGTGCGGAACTTCTTGCCGTCGACGAACACGGGCGCCGCCGGCGCTTCGCCGGTGCCGGGCAGCGAGATGCCGATATTGGCGTGCTTGGATTCGCCGGGGCCGTTGACGATGCAGCCCATCACAGCGACGTTGAGCTCTTCGACGCCCGGATATTTGGTCTTCCAGGCCGGCATCTCGTCGCGGATGAAATCCTGGATCGAGCGCGCCAGCTCCTGGAACGTGGTCGAGGTGGTGCGGCCGCACCCCGGGCAGGCCGCAACCAGCGGCACGAAGGTGCGGAAGCCCATGGTCTGCAGCAATTCCTGCGCGACCTGCACTTCCAGCGTGCGGTCGCCGCCGGGCTCCGGCGTCAGCGAGATGCGGATGGTGTCGCCGATACCCTGCTGCAACAGGATGCCGAGCGCGGCCGAGGAGGCGACAATGCCCTTCGACCCCATGCCGGCCTCGGTGAGGCCGAGATGGATCGCGTAGTCCGAGCGGCGCACGACTTCCTGATAGACCGCGATCAGATCCTGCACGGCCGACACCTTCGCCGAGAGGATGATCCTGTTCTTGGGCATGCCGAGCTCTTGGGCGCGGGCCGCCGACAGCAACGCCGACTGCACCATCGCCTCGCGCGTCACCGCGCGGGCATCGCGCGGATTTGCCGATGCGGTGTTCTCGTCCATCAGCTTGGTCAGCAGCTCCTGGTCGAGCGAGCCCCAATTGGCGCCGATGCGCACCGGCTTGTCGTTCTTGTTGGCGATCTCGATGATGTCGGCGAACTGGGTGTCGCGCTTGTTCTTGAAGCCGACATTGCCGGGATTGATGCGGTACTTGTCGAGCGCCTCGGCGCAGGCCGGATACTCGGCGAGCAGCTTGTGGCCGATATAGTGGAAGTCGCCGATCAGGGGCGTGGTGATGCCCAGCTTGCGCAGGCCGTCGCGGATGTGCGGCACGGCGGCGGCGGCTTCCTCGCGGTCGACGGTGATGCGCACCATCTCGGAGCCGGCGCGGGAGAGCGCGGCGACCTGGGCGATGGTGCCCTCGATGTCGGCGGTGTCGGTGTTGGTCATCGACTGCACGACGATCGGCGCGCCGCCGCCGACGGCGACGTTGCCGACCATGACCTGCGTGGTGTGGTGCCGCGGTGCGGGACCGGCGATGTCGTCTTGCGGCAAAATCTCGGGCTTGTTCATGGCGTCTCGAATATCAGGTTTCGGTGACATTCACCAAGGGGGCGATGGGCCGCGCGCACGGCGGGCCAAACGGTCATGTTTCGGAGTGAATTCAACAGCTTATGGCGCCGATTGAGGCCAAAGGCAAGCCATGCAGCGGCGTCCTGCATGGACAGCTATATTGGGCCGAATTGGGGTGAATCAAAGGGCAAAGTGACAGCTTTTCATGTGATCCGGAGCATCCTAGCATTCGCTTAAGAAATTGTCGGGAGGCTGCCATGGCTGCGCGGAACGAGCTGATCACCACGGCGGAACTTGCCGACATCCTGACCCGCCCCGAACTGCGCCTGTTCGACTGCACGACCTATCTGGAGCCGGCCCCGGCCGGCAGCAGCGTTCCCTATATTGTCGTCTCGGGCCGCCAGACGTTCGAAGCCGGCCACATCCCGGGCGCGAATTTCCTCGATTTGCAGGCCGAGTTCTCCGACCCCCGCACCGAGCTGCGCTTCATGATGCCGCCGACGGCCCAGCTCGAGGCCGCGTTCGGCCGGCATGGGATCTCGGCCAGCAGCCGCGTGGTACTCTATTCGATCGGCACGGCAATGTGGGCGACGCGGTTCTGGTGGATGCTGCATTCGCTCGGCTTTGACGGCGCCGCGGTGCTCGACGGCGGCATCGACAAATGGACCGCCGAGGGACGCGACATCGAGACCGGGCTTGCCGGCGGCTATCCGCAGGCCACATTCTCGGCGCGGCCGAAGGACGGAATGTTCGTCGGCAAGCATGACGTGCTCGCCGCGACCACGGAGCGCGATACCGTGATCGTCAATGCGCTCGGCCCGCAATTCTACAAGGGGCTCGAGCCGAGCCGTTACGGCAGGCCGGGCCGCATCCCCGGCAGCGTCAGCGTGCCGGCGGCAACCTTGATCGATCCCAAGGGCAAGACGTTCGTGCCGCTTGCGGAGGCGGAGGCAACCTTCGCCGCGCAGGGTATCAGCAAGGATAAGCGCGTTATCGCCTATTGCGGCGGCGGCATCTCCGCGACCATCGACCTGTTCCAGCTGCATCGGCTCGGCTACGACAATCTCACGCTCTATGACGGCTCGATGGGCGAATGGGCGAAGGATCCGGCGCTGCCGATCGAGACGGGGTAGCGAACGAGGCGCAGTGCCTCCCTCCTTCGTCGTCCTGGCTTTCGCCAGGACGACACTGAATGTCGGGCGCGCTGACGAGGCATACATCCCCGAGCAAACCCTCACGCCGGAACGTTCGGATCCGGCGTCACCTTCGGGTCGGGCTTGTTGACCAGATAAAGCCCGGCGATCACCAGCAGCGCGGCGACGCCGAACACCGGGGTCAACGTGTCGTGCATGATGAAATAGGCCGCGACCACACCGAACAGCGGCGTGACGAAGGTGAAGGCAGAGAGCTTGCTCGCCGAATAGGTCTTCACCATCGCAAACCAAATGACAAAAGTGCAGCCCACCACCCAGACCGCCTGATAGGCGAGCAGCGAGATCGAGAGCGCGCTCGGCACGTGCTCGATCCGCTCGCCGGCGATCCAGGCGGCGAACGCGAGAATCGGGATCGAGATCGCGACCTGGTAGCCGAGCGCCTTTTCCGGCGCGGCCTTGCGCAGCTGCGTGCCCTTGGCGACCAGCGTGGTCGCCGCCCAGAGCGCGCCGCCGCCGACCACCATGAGGTCGCCGAGCAGCACCTTGGCATCGACATTCGGCTGCGGCACGCCGATCGCGAGCGCGACGCCGGCAAAGCTCAGCGCCAGCCCGCTCCACTGCACGGTCGAGAGACGCTCGCCGAGAAACTGATGCGAGCCGAGCGCGACGAAGAACGGCGCGGTGTAGAGGAAGACCGAGGCGCGCGAGGCCGAGGTGAAGACCAGCCCGGTGAAGATCAGCACGAACTCGCAGCCGAACATCAGCCCGGCGATCACGCCCGGCAGCAGCGTGCCGTCGCGCTCGAAGAACTTGACGCCGCGCAGCCGGCCGACGATCAGCATGACCGGCAGCGCGCCGGAGGAACGGATCAACGCCTGCAGCATCGGCGGCACATCGGGCAGCGCGAGCTTCACCGCGAGCTGGTTGAAGCCCCAGCTCACGCACAGCATCAGCATCAATGCGATGGCGCCGGGCGGCAGCCCGTGGCCGACGCTGACGGGCCTCGTGACGCTGGCGGAGATCGCTTGGGTCGACATGTTTCCTCGCGGGCCGGCTTGCAGCCGTGTTGTTGTGATTCAATCTCGATTTAAACCGTCATTGCGAGGAGCGGAGCGACGAAGCAATCCATGCCTCAGCAAGTGGGGAGATGGATTGCTTCGCTCCGCTCGCAATGACGGGGAGAGACCTCGGAATAAGTCGTCCTCAATCATTTCTGGCAATGCGCGCAGGTGCCGGCGATCTCGACCACGGAGAGCTTTGGGATGAAGCCCGAGGCCCGCGCTGCGGCGGTCAGGCTTTGCGCGACCGGGGCGGCCGGGATTTCGCCGACCGAGCCGCAATGGTCGCAGATCAGGAACGCCACCATCGAGGTCTCGTCATGATCGTGCGCACAGGCGAGGAAGGCGTTGCGGCTTTCGATGCGGTGAACGAGGCCGTTCTCCATCAGGAAATCGAGCGCGCGATAGACGGTAATCGGTGCCGGCCGCGGCATCGTCTTGGCCAGCTCGTCGATCACCTCATAGGCGCCGAGCGGCCGATGGCTCGACAGCAGCGCCTGCAGCACCTGACGCCGGATCGGGGTGAATTTCTGGCCGCGGCGCGCACAGACCTGCTCGGCATGCGCCATCGCGTCCGCGGCGCAGCGGCCGTGATCGTGGTCGGGGGCAGGAAATGTCGGCTTGGCGAGGCTCATTGCCCCAACATGTAGCATTTTTGCGCCGGTTCCCATAGCCCGGCCCAAGCCCAGTATCCAAGCCAGTCCCTCACCGACTTGCAGCCATGTGCGCCATGCGGGGCAGCCTCCCGTTAACCTCGCATGCAGAATTCATAAGCAAGCTTATTATATTGCAAGCTTATGGAGGCAGGATTGATGCGCGGTTCCGTGGACGCGAACTTCATGTTTACGCTGGGCGAATTGTTCCGGCTGATCCGCGTCTACGCCGACAAGGAGGCGGCGCGCTACGGTATCACCCGTGCGCAATGGGCCGTGCTGTCGAAGGTGGAGCGGCAGGAAGGGCTGAAGCAGACCGAACTCGCCGAGCTGCTCGAGATGCAGCCGATCACGCTGACGCGGCTGATCGACAAGCTCTGCGACAATGACTGGATCGAGCGCCGCAGCGACGAGAACGATCGCCGCGTCAACCGCCTCTATCTGAAGAAGGCCGCGCGCCCGCTGCTCGGGAAGCTGGCCGGCCTGCGCTCCGAACTCACCGCGACCGCGCTCGAGGGCATCAGCCCCGCGGACGCGCACCGCCTGCTCACTCAATTGGAATCGATCAAGGAAAACGTTCGCAATGCCATCCAAAACCCAGCCGGCGAGCCCTCCCGAAAGGAACAACGCTATGGCTGAACCCGTCCTCAAGCTGGCCCCTGAACAGAAGAGCAATCCGGGTGTATCGGCGCCGTCGGGCAAGGCGAGCCGCGCGCCGCGCCGCCGCCTGATGGCGGGCCTGCGGCGCTATCGCCGGGTGCTGCTGCTCGTCGTGCTGCCGATCGTCGCGGTGATCGGCGGCGGCGTGTTCTATCTCAATGGCGGCCGCTATGTCGGCACCGACGACGCCTATGTCGGCGCCCAGAAGGTGCTGATCACGCCGGAAATCTCCGGCAAGATCGACAAGATCGTCGTGAAGGAAGGCCAGCACGTCAGGAAGGGTGACGAGCTGTTCGAGATCGATCCGGTGCCGTTCCGCCTCGCGGTCGACCAGGCCAGGGCGGCACTCGACCAAACCAGGACCACCTATGACAATCTGGTCGACAACATCAAGATCAACACCAGGATGCTCGAATTCGCCCAGCAGAGCATCGAACTGAAGAAGAAGGACGTCGATCGCAAATCGACGCTCGCCAAGCAGAATTTCGGCTCGCAGCTCGACCTCGACAACGCCGCCAACGCGCAGGTCACGGCCGAGAGCCTGGCGCAATACATCAGGCAGCAGATCTCCAACGCCAAGACGCAGCTGCTCGGCAATGTCGACCTGCCGATCGAGCGATTCCCGCCCTACGCCCAGGCCAAGGCCAAGCTCGACGACGCCCAGCGCAATCTCGATCATACCGTGCTGCGCGCGCCGATGGACGGCGTGGCGACCCAGGTCGACCAGATCCAGCTCGGCCGCTTCGTCGCCGCAGGCGCGCCGGTGTTCTCGGTGATCGACGTCGACCATCCCTGGGTCGACGCCAACCCGAAGGAGAGCGACTTCACCTATGTCGCAATCGGCCAGCCGGTGACGCTCGACGTCGACGCGTTCCCGAACCATGAATTCAGGGGCAAGATCGGCTCGCTGTCGCCCGGCACCGGCGCGCAGTTCGCGATCCTGCCGCCGCAGAACGCCACCGGCAACTTCGTCAAGGTGGTGCAGCGGGTGCCGGTGCGGATCTACTTCGACGAGAACGATCCGTTCGTGAAGAAGCTGAAGGCGGGCATGAGCGTCTACGCGACGATCGACACCAACCACCGCCGCACGCTGGCCGGCCTGCTCGGACTGGGCTCAGCCTCCGCGCATCCGGACCGCGAGTAGGATGAAATGCGGTCGATAATCGACCGCAGAGACAGTGCACCCCCTCTCCCGCTTGCGGGGGAGGGCTGGGGTAGGGGCTCTCTCCACGAGTCACATTGCGGAGAGAGCCCCCACCCGGCGCTACGCGCCGACCTCCCCCGCAAGCGGGAGAGGTGACCCCCGACACATTCGACAAAGCGAGATCGACCTGAATGAATGCACCGTCACCATCCGCCGTGCCCGGCATGCGCCGGAACATGGTGACGATCTGCGCGATGACCGCGACGATCATGCAGGCGCTCGACACCACGATCGCCAACGTCGCGCTGCCCTATATGCAGGGTTCGCTGTCGGCCTCGCAGGACCAGATCAACTGGGTGCTGACCTCCTACATCGTCGCGGCCGCGATCATGACCGCGCCGGTGGGCTGGATCGCCAACCGCTTCGGCCGCAAGCGCATCTTCATCATCTGCTCGGCCGGCTTCACCGTTGCCTCGGTGTTCTGCGGCCTGGCGCAGGACATCAACCAGATGGTGCTGTTCCGCTTGTTGCAGGGCGTGTTCGGCGCGGCGCTGGTGCCGCTGTCACAAGCGGTGATGCTCGATTCCTACGCGCTGCATGAGCGCGCCAAGGCGATGTCGATCTGGGGCATGGGCGTGATGATGGGTCCGATCATGGGTCCCTCGCTCGGTGCCTGGCTGACCGAGACCTATTCCTGGCACTGGGTGTTCTTCGTCAATCTGCCGTTCGGCGCCTTCACCGTGCTCGGCCTCGCGGTGTTCATGGACGAGACCAGGCAGGACCACGCGCTGCGCTTCGACTGGTTCGGCTTCGGCGCGCTCGCGGTCGCGATCGGCGCGCTGCAGCTCGCGCTCGACCGCGGCGAGCAGCTCGGCTGGCTGGAATCCAACGAGATCATGATCGAGTTCATTGTGGCGGCGGTCGGCGCCTATTTCTTCTTCGCCCATTCGCTGACCACCGACAAGCCGTTCATCCAGTTCGCGATCTTCAAGGACCGCAATTTCCTCGGCGGCGTCGTGTTCATGACGGTGATGGGCCTCGTGCTGTATTCGACCATGGCGCTGTCCTCGCCGTATCTGCAGAACGTGGTCGGCTATCCGATCATCACCGCCGGCCTGTTGCTGGCGACCCGCGGCGCCGGCACCTTCGTCGCGATGATGCTGGTCGGCCGCCTGATGCGCTACATCGAGGCGCGCACGCTGATCATTTCCGGCCTGGCACTGACCGCGGCGTCGCTGTTCCAGATGACCGGCTGGACCGACATGACGCAGGCGAGCGAGATCATCGTCGTCAGCGTGATCCAGGGCTTTGGCTTCGGCCTCGTGTTCGTGCCGCTGTCGACGGTGGCGTTCCTGACGCTGCCCAACCAGCTGCGTACCGACGGCACCTCGATGCTGACGCTGTTCCGCAACGTCGCAAGCTCGATCGGCATCTCGATCGTGATCGCGCAGCTTACGGAAGGCGGGCGGCGGATCTACGCAAAGTTGTCGGAGCAAATCAATCCGTTCAACCACGCGCTGCAGATGCCCGATGTCGCCGGCATGATCAACCTCAACACCGATGCCGGCCGCGCGATGGCCGACAGGATGGTGGCGGCGCAGTCGCAGATCATCGCATTCTCGCACGACTACCAGCTGGTGATGCTGTTCATCCTGGTCTCGATCCCGCTCGCGCTGATGATCGGCTCGACCAAGGCCACGCTGCGCGCGCAGTCGGCGCCGCCGGATCATGCCGCGGTGATGGAGTAGGTCCTCGCGTCCCTGCGCTTCGATCGCACTCGCTAACCGCGCGATTGATGTCATCGCCCGGCTTGACCGGGCGATCCAGTACGCCGCGGCTTATCGGCTCAAGCACTGCAGCCTCTGGAATACTGGGTCGCCCGGTCAAGCCGGGCGACGACAGTTTTCAATGCGGCGCCCCCTCCGAAAGCGCAAGACGCCGCAGCCGCAAGCGCGTTGACTTTCCGGGGTCGCCTCCCAATACTCGCTAGAAAACAAGCAATACCGTCACAGCAATGACGGCTTCAGGGGAGGACGCGATGCCGACTTCACGCAGGACGCTGCTGAAGACTTCAGCGGCTGCCGCCGCTGCTTTCAGCTTCGATTGGACACGCGCGCAGGCGCAGGCCGAAACGGTCCGGATCGGCGTGATCTACGACCTGACCGGTCCGTTTGCCGCCGGCGGCTCGGTCGCCTCCTCGATCGGCACGCAGATCGCGATCGATCTCGTCAATGAGAAGGGTGGCGTCGGCGGCAAGTACAAGATCGCGCCGGTCAATGTCGATTCCCAAAGCAAGCCTGATGTCGCGATCAACGAGGCCAATCGCCTGATCGACCAGGAGAAGGTCGACATCCTCAACGGCGTATTCGCGAGCTCGCACGCGGTGCCGCTCGCCGCCAAGGTCGAGCAGCAGAAGCGGATCCTCTGGATCACGACCGCGGTCTCGACCGCCGTGTTCAAGGACAAGAACCTGCAATACGTGTTCCGCGCGCAGATCCATTCCGACCAGTACGGCCAGGCCTTCGGCGGCTTCCTCGCCGAACACGCCAAGGCCAGGCTCGGCATGGAGCCGAAAGACGTCAAGGTCGCGCTGATCCATGAGGACGGTCCCTACGGCGTCGGCGTCGCCGCCGCCGACGAAACCTTCGCGAAGGAAGCCGGGCTGCAGGTCGTGCTCAAGGAAGGCTATTCGGCCTCCGCCCCCGATCTCTCCGTGCTGGTGACCAAATTGAAGCGCGCCAAGGCCGACATCATCTCGCATGCCGGCTACAACCCCGACATCACGCTGTTCCTGCGCCAGGCGCGCGAGAGCGGACTGAAATTCAAGATGCTGTTCGGCGCCGGCGCCGGCTATAGCCAGCTCGACAAGCTGCGCACGACGTTCGGCGCCGACATCGACAATTTCTGCAACATCGATCCCGTTCCGGCGCAGCTGCTCGATCCCGCCAAGCTGGCGCCGGGGGTCGGCGACCTCACCAAGGTGATGGTCGCGCGCTATCGCGAGAAGACCAGCGCCACCGAAGTGCCGCCGCACTGCTCGATGGGCTTCAACCAGACCTGGGTGCTGCTCAACAATGTGCTGCCGGTCGCTAAGGAGAAATATGGCGGCTTCGATCCCGAGGCGATCCGCAAGGCGGCGCTCGATGTCGACATCCCGCCGGGCGGCACCATCCAGGGCTATGGCGTAAAATTCTATCCGCCGGGCACGCCGATGTCGGGCCAGAACGAGCGCTCGACGCCCGTCGTGATGCAGAACGCCGGTGAGCGCATCACCGTGGTGTGGCCGACCAACATCCGGACGCAGGATCCGGTGTTCCCGCTGCCGAAGGGATCCGTGTACGGGGCGTAGGGCCGCGGCGCGAGCCCGGCCTTCTTACCTCGCCCCGCTTGCGGGGAGAGGTCGGATTGCATCGTCAGATGCAATCCGGGTGAGGGGGTACAGGTCCATCGGCCATCAATACTCGCGGAGAGAGCCCCTCACCCCACCCCTCTCCCCGCAAGAGCGGGGCGAGGGAGCAGAGTCCCGATGCGGTGACGTCCGGCGCGCTTACGCTCGCCACCTTCTCCCACAAGGGAAGGGAAACGCACCGCGCGCACCTACAGCACCACCCGCTTGCCCTCATCCGCGGCCCAATAGCCGGCGTAGTTCACCTTCGTCGTCTCATACGCCAACGCGAGGTCGG